>Ga0157364_1002021_pt1 | contig 18280 bp, 13 predicted proteins | sample AttsexASBM2_FD_111476 | JGI IMG/M metagenome (GOLD analysis project Ga0157364, IMG submission 111476) | Fungus gardens microbial communities from leaf cutter ant in Ribeirão Preto, State of São Paulo, Brazil - Atta sexdens ASBM2 | ecosystem: Host-associated > Fungi > Mycelium > Unclassified ...
TATATTGATTAGTTTCTCCTTTTGCATTAAGCCGAGAATATATTTGCAAATTATAATAATATTTATAAAGATTGAGATTTCTTGCTGCTATATATATTGAGATTTCTTGCTGCTATATATATTTTAAGTGCAACTTACCTAATGTTTTCTGGAAATGTTTTTCCTCGAGATTCAGCTGAAGATCTACTAAGCGTGATAATATATCAGACGCTATTGTATAGTAAAGCAGTGCTCTATACAATATAGTGCCTGGTATATTATAATAGGTGATACTACATTATTATCAAGTACCAGTTTAACCTTAGTGGACAAGATCAGGCCCATATATAAAAATATTTAGAATTCTTTTACTCGAAATAAACTTTTGAAATGCGACCCAGAAGAACATTCTATGAATGTTCTTTTTATTATGAATATGAATTTAACTAATATTCTATTCTAATAAATAAATATTCTATGTATGTAGAATATTCGATTAAAATATTCTGAACATATGTATTTTATAAGAATATTTTATGCTATCTGGGATTGTATATTGATAAGTATATTGATAAGTCGAAATTCTACGGCTTGTAGAATTTGCGTCTTGTAATTTCACTATAGAAAGGAATTTTGATGATGTCATTGTGTTTTTCTTTGGAATATTCTTTTATAATAAAGCATGATGATTTTCAGAAAATTATTAAGAACACGAGCATTTCTTGATTTTAATAAAATCAAAAAGAAACTGAACCGTAAGAAAATTATGACAAAAGAATTTTGATATGTAAATGGCGATGTAAAGAGATGAATGATAAGATCGAACGATTTAAAAAATTCTTTCAGGCTATAACAATGGATTATATATTTCGATCTATATATAATCGGATGTACACAGAGGGCACATTTTTTACAAGGTATAATGTATAAGGTATACTCTATACATATTTCGACTAATATTTGACATCTTTACTCGTGTATTAAATTCCATACATATAGTATATAGGAGTAAAATGACATACTGCTAAAAGAAATAATAACTACTCAACGTTCACATATACATTCGCGTTCGAAATATTTGCGGAAAGATTACGCATGTACATACAGGATGCTTAAGTATAATTTATTTCTAATATTTTTCTTGAAAAAATTGAGAGAAAGATATTGCCAAGAAATTAAAAAAAATAATATCAAATAAGAAAAATTAACATTTCAATAGATTATGGCCAGTATTCATAATTGATTCTTATAGGTATTTAAGACTGTCTTAGGTACAATGTTAAGATGTCATGAACCAATGAAATGGTATTAGCATCTTGAGTCATTACTTAAGATGATCTTGAAATAAAAATGGACTATAAATGCGTCGGGGGCCTGTGAGTATATTATATAAATATATAAGAAAACTCAAGATTTAACATATTAATAAATAATTTTTTCTATAAAAAAATTTTTTTTCTAATTTGTAAATGATGTGCGACAAACGCGATTAAATGAAAAATAAAAGTCAGAAACTTACAAATTAGAAACTTTAAGATATTAATGAAACTATTTAAAGAAGTTAGAGCTTTATAGATCGTTTAAAGAAGTTAGAGCTTTATAAATACTAATTAATATTTAATTATTAATTTAGAAATAATAAAATAAGATAATTACTCGGATAAAAAAATCATTAATATCAGAAGAATATATATTATATATTCTTCTGAATAGAAGAATATATTCTATCTTTCTATTAATTATTAATTAAATCTGTAGAGATGATTTTATCAAAGGCACCCTATACATATCCGATTGATCGTAAAATCGTATTAATGACTAGTATCATCAAAAACGAACATTCGCTCGCGCGTGTTATATATTATCTTAAAAAATTGATTTCACGATTAACAATACGATGCAATTCCGGAGATTCGACACGGTTTTTGCAAGCGAAGAATATCTCGGATGAGAAATGAAAAGTACGTTGAAGAACATCAAATGATTTCACAGACTCAATTGTAACAGTCGACATCCAGCAGTATATTATAACTCTCCATTGATGTATGTACAAGGTAACTGTCTTTACACTTAATCCCTACAAGCTTGATAAAAATAGTGCACAAAATATACATTTTGTGCAGAACGATCGAACGGTCTTACGCGATTGTTTGGAAACGATTGGAACGGACGTGGATCGAAAACCCGAGATCTAACTTTGACGAGGAATGAAAAGAAAATTTTTTGACATCGCGAGTCTTTTCGATCGCCCTATATATATATATATATATATCTTTCCTGGTTTCCCTCTTGAACATTCGAGATATATACAAAATTATTTCGGAATCGTGAAGCATAGATCTGAGTATCATTTAGGCTGAACGCATGCGGAGTATCGCTTGTATCGTGGTCCTCTGTTCGTGCAAAAATAGGTGTTCTGCATTCGATTTTTTAATTCTGGTTCCGATCCCGTCAGACGAAACGTCGAGTGCAGCTCATTTAAGTACAAAATATCTTTGTTCGAGATCATCTGTTATGTTTTCTTTGCATCAATCTTCCTCGTGTCTGCCTTGATCACGATGTATGGTCTGACTTATACTATTCTTGTTTCACTGATTTGAGATACATACAGTAGATCTCCCTTCACTATCTAACATAGCAATGTAAATTTAAACTGAAAAATTTTCGTCATACCCAAATTGAAAAATTTTCATCATACTAAATTTTACACAACGGTAATATTTTGATTCAAGATTTCATTAAGATTTCGCATTCTTATTTATATGAAAATTCATATGAAAATTTTCAAATCGAAAATTTAAAAGTCCGTAAAATAATAATGGAGGATTTTTCTTCTAGAATTTTTTGAATTTTTGTTGAGTATATTTGTTGAATAATTAATTATTCAAACAAATTGATATTAAATGACTATATTTAATTAGTCGTACTAATTGATGTATCTGTGAAAACGATAATGGCCAATGTATTATTAATCTTGTGGTGACCGAAACATCCGTTTAAAATTTTAAAACCTGAATCGCTCCGATCATTTTCATTATTAATGTAAATTTTTACAACGATGTAAACTGCCAAAATTGAAATTTTTTAAATCGTAAAAAATCTGTATGTTTGTAATACATTTTCCGCTTTTTCCAAGATTCGTTAATCAAAATAATTGAATTCTCTTCGTTTTTTCAAAATCTAAATCGTAAAGCTTAGCAACAGCAATCAAAGCGATCTTATGAACCAGATTTCATTTTTCGTGACGATGACATCACCTCTCTTCATTTAGATCGATGTGGAATCATCCGTATCGGTATCATCACCGTAGAGACCCTTGCTATCAGTTTTCGTCCACGAGGTCACGGTAGTTTCCACGCCAACCTCATACCTATTCTCCTGTTGGGCATTATTGGATGGCACGATTCTCACGTAGGTCTCCCTTACGCCCTTCTGCTCTGTAATGTCCTTAGTCCTCTCCTCGCAACTAGCGGACTTGGAGCGGATCTTCTCCTCTGGCTTCTTCGTCATTGTCTCGATCGATTCCAGCGAGCTCTTTCTGCGGCTACTCCTGCGATTCGACCTGATGATCTGCTGATTGCCGGTGGCAGAGGGTTTTCTGCCCACCTTCGGAGAATTCTCGTTCTCCAGATACTTTCGGATCCACTTGGGTGTCTCACTCGAGTATGCCTGCGCCTTCTTCGCATACTTGCCGGGTGTGCTTGGCAAGATCATCGGTATCTCCGTCTCGATCACCGTCGTGATCACCTGCTCGTTCTCGTCGAAATTGCTCTCCAGGAACTTGCGCTTCGGTGTGCCTCCCACGCTTAGCTTGCCAAGCGTCGAAACGCTGCCGCTTTCGTCACTGCCGGGCGTCTCGTACGTGTACGAATAATGCCGTTGAATGTGCTTCGGCTCTTTTTCCTGTTGTTGTTGCTGATCCTGTTCCTTACCTTCCTGCTCCTTGCTCTCACTCGTCTCCTGGTTTCGTCTATTCTCTTCTTTCTCGATTCTCTTCAGCTTCTCGAGCGCGTCATCGATCGAGTATCGCGGTGATTTCCTGCTGGCACTGATGCTGAACTCTGGCAACTTCACCGGTGACAACAGCGATTGCCTCAAGTTGCCGGCGATACTATGCCGTTGTCGGACAGGTGGATCCAGTAACCGACGTAAGCTTGAGTTTCTGATCTCCGGCACCGACATCCTCTCTCGCATCGGAATCGGCGGTGGTTTACCACCGCGCCCGGTCTTCCCGAATGGAATGATTTCTGATTTGGGTGGCGACGGTGATTTCGACGGTTTTCTGCCCGTGAATGGGAAATCCGGCGCGAGAAATCGTCTTTCACCAGGTGGAAAGATCGGGGACGTGCTCGCTACAATAACGCTCTGCAGACCTTCGCAGGTAGGACTCTTTAGTCTGTCAGATGTCAACCCCATGAGCTCCTCGGTCTTCATTTGCTGATGCTCGAAAATCGGCGAACTGGCGATTGGTAGCAGCCGCGACTTACAGCTGTCTTGACTGTCTAGACTGAAACGCTGCTTCGTCAACTGACTGTCTAAGCTGAAGCGTTGCTTGGGCGTGCCGGCGATCAATCGCAGATCGTTTTGCGTCTCTAACTCCGGTATCGAGAACCGATCGCGATTGAACTTCACCTGAGCGGCACTACCGCCCAGATCTTTGATATTTCGATACTTAGCTCCGATGTCCAGCTGCGAGAGACGATCGCGCTGGCTTACCTGTAGGATAGCAGGCCCGAATCTCTTATGTTTAAGAGGATAAGGTGGCGGTGAGGGTGAATGCATTCCGATACCGCTACTGAGACACGGTTGAGACAGTCGCTGTTGCGTCCGACCAGGATAATAGTCGCCGGTGACAAGAGTGGGCTGTGACAATCGCTCGCGCTTATCATGTCGCAAGGCAAACCGACGGATGTCCGGCTGCGAAAGTCGCGATGAGCTTCGTTCCATCGTCAAACTGCCACGGGGACTTCCGCTGCCACCCAGAGCATGCACATTTGGTGTCGATAGCCTCTCTTCCTCGTTGATACTATTGTCGCCCGAAGTAGCACGTAGACTTGTATAGGATAGACGGCCTCCACCGCTGCCACGGTGCATGCTGAAATTGAACGAATTGATACCGCTCAGGCTGGAATTGAGGATGGGCTGCGACATACGGATGCGACGGTCTGGCGAACCGCCCGATCGCCGGTCGTACGAGATCAGCAGAGTCGGTAGGTTCGGCTGCGAATAACGACTGCGTTGACTCGCGGGCGAGTAACTCGGTGGACAGGGAGTAGTTGAACGGGTGCATTCGTAGGTGCCCGAGTCCTGGGATTCGATGCTGGATTGTGACTGCGGTGGTATTTTGACGGGGGTGATATGCAGATTCGGATGAGACAACCGGTTTTTGCGGCCCTGACCCGGTCGTTTCAGATGGTCGATCAAATTCGGCTGGGACAGCCGGACGATGCATGGATTCGGGCGTCGGTTCAGGTACCAAAGGTCCCGGCGGGAATATGGCTCGCATCAGAGGGTACCTTCCTCACGCAGGCGCCGCATGAAGACCGGTCGTACATCTTCGAAGAATGACGGTAGGTCGAGCTCGGCGGCGCGTGCGATACCACCGTCCTTGCATTCCAACCAGTACGTATCCATGAGACCCTTGCCCTGCGAAAAGAGCAATCAAAAATGAAACACATGCTAAAAGAGATTATTCAAAAATTAATGATAAAGAAAAAATAAATTATCTATTAATTGGTATTTTATTAATTGGTATTTTTGAGAAAAGGAGGATGGATTGAGGAAAAGTCTAAATATATCATAATAATTGATTTATAAAGAAAATCAAAGAAGTTAAGGTTTCAGAATAAAATTCAAAACCATGCAGGAAATCTATAAAAGCCAACGCTGTTACCTTACAGAAATGTAATACTGGCCAATTTATTATTAAAAGACAGTAATTGATACTTATATTTATTAGAGCATTAAAAGTACTGAACAACAATATTCTTAATACTTAAAATAAGTAATTATTATCTTTCAATATTGGCCGGTATTAAATTTCTGTAGTATTTGTGCAAAGAGTATTTGTGCGTATTTACAATAATATATACATTAATCAATCAAACGCATATATGATTGTTGTCATGATGCATTTTATTGACTAATGCATATTAATTATTATAAATATACACACAATAATTTACGCACAAATAACTGCGCTGGATTTTATATATTTTCCTTTGTTATAAATAAAGAATTAAAATATACCTTTACATCGACAAGGCCACGGTGTTCGATTTTGAAACCGCCCACCGCGTCAAGAGCTTTTTTCATCTCTAAGCTGATGTGAATTCGCAGAGCTTTAATGAAACAGCAAAAAGAATTAATCAATACATTGAAATATGGAAAGAAAAAAATACATTAAGTGGAAGATATGAAGAATAATATCGCTGAAATCGATATGAAGAAGATGAAAAATGCGAAGAATTATTTTTCCATTGAAGAGTTAATTTTATTTATACCTTCGCCAGTCGATTCCATGCGACTTGCAGTGTTTACGGTGTCACCAAAGAGGCAATAACGAGGCATCTTGCTGCCAACGATACCGGCCACGACAGGTCCAGTATGGGCTCCGCTTCTTATTTGCAACCGTTCACCAGGACGTTTGGGCACCTGGAATACGGACGAAGCCGCCAGCAGGTCTAATGCCATTGTGGCGATCTCAGACACATGCTTATCACCTGAGAAAGACACGAAATCGCGAGTGAAGAGATATTAAGTGAGGAACGAAATCCGAAAAAACAGCAAACATTGAAATGTAGAATGCAAGAAATTTAGTTAGTAGAATATTAGTAATTAACTTACAAATTACTAACAAATTTGATCGAAAATTTCAGCAAATTGTCATCACTGACCACATATTAAGTTTCATATGTTTTGCCGAAAGTTTACTGATATAATTATCAGGAAATTGTCGGCAAAAATCAAGCAAAGATCTGATCTTACCGTCAATTTATTGTCAAATTTCAGCAAACTTGTACGGTTTTGTTGATAATTTGTTTTCAGCAAGATATAATAGAATTTGTATCAAATTTGGTGTCTTTTTATCGATAAAATTTGTAGCAAGCATTTGACAAAATTTATTTTCAACAGATTTGGCTGACTGGAAAGAAAACATTTATATTTTATTCATTCAGAAACTAAAGAATTTATATGCACGAAGAATCCGGGAAGAAAGGAAGTGCTTATCACTGTTCCAAAATTGCATGCTTCAAGACAACATGCAGAGCTGGGGGATGTTTCGTACTTTTACCATTTCTAACGGGCAGACCAGAAGCGACCATGTAGGAGTCTCCGATAGTTTCCACTTTGTAGACATCGTAGCACTCGATGCGAGCATCGAACAGCTTATAGATCGAATTGAGGAACGTCACCACCTAAAAGGAATGCGGATACTCGTTAGTCTTTCACTGATTTCCTATGAAAATGGGAGGCTGATATTCATAGTCTGTTCTTCTTATTTCATAAAACCGTTTCAAATAATATCTTAAGATAATAAAACGGCTCTGATTGGCTTATGACATCCTAAGACGATCTTAAATATAAGAATTATGAATTGCACTGATTATGAATTGTATCCTAAATATATATATATATGTATCACTTTCATTTTATATATCATTTTATATATCACTTTTTTTATATATCATATATATATATAAAACGAGATGATACGATGAGATGAGAGTGATACATAGAATGATAGACGAGCAGTTGCGTTCGATTCGGATAATCCTTGCGTGTCCAGCAGGAATTTGTGTGGTATGCGCGCAATTTCATCACTGTGGTAATGAGCAGGAGCATTGCACGATAGAACTTTCGCGTAATTTGGAAACTCGGGATCGATCAGTAATTTCCCATTGGAACAGAAATGAATGAGGACGTACCTCGAGGGGCGTGTTCTCCGCGGCGATTTCCGTAAAACCGACTATGTCGCTGAAGTAGACAGTCACCGCTTCGTAATATTCCGCCGGTACCTGATGGGCGAAAAAATTTATGGATCCACCGAACGAGGCAGACAAATAAATTACAGGTAACAAAAAAATATATTATTCCTCACGATCAATTATTTAGAAAAAGCGTCACTCGGGACAAAAGTTTAAATTGAAAGAGCATTTAATGATATTGCTAAGTTTGAGAATTATAAAAAATTTTCGATTTTCAAAAATTTATTTGCTCGAAGATTACAATATTTTTGAGAAAATTGAAATTCTATATTAATTTGGATTGACCTGCTGAGTTTGCTTGAGTTGTTGGGCAACGCTGGGTGGAAGCATTTGGAAGAGCAATGTGTCGCTCTTCCTCTTCTCGCGTTTGAGCTCACGTGCCTTCTGAGCTAAATTCGCGGCGTACATCTGTAATTAATAAATAATCAAACGTATTATAACGTATTATAAACGATTTAAGATTTGTAGTAGTGTTACAAAAGCAAAGATAATCTTTAAGATTAATAATACATATAAACAAATTTTTTTAATGCGGGAAAATTAAAAAATAATCAGAACTTTTAAGATGAAATTGATTATATGTATGTATTTTAAGATGGAAAGAAATGAATTACTCTAATATTGCAAAAAAAGATTTGATTCTTATAAAAAATGTGTATTTTTCGCGAAGAATTAATCATTAATAACAATTGGCGATTGACGTCTTAATATTGCTTATTAATTTCTTCTATAAATAGAACAAAAGTTATATGAGCGATAAAAACGTTTTTGTTCAAAGACTGAAACTTCTCTTATCGCGACCTAGACTTCAACAACTGGTTTTCCATTGAGGCGTCAGTCACGCGACGCTCGACGTTTATTTGTCGACGACCTCGTGGTCTCGAGAGTTTGGAATCGAGTTATAGGATTTGTCACGATGCAAAGTAATTAACGCGCGGTCGCAAAAATTTTTCATGGCTTTTCTCGTGAATTCTGCTTCCAGGCAAAGTTAACATTAACATACGATCGAAAAGAACTGTGTTGTCACTAATTAGAATTCAATTTAAATGAATAGTAATAAAAAGAGCTATTAAATTTTTTCATTTATCCTTACATAGTAAATAAAGAAGACAGTGTTATGAAGAAATAATTTTACTTATCGATAACTATGTGCAACCCCTTTTCCGCGCTGACTCTTATTAGCCTTGAAATTTATTTCTTATTATTATTTTAAATATAGAAAGTCCATTTTAATCATTATATTCTTACACAGTAAAAAGTATTTTATATTTGTGTTAAAATCAGTCCATTCAAATATCTTTTAAAATTTTGTGTTAAATTTTTAACATGTTCGAATGTTAATTTATTAATATAATATGATTGTTATTTGCACATTTTGTGTATTAAATTAATATTATATATTTCTTAGTAAAAATGATACAATTTATAAATACGTAAACAAACAAAATAAAAATAATATATTTTCAAATATAAATTCTAAGATAAATGAATAAAATACATAATTTAATATATAAATATTAATTTTACTTGAAAAATATGCTTCTGTAAAAAATTTGCTTACAAATTATGTCAATACACATGTACATATTACATTTTGGTTAATTTTTTATACATTTGTATTACTTTCTAATAGATTCATCTTGTATTAATGTATAAATTAACATAAAAATAATATAAATTAACATAAAAATTTGAGTGGACATTTGTAATATAAATATAACAAAATTTTCCAACTGTGTAGATCGAGAAAAACAATTCTATTTGATCTTTATCTTAGATAAGAAAATTATTGCTCAGATATTTTTAAGATATGTACTCTCAAAATAGCTAGTTTAATGAAAGAATAATTAAATTCTAAATTTATTATATTTTGGCAAAAAATCTGAGATGAAAATTAAAGTCTGCGTTACATCCTGTATACAAATCACTGGAAGCACCACGTATGAAAGAGTCACATGTATAAGCATGAAAGAAAATCAAATCGACGGCTTTGAATCGTCGAGCGCGAACCTGAATGGTAGCGACAGCATTGCGCATCAGTATGATGATGATGGGAGATACCACCAGGACCAGAACGACGATAGCGATCCCCGCGACTTCCTTGTTGCTCGCATCTTGTAATGTCGAATTGACGTAATCCCTGACAAAAATAGCATCAACGTACTTTGTATTCTCTTTGTAAATAATATAATATAAAAATAATTAAAAATTGCAAAACACTAACAATAAGTGTTGTAAAACATTTATTGTACTCGACGAGTACAATCTATTCGGAATCAAATGACTGACGTGAATAAATTTATTAAATTTTATTGAGATAAAAATGAAGTGTTGAAAAATTCTACTTTGTTGAGAGAGAGAGGAACCTTGACTGATCTGACATATTACAACCTATTATATTTCAACCTATTAAAATTCAAATCTAGAGCTTTAGCAAAATCGTTTTTGATTGAAATACAAGAGTATCCATTTCTACCAATATAGATTAGATTAGATTAATCTTAATCTTAGATTAATCTTAATCTTGGTTCAACTTACTTTTCATCTTTTTTTTATTCTTAAAATTAGAAAAAGATAAAGAGTTAGTTGAGCTGAGATTAAAGTTAAATTGCATTAGTAGAAACCGAGCATTAGCGGAATTACTAAATTTTACTGATGATTGACAGAAAAAATTGAGAAAATTTGTTATTAGAACGTTAATTCAATATACTGTAATATATTAAAGCCCAATTAAATAAATTTATTCAAGTGTGACTAATTGTTAGATATTCTTCGTCTTCGAAATAAATTATGATTAATCGCGCGTTGAGTAATTTGTAAGAAGAGAGGTTTCGCTTGGAAATTATCCCATTTCACCGAACAAAAGATCGATATTTTCCTAATAATGATAGCAATTAGCGAATATCCGATGTCTGACATCGATAGATCCGGATGGGTCTTTCGTTTCATGAGTCTTGTCAAGAGAGGGGTTGAGACAAAGAGACAATTCCATTATGAAGATTCGCTACCTTATCATGTGTCGCAATTCCCGCTGCAGCTTACGCAGTTCATCGATGTAAGTGGCCATTGAATCGAAGTAAGCGATTGCGTCGTCTACACTCGACTCCCTTTTTTCATTCCGTAGAATCTCGTTCCGTCTGAGGAGTGAATGCAAAACGTTTGTCCTGTCCGCCTACTCTTATGCCATAATTTATCATTGTCCTGTTACGCTGTCGACGCTCATAAAGGCGCCTTCACGAAACTTTTCCTCTAAATTATCAAATTATCAGATAATCTACATTTTTTCACGAGAATATAGAGAATAATTTTTTATTACAATAAGTACGCTCACATAAAGTATATGTTCAATTTTTCAAAATTGTAATTAAAGTACGACGTATGCATCTTTCATCTTTTAATCATCGTGCATCAAATATCTCCGTATAAAAAAATTTTACTAAAAGATCTAAAATTTTACTAGATACAAATTTAAAAATATATCTAATTGTGGAATCAAAGTCAAAGATTGCTAAGAACTATCAAAATTTTTTACAACAAGTCATCATTTTTTACTTTTTGAGTTTCCAACAAAATTATTTTCAGATCTGTATCCAGCAAAATTTTAAATACTGGCCTGGTTCATATCTTTCGGTAAAGTCATGCCGAAGTATCAAGAACAAATTCTGTTTTCTTATTATATCGCAATCTTATTATGTTTGAGCAATTTCTTTCCCTCCGTCTAGATATATTACGAAAGATATGAACGAAACCAGTAATTTTATTGCATATGAGACTTTTCCGCGTCATACCGATCACGCGGAGATGAAGCGCGAGAGATGTTTTACCTTGCCTTGATCTTGCCGTACTCGGGCATGGTGCGCGTGAGTTCGCCATAAAACTTCTTCAGGGAGGGGACATATGTCAGGGCAGCGTTCAGAAGGTCACGGCCCAGTGCTTCGTGGCGAACGTAATTAATGTAGTTGTCACCGAAAAGGCGACCTCGGCCGAAGTAATTGATTCCCTCCACCGAGGCTATACCGAGGCTCTCGATGCTCCGCAGGAGATTCTTGAAAGCTATTAGATACCTGAAATGGAAAAGTCTCGTGTATTCGTACGGATTTTTATGTTTTTTTTTACCAAGAGATCCAGAATTAGGCGATAGCACAGAGTCTTGCATAATGTATAAGAAAATGAATCAATCAAAGTCTCTCATGTCCTTCCTTGTCATGAAAAGACTCTGATTTGTTGATTTTCTTATGCTTTGTTTGCATTATGTGTTATGCAATGTTCCAGCTTTTATTGTCTCCGTTATTTCCCAATCTTTCAGAAGGATTACGATAATAATGTGCGTTACCTCCACACCCCGCTGTTATCTGTCTCCTTAATCTGATTAGTCAGGTGGTTCAGCATAGCGGCGTTCACGTTCGTGTACCACGTCATCACTTCAAAAATACTGCTCTCTTCTGAACTTATCTTTTGCCTGCGGGAAACAAATAAACTTTGCGTTCAACTCAATTGTCGCTTGCATCAGTTATCTCTCAAATGAATATAAAATGTAATTGAAGAAGAGTGGAAGAATTGCTAACATAAAGTAAACGCGAACGACATTATTGTAATATATTAGTTATAACATCTCGTTTCTCGCATCTAATGATAGTCTGATATACGATTATATACTGGAAAAAGGATCTGGTTGCATTAATTAAAATTCTGATTGAAAATAGACAAATCAAAATTTTTCAATTGAATCTATTATAATTTTAATTGAGAATAATCAAAATTTTGAATGATCAGAATCTTCTGGTTCATTCATTATCAATTAAAAATTTTTCTCAATGTAATGCCACATTATCACGTGACCATAGAAATGCCGTTTAAAAAAAAATATTAGATACACGTTTTCGATTAGCAGAGGAGAGAGAGATTTTAATTTTGAGAAGAATGTGAGCAGGGGAACGAACATTAAGAAAAAAATCGATAATTATTTATATTTATAAAAATTATAAAAATTTTTATTTAAAAGATATATTAGTTTTAAAAACCAAGATATTTATTTAAAAGATATATTGGTTTTAACAAATATTCGTCTTATATTATTTAAATTTTCTCTTAGATGTTTGCAATTCCTTAGTCTCTGGCTATATGTAAAAAGATAATCTTCAAATATTGATCTTATTGTGGAGACAAGTTGTTATTAACGTAGTATGCGATACGAATATAATTACATCGTGCATCGCACACGGAATGATCTGATTGATCATAATCTCATCTTGGTCTCATCTTACAAGGCCTGAATATAACATTCGAAATTATAATATTTGAAGCTTGACATTCGTCGAGCTGTTTCCTTTCCTGCAACTCCTTTTCAGAGAGAGAGAGAATTTTTATATTATTACGAATTTTATATATATATATATATATATATATATATATATATATATATATAAAGAAGTAAAAGGAAGACATGACAACTGTACGTAGAATTATGTTTTTAATGAACGACGAGCAATCTTTACTTATATTTTTTGATTTCAATATTCATCGTGGTACCTTTTTGCTTGTCACCTTCGTCTGGAGAAGATTTCGCTCCCGTTCGAGAGGTGACAATCTAAAAAAAGACCGCGTGCGATCCTTCGGACAGGTATGAGCCGCCTTGGACGATTTGCACGTGGCGATATGTCGGTCGATAATGACATCGGCGAGGTAAACCTTCGCATTTGTTGCGATGGTTTGATCGGTGTGTAATGTTGCACGTCGATGAGGCGAGATTTACTCGTGGACAGATGACGAGAAGAAGGAAAAGGGAGAAATAGATAAACTGAAAGAGAAAGAAAGGAAGAGAGAGAGAGAGAGAGAGAGAGAGAGAGAAGAGGGAGAGGCGGAGAAGAAGATATATGAAAAAGAGAGAAAGTCAGAGTCAGCAGGGGAGAGAGAGAAAGACAGGATCTAAAAATACTGTCTATTGCTCCAAATGGGCGTTCGCGCGCTCATGTGTGACGACCTCTTCCATTCCTCATAAAGAGAACGTGAGAGAGAAGAAGCGTGAGAGAGGGAGAGGAAGGGAGAAAGAATGAGAGAGAGAGAGAGAGAGAGAGAGCGAGGAGGGGGGGGAGAACGAGAAGTACGAAAGTAAGAGGAACAATAATACAGAGAGAAAGACAGACAACTTTATTGTAAGAACAGAGAAGAGATAGACAGCTTTATTGCGTTCTTCTGAGATTGAGTACTCTTGTGTGCAAAGAAGGAAGATGCAGATAAGAATAATCGTAGCGCGAGCGTGACATGACAGAAGCGTATACGAGTAATAACGCAATGAGTAGACGGTTAAACAAATTCAATTGTCGATATGCTCAATTGTAAAACGAGTGTGTTGAGAAGAAAGAGACGGAGAATTGAAGAGGAACTGAAAAAGAAAGCGAGCGAATATTTGACGAAGAGAGGGAAGACGAGACAGTGGGATAAAAAAAAGCTCTATGCTTTATTGCGCATTCCGGAATAACATCTTCTAAAAGCAAAGGAACGTAAACCGCGATAGTAACAAAAAAAAAAAGAAAACATAAATGAGATGACTGATGTATCGGCGATACTGCCCTGATAACGAATGGAGTGAGAAATATGGAGTCTGCGAAATATAAAGGTGAGAAAATACTTTATCCGCGGTGATTAAATTTCTTAAGAATAAACAAAAATGAATAACAGAAGGGCTAAGATTCAAATTTTTCGTATATTTAAATTTTTAAAAATACATATGTGTGTTTATTATTATTATTGATATATAAGTTATAAGTTATTCTTATTTATCTTTTATTTCTTAAGAATGTTAAAGATAGGAGTACGTAAAATAATAACGGAATTAATTAATAATAACGGAGGTATATAATTATAACAGACAAAGAAATCGATAAATGTATCTTTATATATCAGAATCAAAGATTCAAAAGAGAAAGAGAGAGAAAGAAAAAGAAAGGGAAAGAGAAACTAAATGCTCCCGTTATTGAACGAATGAATGTAGCATATCTCAGATGAAGGTCTTTCTTAACTGTCATAAGACAAAAATTCCATAAGCAGTGAAAATAAGAAGGAAGTTCGTAGGAATCCATTACGGCTTTCCGTATCGATCGGCTCGTAGAATCTCCGCCCTTTTCCCGCAGGCTTCACCGAGAAAACCGAAGGATTGTTAGTGTCTTGTTATCTATCGGTCGTATCGGGGGACGACACAAATGCGCCGTAACTGTTTTCCGTGTGCGTGGTCGTATGATAACCGCCGCGAGTCCTTCTGCCTTATTTCTGCTTCCATTTCTCCCTATTCGATACGCGAAGATACATATTATTCCTTAATACCGATATGAAAATTTCTCTTATAAACAAGACACATTATTTCTACTTACGAAGATTCTAAAGTCATCTATATTTTTTACCAATTATTTTTCAAATAAGTATTTTTTTTATTTACCTTTACATACAGATTAAAAAATTGTTTTCTACAAGTATAAATGTAGTTCAAACTAATCGATTTCGTGCCAAAAATTTATAAAATTATTGTTTTTTATCAGCTTTAGACATTGATTCATATCATTTGCTTTTTGTAAAAGTTTTGCACTCATAAAACAATCTTGATTGGACTATAGGGAATAAATAAACATTGTTAAGTTCTTAGAATTAAACTTAGATATCTAATATAAAAGATCAATTAGAAAATTTTTACGCATGTGTGCGTGCGATATTAATGTCATAATGTGTAATGTATCAACGACACATAAATCGTATATATGTAGATCTTACTGAATCAGTAAAACAAATGACATTAGGATTCCCTTGGTGGCTTGCAAAGTATATTCTTAAGGCCTTAGCAGAAAGCTGACTTATAATCTTAAGATGGTATTATGACTTAAATCTTATGTCTTTAGTAACGCACAAGAATTATCTTAACTATAAGATAAGACTTATGTCTTAAAGATGTATAAATACCAAGTATTTTTAAAACATAAATTATAAGATAGTTCTTATATGTTATTAAAGATACAATACTTAAATCATAATATATTGTCTTAAGATTATAAATCGATGTTTCTGCTACGACTCTTATCCCGCAAATACAATAGAGTAGTAAGCCTTGAGTTTTAAGAAATTGATCACAGTCGAATGTGAGAAGAATAATCAACTGTGATTGATCATTAAGGCTTACGTCTTATTACTCTATTATGTTTGCGGAGTTAGCAAGAATTTGACTTTTATAATTTTCCTGCAACTTTATCTGCAATTAACAGATTGGGTTTCATCGTTTCACGCCTGCTTTCGCAAAATTATCTTTTCGAAAAGGAATATAAACGCGTTAAATTCCGCTTATCGAAACCGACTGGCGATGAGAGATGCTCTAATTATTTCGAAAAATTTTCATCTCCGCATTGTGACCTTTCGTATTTCCATTGGTAAACCGCGATGCTTAATAACGGTGTATTTCATATTTTCAATCGACCCGGTTGAGGTATTCAATTATACTACACAATAAAGCAAAGTCGAAATTAAAGTTTCCGTCGCACAATTTCGAGGCACAAGTTACGATCGGCACATTGTTGCATCACTAGAAAAGGAAGAGACAAAGAAAGAGAAAGATAAATAGATTCATTATTATTATTTCAGGTCAAGTCCTCTAAGAACATAAATACAAAGGAAAAGCTTAAGAACAAACTGTACAAATAATTAAAGTAATATAATACAAATAAAATACGAAAATAATTAAACATTACAGAATTCCCAGAAAAAATGTTTAATTATATAAAATTATATAAAAATATATATAATTTTATATAATTCTATATAAATTCTATATAAATCAATAATTATATATAAATTTATATATAAAATTATATATCAAATTATATTAAATTATATATATAAAATTACATATAATTTTGTATGATTTTATATAATTATATATAAAATATTTTTTCCCGGGTTAAAGACAGACACGAATGAGAAACCGCAATGAAATTAAGAAAAAAAAAAAATAAAAATAAAAAAAAAATTAGTTTGTCTCGTGTCGCTGAAGATGATTGAAGAGTGCTCGTTTAAATGCGCTGAATGTTTTGGATTCCATGATGGAAAGCGAGTTCCAATTGTAGTGTCAACGTAGTGAAAAGAGTGCTGGTAGATAAAAGAGAGAAGGAAAAAAAGAGCGCGGGCGGTCTTGTACAAAATATTCTGTGTCTTCATATCCGTTGGCGACCGTATGTGCAATGTCTTTCCATATCGATACTTTATCGCTCTATCGATTTATCGAACATACAAGCCAGACGGAGGTTTGCACTCGGCGTTTTCGCTCCGTCGGAATGAAAAACGAGCCTTTTATAAACATTCGACCACGACACATTGGAATCGGCAAATCGGCTCGATTTCAATGCCCGCATATGTAAAATAGAACTCACTCAAGGAAACAAAGTGAAGGAACGATCCGTCCTACGAAAAGAAAAAGAATAAAAAACGGAAAGAGACCATTATTTCTCTCGTTTGCGTAACGCATTTCGTAACCGACCAAAGAAAGTCCACGCGACGTAATTATTGTGTAATTAATCAAAGTTTCGGAGATTGGTGACAGAGGACTTCTTTCTCGATCTTATTTTTATGAGTCTGTAAAGCTAACAAGAATAAAATTTCGTAATAATATTTGGCAATATATCCTCGATGTATTCTTAGAAAACATTCTCATTGGCATGGAAAAGATTGTCAGGAGCATTTGCATTCAATTTTGCGAGGTCCACTTGGCCATGGAGATAAGGGGGATAAGGGTTAAATATTTTTATCGTCAATCGATGCGACAAGTCGAATGCAACATGCCGGGGAACTATTATAAAAGCGTGTACGTCGCTTGCTCGTCTCCGCCACGCCTTTTGACCCTCCGCTACATATAATTAGATGACAGGAGAAAAGGATTAATCGAGAGATGTGTATGAGGGCGTTTCCGATTAAATTGCCCCGTCGTTCAACGTCAAAATTACGTTAATTAAATCGTCGGGTACTATCGTCTGATCAAAGCGACCGTAAAAGTGCGCCAGCCACGCGCGACAGAATTTTTTTAATCTTAAATTGACAAGTCAACGGACCAACAAATTTTTTAATTGAGGAACTTTTGTTCGTTGAACGCAAAAAGTAGAAGGACAATAAAACTTAAGACACAACTTTGTGTTTTTTGTCAATAATTTATTTTTAATTCAAATAAGAAATTACGAATTAAACAATTTTTTAATTAAAATTTTTATATTAATTTCTCTATTCATTTTAATTGATTTCTTTATTCGTTTTAATTGAAAAAATTTTGTACGTTGATTCTTTCAAAA
>Ga0157364_1002023_pt1 | contig 18273 bp, 12 predicted proteins | sample AttsexASBM2_FD_111476 | JGI IMG/M metagenome (GOLD analysis project Ga0157364, IMG submission 111476) | Fungus gardens microbial communities from leaf cutter ant in Ribeirão Preto, State of São Paulo, Brazil - Atta sexdens ASBM2 | ecosystem: Host-associated > Fungi > Mycelium > Unclassified ...
GTATGCAAGTGTATGTGTGTGTAGATATACAGAGGCCGATTGTGGTCGCAAACGTCGTAGACGTATTTACTTGCGGCAGGGAAAAGTTGGTTCAACCGAACCGGCTACAAAGGTTTCCCGCTCGGTGCTAGATTCTGGATATATTTGGAGTTCCGGTGCGGATTTGTGGATGGCTTGAATTCACCGCGAGCGAACAGCAGGCAATATGATTGAACGTTTACCGAAGAGAAGAGACAAAGGATATGTCAAATTTATTCAAGAATAAATAAACTATACTGAAAAATTAAATTTATTAATTTATTTTTGAAAAAAGGAAAATGTGTGTGATGAATATATATATATATATATATATATATATATATATATATATAGAGAGAGAGAGAGAGAGAGAGAGAGAGAGAAAGAGAGAGAGGGGAGGGAGGAGATATATAGATAAATCTCTCTATTCCTTTTATAAATTTATTTGAAGAAAAATAATTTTTTTCAAATATCATTCGTAACAATAATTTAGCTATCGATGCATTCAACAAGATCCGATCTTTATTAGTATGGAAACAGAAGAAGACAGACTGCACGCTTATAAATTTAGCAATGAAATGAAAGAGCTTTCAAGATAGACGTAAATGGACGTTATTCCCGATACTTACGCCATATTAGATAGCAAGGTATAAATGGACCGGACATTACCGTCAGGATCACGTAATCTTTATGTGGTGAAAAGCGAGTGTTCTGAACGCTGAGCCGCGATCGGCAAAAGCACGATTATATGCGGCGATAAACTAAATCGGCCGGAACACGTGCGAACGTTTTATCAAATTGATTCACGGCCTAGTAATGTCAGTGATCGGCGATAGGCGTTTGTGTTCCGGGAATGATTGTATGTGAAAATCACTATGTTGTTCATCACGCGCGCCACTCGACGATATATGCGTTGAAAGGCGCTTGGAGAACCGTTAAGTGCCGCAAAATATTCCGCGACCAACTGATAACTCGTGATGACAATAAAAAATAAAAGAGATCCGATTTAAGAGAGGAGGAAACAAATCTTTGCATATAAAAATGTTTGATCCAATTTGACTGATTAATGTTCCGGTTTCTGGCTATTAAAAATTTGAGATATTTCACTATATTTTCTCCTGTTCATCGCACAATTAACAGACAGAAAATAAACAGGGAAAAAATGCAATGGAAAGTAATTCGAACCAAAGTTTGTTCAACGTTTATTAGAAAGTTTTATAATAAATCTTGATAAAATTTTCATCACTTTTTCAGTATAATTAAAAACGGTACAAATTTTTCTCGCAGCTACATAAAATTTTATTATAAAAATCAAAAATCTTTTGAGAAAAAAGCAGTTACAAGGAGGTACAAGAAACATCCGGTCACGGGACGATAATTGAGTGAGCACAATCGCGGCGGTCTTTTCGTGACAACGAATGCACTGTCCTGTATATGTGAGTGATCGTGTGCGCGAGGAATTGGCGGTATTCTCCACGCGTCAGCGAGACGGCAAGCACAACGTCATAACCGGCTTAAAATCGCCGGTTGAACACAAAGGCAACGCACGACAATGATGCCGGCGCAGTTCAGCACCGCTGACATCAAGCTGACAATACCCGGATTATCTTCGGCACGACAAAGCCGCCTCGTAAAGCCAACCGGACAGGTCAGGCATGCGTCCGCTCGATCGCCAGTACGAGTAGCATAGCGTCATCGGCACGTGTACGATAACGCGGTAGTTTCATTCCCATTTGCCGGAACAAGTAAACGCAAGAGTGGCATCATTATTATGTTCTAATTTCTTCCCGAAAAAGAGGAAGGATTGTAGAGAGCGGCTCTTTCTACAATCCGCACAGTATTGTATTCGTATTACGGATATAAAAGGCCTTTAATTGAAAGATTTGATCAAGATTGCTTGTGTACTCCTGTCTTTTTGTATCGAGTTGTTGCTTTGGCTTTATTTCCAAAGAACAAACGTCTAAATGATACATGAAAAGCGGAACGTAACTTAATCTTATAGTATAAAATATAATCTTCGAGAGAAGTGCATTACTGGAATAATGCAAATCATGTCAGCAATAATGAAAGATGTGTTAGAATAGACAACGTCCGCAGAAGATATTATCTCGATCGCTTGTACTTCCGCAACATTTTTGTACAAAGGCGACATACGAAAAGGCTATGACTTTCATTTGCATGATTTATTAGTGAATATCGATTGTAAATTCGCTGAGATAGTAAAGAGAATTGTCCGATGATTATTCATATTCCTATTATTTAGACGCTTGCCAAAGAGACAGCTTCCCTATTGATTGTAAGTAGGACGATGGCAAGAAGAACGCGTGCTATCACGTTCGTTTTAATCAGGGAAACTTCTGAGTCGAGTGGCGTGCTGATGCACACGATATCGTAACACAGCACACGATATCGCTTTGAATTTCGGGTATATCGCCTTCCCGCAGTATTGCTGCTTTGTGAACGATAAAATAATAACTACCAATTTGTCCGTGGATCGAGATAGCATCGTATGCCATTCGTGCTACCTTTTTTTCCATATATCATGTTCATTTCGCATTTTTGAATATTGCAACATTTGAATACCCAATTCTTTGCTGTACGAATTTCTCTTTAGAGAATTATTATTTTAAAAAATTATATTAACAAACTTATATATATAACTATAGAAATAAACTTATAGAAAAATCTTTATCAAAATTTGAATTATCTGCTTTCTCGTTTTTATAATCAATTTTATAAATAATATCTAATTTTCATTTTTCTGATATTGCAACGTTTGGATATTCAATTTTTTGCTACACAAATTTCTTTTTACAGAATTATTTTTCAAAATTACATTGATAAAAAAAAACGTTATAAATTTTTATCAAAATTAAAATTATCAACTTTCTTCTTTTATAATAATCGACTTCAGTATCTAATTTATTATTTCTATAAGACGATTTAGAGGAATTATTGTAAAGAATTATTCAATAAATATGAAATATGAAATAGAGTAAAATGCTAACAGTAACAGTAAATAAAATACAAAAAATTTATTAAGATTATCGATTAAGCAGCTACGGGAATTAATTCGACCAAAGTCTGTAGCTCTCATGTCTTGGCTCTTAGTGCTTCTTTCTTGACGTGTACGTTTGCCGACTAACAATGAGAATTGGTCTGAGAGTTCTTCACAGTTCCTCGTCTGGATGCATCTCATGTAAGTGCAAGTTTCCATGCACATGCCAGATCGGACAAGGACTTTCAGTAACGTCGACACGATTTTCGTGATTCAGACAAGTCGTCGTGTCGAAAATCAGCTTATATTTCGAGAGTACTTATTGTTCGAATCTGAAATAGAGAGAGTTCCTCCAGTAACTCATTCGCTCCAAGCATTTAATTTCCATCCTATCACAGAATCCGCTGTATATGTATACGAAGAAAATAATTACAAGAAAAATAATTACTGCTACAATCGAAAGTTCAATAAACGCTATACACACACATTTCAAGATATTTCGAAAATAGGTCCGTAGAAATCGTAAAAACCTTACAAACTGTTCAACAAACAGATTTCAGAATTGATGGGAAACAGGGAAGATCTTTTACGACTTTCGAGTAGAAATTCAAGGATTCGTTCCAACTGTAGCTATATCTAGGTACGGTAGCAGAAGCAATTACCAGAAGATTACTGCAATTGCGAGTGAACGGCGCACCTATACTTCCGAGGACATTGATATTCAACTAGGAACACGCCGCTGTAATTTCCCGTGGCTATCTCCGTTCGCCACTTCTTAGACGATTTCCTTTGCTTTACTGATTTAGTTCCACTGTTCGAATTTCATAGTTGATAATTAGCAGTAACCAATAATCAAAGAGAGAGGAATAATGCATAATGAATGGAAAATAGCATCGTAACAGATTGATCATTATTTTTCGTCAATTTGCAACAGAAATTAATTTTATGCAAATGTCACTAATTGTTCCATTTATTTGATTGATGTATGTTTCGATGAATACAGAATAAGCAATTAGCGAGATAAAATTGATTTTATTATTATTAATATTTGCAATAAAAAATTAAACATTAAAAATTTGCATAATGGTAAAAGATATTAATAATAGGGATTTTATCGTTTATCTAGATATCGTTTATCCAGATAAAGTGAACGCTAAGGTCAGATTATCTTCTTCTGACAACTAATTAAGAAAAGGATAAAGTGATTTTAGCGTTCACCGTATGAATTCACGTTATTGCAAAAACTCCTTATTAAATATAAGAGTTTTCATTCTGCAAATATTCACGTTAATATACTTTCAGAAATTTTTTTTATTTATTCTTGATCGTGACGGAATTTTACTCCTTTATATACAATACTGTGTATTGTATATAAAGGAGTAAAATTTTTAATATATTCTAATAAAGAAGAATAAAACGTTTACTGATTTCTTATCATCAAGAAGCGGTTTACAATATTTTTCTCGTAAACGATGTTGACTATCAAGAATAGGAGTTTCACACAAATCGATATGCAATCGACCTTTTGAGTGTAAATCACGACAAAACATTTTGCTGACAAGGAAACACGGTACGCGCAAGTATCGTTTGTATACGAGTCGCCTCATCTGCGATAAAAATGTATTAGAGAATCTTATATTCAAGACCAAACCTTTCTCAGCGAAGATAAAGCTGAGCACAATGCTTCCTGGTACGTGCCTGATCTGCATGCCGAGCAGAATAACGTGCCACCCTCGATTGTATGTCACCTACTGTTACTTGCTGTTTCAAAATCCACTTTCCCCTTAAACAAACCCAATCACTGTGTTATCTAATACAGAATACATTTACGGGAGTTACAAAAGACTACGGCTCATATACACGTATCTAATAGTATCGCTATTTTTGACCGATCGAATAACAATTGTGACGTAATCATTTTTTATTTGTTTCAAAAATCTAAGAATAGAAGACACGAAAATAACATTATAATTCGCATATACTTTTCGTCTGATTCGCGTGATGGATGACAGGCCGAATAAGCCTCTTGGTGGTTTAAGCCGCCGTTTAGTTGAACCTCAGTGTTCTTCCTTGATACATCGTCCTCTCGGTAAACCGAAGACGCTACGAAACACGATCGTGAAACACTGTTACGTAGTACGTTATGTGAGGGAAAGACTGTCCGGGCGACGGTAGCAATGACACACGACTGCTCGTAAAACATCGCAGGAAAGCGCCTTAAGGTACCGGACGTAGATACACGTACGCGGTTTATGCTCCAGATTCCAGCCTCGTCTGGCCACAGCTCGGTTATCTGCAGCTCGCGTTGCGAGCTAAAACCCTCTGTGTTTTCCGTCGCTGCAAAAATCCAGCGATCACACGGTTTTAGAGCAGTGCGAAAATGTATTACCGATAAATTCTCGTGAATTTAAGTCGCTTTCTTTTTTAAGAAGCTTACCTATATACGGTCTTTTCCTATTTTTGCATAGAAAATATTAACAAAGAAGACTACAAATTATATCATGTGATTTCTTTCGTTATATCGATGTTATTTAAATTTGTTTCCTTTTTTTTCGCAATGTTTATTTTCTCATTATTAATCAGAAGAAAGTTTATAACTATTTTGAAAAAAGTGTGCAGATAGGGAGATACAATATAATATATAAATACTATATTGCTTACTATAAATTACTGACTGCACAAATTAATAATATATTAAAACAAATTGAAATCTGCTAATTGTTTTGCACTCGCCCACAAGTTGAACCTAAATAAGATTAATTATAACTATGTCTATTAATATTATTCAGCTTAAACAAAAAGTTACTTTTGTTTTTCATGAGATTATTTTCCATGATTAATTATCTTAATTTGCATGATATTAATTTTTTTCATATTTGTAGAAAAATATATTACAATCTTATTTTAGATTTATAAGTCTATATTTTTATAATCTTACTTCAATTTATTGTAAATCTCAACATATCGTGAATTAGTGAAATCGTGTTTACATTATCCCACGAATGAGTTCATAAAAATGAGGAATTTTCAACCGTATTAAACACAAACAAAGCAATATCTGATCATTTTATAATCAAACATCATCAAATGTTGGAAGAGCGTGATATCCCTAGCGATATAGATGTTATCATTTTATGCAAAGCTGAGGCTCAGGACCGAATGTAGTTTCAACTTCGAAATAGAATTTCATGAAGTTTCAAGCGATCGCGGGCGAACATCATTTCCTGTCCCGAGCTTTCTCAGCAACGATTCTACGGTCGATGATGGACTTTTGTTCGCGTGATTTCGGCCCGTAAAGGTGAACGTTTTTCTTTCGCGCATTGAACTTAAAATTTCACGAGGCACGTGACGCTGAAAAGAGCACCGAGATCGTTACTTCTAATTCTTAGAAAGCAACGACGCTTGAATTTTGCGAAAATTAGATTATAAAATATTTCGTGTAAGTATTTTCTCAAATTAATAATTTTTAATTTTTTCAGCACAATATACACATATTTCACTTCTCATTATATAATAATCTTTTTTGTTTAAAGATATAACTATATAAAAATATCGCACATATATATATATATATATATATATATATATATATATATATCATTCTATTTCAGTGTTACTATTAAAAAAATGTTTTGCCCTACATTTATCTTTATAATTAAACACTTTTATAATTATAATTATATTTTATTAAATATAGAAATACATTTCTAAAGAAAAAAATAATCGAAATATAGTTACAATAAATTTTCATTAAATTAATGACAGGATACGCGATTATAAACACTGTCATAAAAAAGGTAATAGCGTCATTGAAAGAAAACAATACAATGAAGTTACACCACTTCATCGTCATATTTAGAACACTGCAACTTTGTTACCTGCCGGTTAACTTGCGACTTTATGGCAAACACCATCATCACGGTCCACGAAACTTTCAGAGTGTTGTTCCTAAAGTCGATTCCGACATTACCTCCGGCTTCGTATACGTTTCACAAAAATTGCAAATTATTGCCACCGCAGGCGCCGCACAGGTGGAGAAAAGAGCAAGGAAGAAAAGAGGTCTCGGAAAATCCAGTTCGTTTTTATCACCCTGTCAGGCTCTTAAGCAGAACTGATGCGAGGAACGACATTTTCGTTAGCGACCAAAAGTAGAGTTGATCTCGTCGTTGAGCAATGTCAAGATAAATCGTTAAGTTTGGTTTTCTTATTTTAGTAAAAGATTGTTATTTCTTCTGCTTCACTTACACTTTCAATCTGCATTTCAATGTAGTATTTGTATTGCTCTTTGTTTAAAAATATTAAAAAATATTTACTTTACTCTCGAGGCGAAATTGCGTCAGAATATCGAATTTATCATTTTTAAAATACATCCAATTGAAGATAGAACGTACATAACAATCAAAGAAAAACAGAAAATACAGCGAAGAATTTATTTCAAAATACGTTCTAATTACTAATGGAGATAAGCTACGGAGTGCAAAGAAATGTCACGCAGAATAACAGAAGACGGCAGACGATAAAGATTTAATTTAATTTAAAACAAAAACTCTCTCTCTCTCTCTCTCTCTCTTTCTTTCTCGATGCAGGATAACGTCCTTTCTGTTTCGAAGATAAACCGGTCAACCTTTATCTCCTGCTCCTTAGTTCCAAAGTGCGAACCGGTCCTTCCATTACTTTCTTTTTCCGCTGTCAGTGGATTCCTAGGACTTGATAAAGTTCTAGATACTTTCTTTTTCTCACAGAGACCACCTCGTTCCACGATTACTCGCAGCGGCTGGAGATCGCTCCTTCAATTTTGTCAGAAAGTCTTGAACCTCTGCTGGCAACTCAGATTTAATCAACGTTCTGTCCTCCAGCTCGTATAAATTTTCTAATGACATCGAAGAGTTTGAGTTTCTCATCGGAAGTGACAGACTGCCGACGCATAATTACAATGAGATGCTTCTCTTTAAACTTCGACATCTCGTGAACAATGAATAATTTTGTAAAAATTTAATGACATAGCTCGTATTGACAAATTGTATGGAATGATGAATTTTATGATTGTAAAATAATGTACAATGCAAAAGAATAGTGCTATGGGTGGAGAACCGGCAGATGTAATCGCAATTTATTAGCCTCGCGCGAAACATGTGTCAAAAAAGAAGCCTGCGATTACAGGGATTGCGCTACAAATGGTCGCAAATACGATTTATTAAGCCGGACAAAAAGTCCCGAGGAAAAAAACACGCATAAACAGCGGTTACGCTTTAAGCGACTGTGTCGCAATGTTGCGATAAAAAGTACCGCTTACAGCAGCGTTTGAAAAATTTAATGCAAATGGAGTTGCGCTTTATTGCGTCGGGCGAGACAGAAACCGCCTAAATTTTTCGAAACTGTGGCAATCTACGTTTCCTAGACAAAGAATAGCATTGGTCGAGATATAAAAGTAATTGCTGTTTAATCGCTCCGCGGAAAATGCGTAAAGAACCTCATGAAAAACAAGATATCATTTCACAACATAGACATAGAACAGCGGACGGTGATGACCACGAGGAATGTTCATGAAACACAAAACTCACGCGACGCGTGTCTGTTACGATGTCACATTTTTATTTTACCAATAAATTTGCTATCCTTTTATATTTTTGTTGCTGCATCAAATTCGTATTATTTCAATATTAATAATGCGAATATTTGAAACTATAAATATTTACTCGATTTTTTAATACCTTTTTAAAGTGCTGTGATATGAAAAAATAATAAAATCACTTTTTGTTATGGATGTTAACATATATTTAAGTTTAACATATATTTACAAACGCAATATTTGATGTTTGATATCGAAAAAGATACTATCGAAGACAAACATTCCCTAATCCCCAATATTTTGTCTCTAATTCAACACTTACACTTTTCGAAACAAATTCTGTTGGTTTCACAATATGTTACCTAATGAATTTTTTCTATCGTTTGTATTGAACACAAAGCTGTGCTAAGAATTCACTTAGCACTTTGCGAAAGTCAATACTTTTTATACTTGAACTGCGATATATATTTATAATATGGTGACTATAGAGCGATCTAAATCAATACAAATGTCTTGAATCGAAAGTGCTAAACGTTCTCGCTCGACTGCATTTTCCACTGTTAAGCTTCTCAGGGCGATAGATCGAAGAGAAGTCTAAAGTGCTTCACCGTCGCAAAAAGCGCCATTGGCGCGACGTTATCGCGTAGGGACCACCTAGTTTTTATTCCTCTCCATTACACGAGGACCTTCCTGAATGGGCCACGAGAGAGGACGCACGATGGGTCATTATGCATTCATGAAGATTATATGCAGTTCAGGCACGTTGCGCGTGGGAAATTGGGCCGAGATTGTCCTTATCGTCATAAATCACGTGTGATATCATCGACTTTTCATTCTCAATCACTGTTGATCGTGAAATCTTTCAAATCATCAGATTTCTTACTTCGGCAGAAATATGAAATTTTTTTTTCAATATCCATAAGCACTCAAAGATAAATTAATTATACATATAATATAAATGTATGTTCTTGAAATTTTTAATCAATATATAAAGCTATAATAATAATAAAGATCATATGCTGCTGCAATATAAGTAATGCGGCGTTTTGTCGCTGCAAGATTTGCAATATTTTGCTGTGAATTGAGTTTCGCGAAGACGAGTACTAACGAAAATGGCTATAGAGTAAAAAGAAGCAAGGATAACGTAACGACCGCTTTGCGTGCTTGCAATAATCAACACGAGCCGAATAAGAGCGTGGTCGAAGAAAAGAGGGTAATGAGTTAGGATTGGGGATGAAATTAAAAAGAGAAAAACCATCGGAGTTTAGCGTGATTCTTTATTGTGCTTGCCTTTGATACTACGAGATTGAAATCATGCCAACAGAAAGAGTATCTGAAGAGATATCTGAAAGATCTATCTATGAATTACTGTCTACTATGAAATAACAAACGAGTAAAAGTTAGTCCAATACAAATACAAAATTAAATTCATCACTGTCGAATTCGATTGGCGACCATAATGTAATTTATAACGATTTACGACGCAAAAACAATGTAATTAGAATTGAAAACGTGTCATTTCTATTGAGAAACTTTAATATCTACGTATATATATTATATACGGTAGCAGATACATCTATCAACCGGAAACTGGAAACAATCTTTATCCTCATCGCCTTGAAATCTCGACGAAAGGTAATGAATCAGGATTCCTCGCATTTTAATAACCTCGACAGCACCGCCATCATATTTCACTTGCGTACGCGCCTAAGTCATTGCGCTACCCGCAAAACGTCACGCGAACCGCCGGGACGAACCGTAATTTCCATCAGCTGCGGTAAGTGGTCCGAGCAATAATCACGTGAGAACGCAATTTTACGGTCCGTCATACTGGCAAGGCTTGCAGTTAAATTTCTATTGCTCTAGCCGCTCCGTCCCGACGGCCGCAGAATCATTATTTCGACACATCAGTTAATTTTACGGTACGACCGAAATGTATCTGATCAAAGAAGACGCGTCGCGTCGTCACTTACGGCAATGCGAAATTATTTGCGGTAATGCACAGTCACACATTACCGTCAAATACATCATCGCTGCAAGTTGAACTTCAGTAATCTGAACATTCAAGTCTCGATTTACGTAAAGTTTTTAAAAGTACCAGAAAGAAAAGATATAATGTGCGCAGATGTGCCTACTTTATAACATGCTATAACATACGCTTCTTTTATGAAAGAAAAGCAACAATATATTCCATACTAAAATAAAATCTATAGATTCCATTCAAATTACATATATGTATAAATACAGGAATTATTACAATATTGATGTACTTATAAAAATATTTATTATATGTTGTAATCTATGTTCATTAAATGATTATCATTCAACCAACATTTTCTCATCCAGTTCATCATTTTTCTTGGAAAAAACACATTCATCAAACGGTACGTCCACATTTTGCGCTTTCGGCGTGTAACATTTCTTGTCTAAACATATCTGAATTTCCTGTAAGGTTTTGTTCTTGGTTTCAGGAAGAATGAAGTATAAGACACTGCTTCCGATCAACGTCGCAATACCGTAAACGGCGAATGTACCTTCAAGCTGCATAAATTCCATCATAAGCGGCATCGTCTTGATTACTATAAACATGCACATGTAATTGAAACTGGATGCTAATCCGGAACCAAACTCACAATACTTTCTCGGAAATAATTCACCGCAAAGCATCCAGGGTAGAGTAGTCAATCCCAATGACACCAGAATGATATAAGTAACGATTAAAATTACGAAACTCCAAGGTTTTCCAATGTCAAATGTCAAGCACACACTTAAAGATAACATTATGATAGCACAGCCATAACAAGATATAAACGTCACAGTGCGCCTGCGGCATGTTTTCAGAAGAACACACATGAGAATAGCAAATATCAGACGAATTGTGTCGATGATAAGCATTACCCCATAGGGCGAGTGCGAGACACTCACCAACATCTCGATGCAGTAAAAAGTCATTACGTTAGAACCCGAAAACTGCATGATAAAGAAGTACAGACAGATGATGCTGAGAGGTTTCAGGAAATATCGCGAGATCCACATCTTTTTTTGTGATTGCAATAACGATCGTTTCTTGATTTTCTTTCCTGATATTTCCGCGAGTCTAATGGTTTCCAGGAGGGAGAATTCCTCAAGTGATTCTTTGCCACGAAGGTATATCCAGGAGCGTTTCGCCTCCTCAAATTTGCCTTTACGAAGTAGCCACAATGGACTCTCTTGCGAGTAGACAGAGACTATCCAACAGATTACAGGTAACACGCCACAGATATACGCGGTGGTTCGCCAATGCAGCCAAGTTCCCATCGCGTGACACGCCAATATACCGACCGAAAGGGTCAAGTTGCCTGCCCCCAGTAGAATGCCACGTAGCAGAGGGTCGCTTGTTTCACTCACGTAGATCGAATATATGGGCGCCAAGACCCCGACACAATATCCAGAGAGAAAACTGCCTGCTATTAAAACTTCTATGCTGTTGGCGAAACCGATAATCAGCCAACCTATAAGATAGACAGGAAATATTAGCATCACCGATGTCTTTCTGCCAAGTTTTTCCGCCATAAATCCACCGGTACAACATCCTGGAACTATTGGTAGAAGTGTAGATGCTGCGATCCATGACTCTTGATCGATACTAAGCACTCCGAAATGATCCGCATCCACAGATTCGAATAAAGATTTGATGTTATTGGTCGAATTTGTCTTCAATTGCGGAAGAAGTATCGCGCTGTAGCCAAATGACATACCGGTTACGCAGATTCCGATCAATTGTCCCGAAATTGTTAACAGTTGTCTGAGATACAGCCTGAATTTGGTATCTGGTATATCATAGTCATTCATCTTCATTACGGTACAATAATATCGCTTATAAAAAAAAGTCGAAGATGTTGATAAAAAAATAACGTAACTATTTATTATTTGTAATATGTATGTACACTTATCTACGCTGGAATTTCGTCCGTTATCTCTTCATTTTCCAAATAAATTTCTTCAAATTAAAATTAGCTGAAATGCACGCACTATGAACGTTCGATAAAATGAGACTGTCATTAGTAGAAACGTTGGTAAGATATTACAATTAAATAAAAATTGCTCAATAAATGATTTATATATATGTAAGCGATATTTGTAATTATCTCCTTATTAAAAAATATACACTTTAGGTCACGACTGATTATATTTTATCTCTTCCACTCTTTATCGATTAACCACTGTTAATCGTGAAACGGATTAATTTTAACGTACGATAAATGAAATAATAAAATACCGACAAATAAGGATAATCTCTGCAGTTATGCAGTTACACAAACAACATCAATTGTTAAAAAATTGTGTCCACAGGTGTCAAATATCGTAACTAAATAATCATTTGTTAGAAGAAAATCGATTAATTATTCAGTTACGGAGTCCTTGAACCTTTCGTTCTTACAAAAAAATACAAAATATAAATCTTTCAATTTCATTGTTTTCCTTAAAGAGGGAAATTCTGTGTCAATCATATAATGTTGCATTCTTTTATAAACTAACAAGATGTTTCAAAATAATTTGAATACTATTGAAACTCTTTTCAAAGGCTTTAATGCTCGAAGCTATTCAGATAACCTATCAGTATATTCTCAACAATATTAATAAAAAATGATGAAAAAAAAGAGCAAGATAAACAAGCTATCAAGATGTAACGTTGTATAAAATTCAAAACAATGTTATTTTTTAAACTTATCCGAAAAATGTCGAAAATGCAAATTTAAAATTTACAGTATGCATTAATTATCATAATGTATGTAATAAAATCACACAGCGATAACTTGAATATTAAAAAATAAATAAAAAATAAAATTGAATATATTTTCGCTTATCGATTAAATATGCAATTTTATCGTTTTCTTTTTTTCTTATCACATAGCAATTAAGAATCCGAAATCTATGTGATATTATACAAATCCAATCCTATATCTATATTATTTCACAAAAGTAGTATTTCACAAATTCGGGTGTCTCGTGTCGAAATAATTAAGTCAGTCCACCGTTCTACCGTGTAGAAAATTAGACGCACCATATGCGTGACGTACATACGTCCACACATGAAAATCAAACTGAAATCTTCATACATCTCTCTCCGCGTGCAAAATAATTTTCCCGCAGCGCCTCGGAATACGCTGGTATTTTAACTAGCTGAAAAGGGATTTAAACGATCCAGGATAGCGGCCGCGGGAATTTGAGAGCCGTGAATTTAATACGCACCCTTCGTCGAGCGACAGGGTGTTTCGTATTTTGGACGGTTGCCAAATGCGATTTTCGCGTTATTTATCTTTCGCGAGTGAGATCCACGCGAGGATGAGGGTCGAACTCATACGCATCGATGTGCCACAATGCATCGTGTGCTTGTTTCAGCGATTAAAAACTAACGACTCCGCTAGCAGTAATGCCAAGCGAGAGATATTTAACATGCTTTCGGTGTTTTTATAGATTAATTAAACGCTACTTTTATCATTCTTGCTGCTAATTTCCATTAATTTTAAGTAATTCTTATTCATACAAAATGTAAATATCATTTTCTCTTCTTTACAAAAATTACATTTATTTACATTTATTATTGTACAATAAAAAACTGCATAGAGGAAAAAATCTTTTTATATGTATTTTCAACATGTTTTTGTCTTTAACTTGTTAAAATCTGTGCTAAAAAAATTTTTAAAATTCTACGAATGATCTAATTTTCTCCAAAGTGAAGAAAAGAAATCTTCTTCCTATTGACTTCATTTGAGACTTTACCCGTAAGTTTCGCGTATTTCAGGACCGGTCGATAGTTAAAATTCTTACAACGCGAAGGCAATCAGTAAACCAATAGAAATCAAGAGCTTGAACGAGCAAATAGTGAACCTGGCAAATTTTCGCCAATTCTATTACTAAATTTCTAACTCTTTGATATACGGTAAATATTCTGTCGTAATGTACCTGTTCATCTACTTCGACTCACGTCGCGTACGAGTTACGCCTTTTAATATCGACAACTCTCAAAAGTCTCGTTACCCCCGCGAGCTTGCACTTCGATGTCAGAGGAAGAACTTGTTTAACGGCAAATGCTTTTACGAGAGCATCCGCTGAAATCCAAGAAGCTAGTGAGTGCATTTTAATGGACTCGAGAAAGAATGAAAATCAGATAATTTCATGAAAGCAAAGCGTAATAATTGATAAAAACGATGAGAGTCAACGCAAAGTTAGTATAAAATATAACATAAATTTTCAATCTCGTTTCTTCGTATCTTGAAAACATCATTTTAATATCTCGAGACACAAACATATATGTCGTATTTAAACGTTTCTATGAAATGAACGAGAAATTGCGGAACGATGCAATATCGTCAGCATAATTTCTAGATAGATACAATGTTTACGAAGGCTTCTCCTTAGAGAGCGCCGAAATTTGACGGAAAATTTATAAGCGCAATCTCGGAAGAAATTTCTGAAAGACCTCAGGTAATTCTAAGATTTAATATAAGTTTCACTCGTCATCTCTTTTCAGCCTCGTGTAGAGAGAGACTTATTTAATAGTTGATGCTCTTATGAGAGTGCATGTCGAGTACTAGGAAGCCCAGAGTCGTCGTAGATGAATGTTGACGAACTCTTGAAATAATGCAAAAAAGACTTTTCGAAAACAGGACTTTTCGCAACGGTAAAATCTCTGTGAAGTATTTTATTATTTACACGTGCGATTATTATAATGATATTATTATACATACATATATAATAATATAATAATTATGATATATAAGAGTAATGTAATAATATAAGAGTCATTGACCAATGGTTCATATCATGATTCTTTCTATTTAAGATTGTCTTAAGTAGTCTTAAGATGTCATAAACCAGACAACCTTAGCATTTAAGATATTACTTAAGATTGTCTTATAATAAGAATTAATTAAATATCGGCCATTATTAAGTTCTTCTTAATTCACATGAACAGAAAATTTCAATTTAAAATACGAGAGAAAATTTATATAATTTATATAATTTATATGATTTATATAATAATAATATTTTTGCATTCGTTTTGCAAATTTGTGACGCGCATAATTAATTAGAATATTATTTGCTTTTAATTAATTTGAATTATTATCATAAAGAATGTGTTATTTTAACATATATAATATATTTATCTATCATTAGTGGAACATCTGTCCGTTTCGAAACCTTTTGTTCGTATAGCACACTTGACGACTAAAAGCTTCGAGAAAGCCGCTTCATCCCCGTCGAACGCGGGTAGGCCAGTTCGCATAGAGAGATTGATGCGTTTTCCGGAGTAGAAAAAACAACTCGCGTGGGATGCATTTGTTCAGGGTTTTAGATGAAGAAAAAAAGCCTCTTCTGTTGGAACAACCGAGAGGAAAGTTTCCACACAAGAGAGATAGTCGGAAGGGAGCAAATGATGAAGATCGCGTAAGCAAGTAGGTATAGTATCTCTCCTTAGGAATACTAAGACACAATGTGACAAGTAAAAAAAAGACTTTCAGACCAATTTCAATGGTCAAACATCGTACTTTTGGTAAGTTCTTGCTTGAATGCTTTTTTGGAAATCTGTAAAAACTAATTAATCAATTAAGGAATACAAACACGGAATTCAACTTTTCATCGGTCCAGTTGAACTTTGAAAACACAATCGATTTATTATTTAATTGTAAATTCTGATAAATAAATTTAAATCTACAAAAAGTAAATAAAATACAATCCAATGATATAGTAAAAAGATAAAAAAACTCAGTGATAAAGCTTTCACAAGTATGCAAGAATTTTTTCAGATTTCTGTACAATCCGGAATAATATAAAAATCTGCACTCAACCTCAAAAATTTGGATTGACGAAATTCTACATGCTCAACGAAAAGTTAATAGAAATGACGTGAGAAAACTGACGTGAAAATGTGAAATAGAATAAAAAAAATATTTAGACTGCATTTGCGGATAATGAGCTTATGAAATTTTTGTTGAAACAAATAATTAAAATTTTTATTACTTGACGATGCAATTGAAATTGTTTTATAAATAGGCAATTCGCACAAAAATATGCTAAACGTACATTTAATTAAAAATGCGCAGTGTTATAAAACTATATATTTTTAACATTTCGTAATATACTTAGCACAAAAATCATGTAGAGAGAGCTGTGATTAGAATTTGTTCATAAATGAAATTAAAAGTTAATCTTTTTTGCTCCGTGGGGAAATCAACATTTATATACAAAATATATGTAAAATTAATACAATACACTTGATGTACATAAATACAATTTAACATAGCAGATTGATGCGAGAAAATATTGCTCAACGTAGCAAATCGTTTATTTTTTACGATCCATTTTGCACGTTTCACGTTATCTAAAAACCGATTCACTGAAATTTTTTAAAAGGATTCCGGGTCAATTTAAACAGTTTTGAAAAATGATCGGCTATTGTTCATCGCTTGAACTACCAATCTCTCTCATGCTTCTCTTCGCGGATTCATAACGCGTTCCTCTCTTGCAATAATATCCAATATATTACCGATGTTCAACATGCAAGTCGTGCCAGTGGATGGCGAAATGATTGCTTTACGAGTAGTCCCAACGTTCGTTGAAACCTTTTGAGATATGAGCAAAACATTTTCTCGCAATAAGAGATTCGTAACGCAAAACGACACAAAGGATATTTGCGAGCATATTTGCGGAAATATGCAAATACAAAGGATTCGACTTTAATGACAAGATTGCCATCAACTTGACAAAACGGAAACGTTTTATTATATCTTCTTTCGTATGGGCCAATATTCGTATGGGCCGTGCATTAGCATAAGATATAATTTAGAAAAAGAAATTACACATAGCGACACGATAACACAAAAAGAAAAGGAAGTTGGAATTATTGAGAGAGGGAGCAAACCTTAGTAAATATATTACATGTGTATTTATCTTTCTCCGTAATATAATTACTTATTTTGTTATATATTCTTAATATATATTTTAAAATCAATAGGTCCAATAAAATTTGAAAAATATATGTTTTTCTTTCTTTTTCCATTTACTTTTGTATCAAATAAGGAAAATATTTATCTTATAATGTCGATACAAATTCATTTTAAAGTTCTAAAAATTCTAATTTACTTTTTTCTAAAGTGTTTCAAAGATATTGTTTTATTTCAAATCTGTTTTCGGCGATTCAAGTAGGTATGCCAAATATTTCAACAAACAAAATTTAAGATTAAATATAAAAAGTGAGTAATTGATTCATTAATTGATCAATGACAATACGTAATAAATCATAAAGTAGGTACACAGATAGATAAAAGATAGAGGCTGAGAGAGAGAGAGAGAGAGAGAGAGAAAGAAAGAAATACACATCTCTTCCTTTCATTTTATTATCAACATTGTCAAAATACAATTTAATAAAACAAAATTTATGAAGGTATGGTCACTCTACTTTGTTAATAATTTTATCACTGTATACAGCTGCTTCAAACTTGCTGTCAATCCGAAGCTTTTCTTTTCAATATCGTTCGTTTCGCAATGTATTGACGCGTTCGAGAATGAATTATGGAAAATAAAACAAGATAAGAGAAATGCTTGGTTAATATCAGCCGTTACGGACACACATACACACACACACACACACACACACACACACACACACACACACACACACACACACACACCACACACACCACAC
>Ga0157364_1002024_pt1 | contig 18272 bp, 18 predicted proteins | sample AttsexASBM2_FD_111476 | JGI IMG/M metagenome (GOLD analysis project Ga0157364, IMG submission 111476) | Fungus gardens microbial communities from leaf cutter ant in Ribeirão Preto, State of São Paulo, Brazil - Atta sexdens ASBM2 | ecosystem: Host-associated > Fungi > Mycelium > Unclassified ...
AAATTTTTCAGTCTGGACTAAGAGTAGAAGGTAATAAAAGCAGTTCTACTTTTTGTGATAAGTCTGGTGATGCTGTTCTATCATATCAGCTACTCTTAATATTTGAGGCAATATCCAGATTATGAGGACTTGCATTCTCAAATATAATATTTCCAATCTTGTGAGTCTTATGACAAGATACCTAGACTTTGAAACTTTGCATCATTATTTTAGATATATCTCTAATAAAGTCATATGTCATGTTCTTGATAATATTGAAGATATAAAGAAAATCCATTTTCTAACACAAAAGTATATCTGCTATAGTTACATCCTTGGAAAGATACATTAACATAGTTTCCCTAAGAACTCTATTCACTTCAGTGAGCCTCTAGAATTAATTCACTCAGATTTCCTTGAGCTTACTACCTTGTCTTATTCAAAGTATAAGTAGGTAATTACATTCCTTGATGAATATTCCTCATTTTACAGCATTATTTTTTTGTGTTAGAAAGTCTGAAGCTAGAAAAGCAATTAAGTCAATTTTCTAGATGTAGTCAAACATTACTTCCCATCCTATGAAGAGATTGCATACTGATAATAGGGGAGAATATATAATATCAGAATTACAATTCTTTCTAAGAAAGCAAGGGATTATCCATGAGACTAGTACTCTCCATATACACTAACAAAACAGTTGTACTGAATGATTGAACTGCACCTTGCTTGAAAAGGCACAGTTAATGCAACTTAAAGCATATTTACCAGATTTCTCATGGAAATTTTCAATTGGAGCTATAGCTCATATATATAATTGTATATCTATTAGACATCTTAAATAGAAAACACCTTAGGAGATCTTCTTGGATAATAAACCCAAAATATTCTATGTTTTTGGCTGTAAAGCCTATATGTTTTTCTCTAGTAAAGTTTATACTAATAAACTTGTACTGTATTCTAAACTGACGATATTTATTGAGTATGATAATGATGGTTATTGTTAGGACAACTGAGTGGAAGATCAAGCACTTCAAATCTCCAGGAAATCCTAAAATATGGAACATGACCAGAGGTAAATAGAGTTCAAATTCCATGTCAAGAGCCTGTCCAATTTTCATCCATGTTGAAGTCAGGTAGCATACCAACTGGGCACATACATTGACAGGCAGCATGATACACACAAGGATGGGCATCATGGAAATGATGGTTTTTCACCAGAAAGTAAGGATAGTATCAGATAAGAAACTGACTAAAGCTTACTGTGCAATATTCTTGAGTATATTGAGCATATCATTGCTAGTTGCTTCGGTAATGGCTTTCATGACCAGAGTTCAGCTTGACAGGCTCTCCAGTCATAATTGATAAACATGAAGGAAATTTTTGCATGCAGGCAGAAGGACAGCATGGCCACTCAAGACACATATGATATAGTTGGTAGATTGTTCATAGAGGGAAAGGATCGAGTCATCAGCTGTCCTAGATAACAATGAAGGCTAGTACAAGTTGAGAGTGTTACCGCTAGAAGACAAAAAGTTACTAATATCATCTTTAACCAGACATTGATGTCTTGGTCATCATCAAACTCACTCATGCTGCTGACATAGGTGGTGACTATGATGGTCACCTAGGCCATGTTATTCCTAACCATGGGGAGACTTGCTTCTGACAAAGATATCATGAACTCGATAGCAGTGCATCTCATAAAAGATATGGCATTGGCATTGGTATTTATCTGAGGCTGGTGAGTGGTGGGTGGAAAGTCGAAAGGAAAGGGACAGGTGAGAGTAGATGTGGAGCCTGGGTCGAGATGGAGGAGAATGAGAGGTAGAAACAAGCTAAGGATAGAATATATAGAGAGACAGGCATCAAGGCTGTCAGATACTGAGTAACTTATTGATTTATGAATATGACTGGAAGAGTGTGTGGATGCTTTCCAGCATGCATCTCAGTAGTGAGCCAGTGTATACCAGTTGTTGCCTATATGCCACACTCAGATATACTGTGCTTGTAACAAATGCGGCATGTCACACAACAGTGCTCCATTTTCAAATATACTGACAACAACATCTATGTGCAGGTCCATTACTAGGTTTGGACAGCCAGGAAAAATATGGAATGCACTTCCACAGTCCACCATTGAGAATATCTGGGCCTGAATACCAGCCTCTTATCATCTGGTTATTGGCCCGATCAGTTATGGTATGATATGTGATATTACACTTGACATCCTTGAGCATGAATCACTTGAATCACTTGACTGACTGACAGAAGATGCTTACTTGGGCTTGGACGGCATCATACAAATCAGAATAATCCCTCAAGACTTAGTCAAATGCTTTTTCAATGATTGAACAAGAATTTATTAGCTCATATGTTAGCAAGGGTTGATGCACAGCCACTCACACCAGATGTCGACATTGCCTTGATCATGCCCTGCACATGCTTTCTTACATACAGTCCATGAAAGCTGTTATCACTGGTGACTATCAGAACTGTATCAAATCATTGATTTGATGAGTATGTAGTAGTTGTCTGGATTGTCAGTGGCATGAAGAAGCTCCTCTACTTTCCCAAACAACTCCTTCCAGTGGCTATTTATCAGAGTGTCTGCACATACCTCCAAATTCTTTAGAAAAAGGATGAATATGTCATGTTTTTTCATAATAATGCATTTGAGGTTCCATAGCAGTGGATTGCTAGTGCCTCTACAGTTGAATAATATGCTTTTGTAGCTTGAATGCACTCAGCCATTGATGTCGAGCCTATCTCCAGAGACAACCCAAACGCCTCCAACAAATGTTGGCTTTGTGTATGTCTATTGCATTTCTGATCAACAAGATAGCAAGCTACTTTCATAGGTCTGTGATCATCTCTCTCAATCAACTTCACCAAAGATGATCACTCAGCCTGAATACACAGGTTGGTATCCCTCATCCTCTGCACATGGTTAGCTTAAGACTCACCTCATCTATATCTTCCCATTTATAGGAACAATAGGCCAGTAGCCCAATGTTTGCAAAGTCAAGTTTCTATTAATTGGGCAATGAGGAGTAGTTTCTAAACATTCTAATAGAGTGAGAATCATACCTCTGCCCTTTCAGAAACATACCTTATTTGAAGGGAAGGGGTTTGGGAAGAAAGTGAAATTTCTCAGCTCTTATCAACATTCTATATTGAATTGTTATACTAGGAACATCAGGGCAAAAAACATCTATAGCACATAATGAAATCCCACATTGCCTTGATATGCCTATGAGAATTGGTATAAATGTCTTCTAATAGCTCACGTCACCAATGATGCCTTTTCTCCAAGTACAGTAATTGCTTCTTCTCCTTAGGCAACTATGGAGGCAACAAGACATTAGCAAATGAGAACAGACACCAAAACAAGTTGCATACCATTTCTACCCAGTCTACAAAGAATGGCTGGAATTCTTTTAGGGTACTCTTTAATTCTCTAATAATCTCCAATGGCAGTCCCAAACCTTTGTACCAATCAGATGCATATTTGTACAGAACACTGTAAAAGAGCTTGCCCTGGAACATCAGACATTTGCTAGGAAGGAAATTTTCATCTGAAAATATAAGAAGTAATTCCCATAGATTTATAATTCTCTTATCGATTAATTACATTCACAGCAAAAAATGTTGCTGAGGAATAGATGACATACCTTATGAGACCCCATTTATTGTATAGATTTTTGAAAATACACAGTACTTTGGTGGCTAAAGCAGGGTGATCCTTAAGCCAGTAGTTCTCCAATCTTCTCTGTTCGAGCAAGAACTCCATGAAGGATTCATGATAGAAAGAGATGTGCACAGATCCAGGAAATGGCTTTCCCAAGAATATCTCCTCCAGTAAATTATGAGAACAGAATAAAGCTTGGACAAGGTGTGTTTCAAGTCCTCTAGGGCAAGGCTCTGAACATTACATAACATATGCAATGTAACCTCAGATGTGATATAGTGGATAAGGAGTGATTGTTAAGCAATAGGGAGATGCTTAAAGGAAATATGACTAATAATCACTCCATGGAATGCATCAAGTTCAGCAGTGACACTTGATTTGGTATCTAATTGCATCCGCTGTCAAGATCGTTGATGGTGGACTTTGTTTTTATTTTCCCTTTTTACTTTATTTTATTTTTCTTTTCCTTTGGCTTTTATTTTCTATTTTTAGAACAACTCGGGTTAGGGTTATCAGTCACGCTGTCACATCAGTCACAAGTTGATGGCGTAGTCATGAGACTGATCACAAGACTTAGGAGAATGGAGTAGAAGGTTCTGGAACAAAGTGACATCATACAGCATGGACAACACATGCTGGCCTCATGTTTTACTCATGGTCATTTAGGGTAGGGTGCACAGTAGCTAGCATGGACCATGGGTAGTAGTATATAAGGTAGACTATTTTGTATCAGAAACTCTATCGAGTTCTCTTGTATTACTCAATACAAGAGTTGTTTCTTTGCTTAACCCTTTGAGCATTAATTCATAACATCTGCTGTAAGTGAAATTCAAGGACACGGTCTAACCGTTATAGAGGGAAACCTTGATTTATGATGAATCTAATAATGGTGGCAGCATATACCCAGAGCTCTGCTGCTATTGCAACAAGGATGTTGAGAGTATCTTCCAAGGGCCATATGGTGTTGGCAGAGAAAAGAAGATGGAGCTTGTCACAAAAGTAGCACATAATATTGCCATCATTGCTCTCTAACATGGGCAGCTCGACCTTGGAGAGAAAATGAGATCTGGAGTATGATGAGAATTCTTGATCAGTATAAAGTTCAGGTTGACTGAAAAATGCCCAGAGGAGAGGAATTTTATCACCATGGTCAATCACTGACTTGGCCACAAGCTTCATGATCTTGAGCTGTGCTGTATCCTTATTGCATTCATTCAGGCCATTGATAATCACAGTATTGTCTTGCACACTCACATTTCATCCCATAAGTTCCAGGAATGGTTCAATGATAAGCTTACAAAACTAGGCAGAGTAGAATTGTGCTGTATTTATAGGTCTAGTGTCTTTCTGTACTTGTCAATTCCCATAGTAAGCTGATGAGTAATAGTTGTAAAATTATCTACATGTTGAGTATGAGAGAATAAAAATAACATACCAAGCTTGCATTGTGCTTGCAGTCTTCTCATCACACAATTTTGTGTTGTTGTTGTTGTTATTTATTCTTATTTTCTATACTGTAACAAGCAAACTAGTGCTAAGACACAGTGAGTATTTGAAGTAATTATGCCCCCTCAGCAGGGTGGTATCTACATTTATAAAATAAAATACAATAATAGTTCAGAGGTAAGATGTGAAGATGTCTGGTTGAAAAGAGTGTTAGAGCAAGTCAGGTTAGTAATGTTAGCTGTAAGAGTGAGCACAAGCCAATGGTAGCAAACAATATACATAAGCTAGAAGAGAAATATGAGAGAGAGTATAAAGACATGGTGGAGGAGTGGAGGTTGTGGCTTGACGTGATGTGTTGGTTCCAAGGCTATTCTTAGTCATCCTCAGGATCTTCCATATTGTGTTTAGCAACTAGGGAGTCTTCAATAGTAGGTGGCTTCTATCTGGATAGACCTATTCTATTCTTGGTGAATGCACCTGTTTTCTTGAGGAATTTGCTTAGAGGGGCTATGCCTTATTTTGTTCTAAGGATATCTGGCATATATACAGAGCTTGAAATATTGCGGAGAATTTGGCAGTGGTTCTCATATTGGGAGCATGTGTCAATGATGTGTTTCCATGTTTGTATTTCTTCTCTATAAGGGCAGGATATGCTTTCTGAAGGAACTGCAGATTGGTAGTAGTCTCTAAAGTAGCTATGACCTGTTCTGCATTGCACAAAGTGGCCAAAGATTTCTCTTTGGTTATACAAGGCTTTAAAATAGGGGATATGTTGAAGAGATAAGGGAATGTGGTTTGCAGGGCTATATCATCCATTTTGAGGTCAACTTCTCTATATCTATTTCCATTTGGTAAGCATATATTCACATGTTCAACAGCTTGCTGAAGTGGTTGTAGTATTAAATTGGCTCTGAAGTTTTGTAGCTTCTTTTGCTAATTTATCAGCTTTTTCATTTTCTCTGATTTTAGTATAGCTAGGAGACCAGGAGATAAAGAGATGGTGGTGTGGTAAGAAGTCAAGCTATCTGAGAGCCTTTTCATAGAAGATGTATGCCATAAGCTGGTCTTGTTGGGGCTTGGGATTAGAAGCTATAGATATGGCTGAGATGTTGTCAGCATATAATTGAATGTGGTAGACTTCAGGTTGTTTATATGCAAAAGAGATAGATTCTGATAGTCCAGTTACAAGTCCTGCAAGCTCTGCATTGTAAACTTTAGCTGAGCCCCTAAGGCCAAGTTTTCAGTGGAAGACTTCTCTTCCCTAGTGGTATCCTACTACTGCTGATCCAACTCAGTGGAATCAGTTGAGAAAGGATATTTGGGAGCCATTCAAGTAGGTAAAAAGTGTTTCTGGGTAGTATTGTGCTTGGTTGACAAAACTGTTGTGACGAGCCACTACTTTGTCTTTATTAGTAGTAGATTGGTAAATTGTAAAGCATTTTTCATAGTCCAACTGTTTTTTTTGCCATGGGGGGAGAAGAAAGGAGGAAATGTGTTCATAGGCTGGAGAGGTAAATGTGGCTATTTTTTATAGTTGTGTTAGTTTGGACCTGCAGTTGTGTTTAGTAGGGAAAGGAGAAGAATTTGAGGAGCTCTGTCCATTGCACCAGTTATCCAATAGTTGTTAGAGGATAGGATTATTAGTACTAAGTTTGTTGAAGTAGATGGTAGTATGTCTAGTAAGAAAGTCCAGATATAGGCTGAGAGAGGGAATAGATGCTTCTAGTTCTAGTACATGAGTAGGGATGGTGCAGAAGGCTACACATATTAGATGGAGTATTTTATTTTGGACTTTGTTCAGTATTTGAATATATTTCTGTTTGTCTGTCTACCAGGCAGCACTAGCATAGGTGATAATAGAGAGAATGCATATATGGTAGAGGAGACAGAGGTGGTAGTATGATAAGCTCTGAACAGTATTTGCTAGCATTGAAATGCATGCAACAGCATTCTCAGTCTTTACTACTATTTTGGTAGCATGGTAGTTGTAGAGAAGTTTGCAGTCAAAGTGGACTCCTAGCCAGCAGTTTGTTGAGCCTACTAATATTGTGGAGGTAGTGCCATCACTGTTGGTGAGGTTGATGTGAGATAATGTTTTGTCTCTTTTTCTCCAAGTATAGTGCATCAGTTCTCTTTTATTCTTATCTGGGGAGAGTCCAGCTAGGTATAACCATTAGTCTACCAATTGATAGGCCTTAGCAAGTATATAGTTGTTGGTGTCTAATGACTAAGAGGAGACAGTGAGCTTTCCATCATCTACATACATAAGAATGGAGACATGAGTAGGGTAGTTATAAGCATGGTTTTCTGGAATCTTGATAGGATTGGTTAATGTTTCAAAAATGTCAAGTAGGTCTGCTAAGTAAAAGAAGGTGAGGATAAGGGAGATAGGAAATCCTTATGGAATACCATTTTTGACTGGTTTCATTTCTTCTTGGGTACCATCAAGACATATTGCTGTCTCTCAGTCAGAGAGAAAGTTTGCTGTCCACTTTACTAGTTCGAGGGGAATACAGCATTTTTTCATCTTGTTGAGAAGACATTCATGGTTGACAAAGTCAAAATAACCTTTAATATTGAAGATTAGTGTAGAAGTGGCTAGGCTATGGTTCCATGAGTTGTGAATATCATGCACAAAGGTAAGAATAGCATCTGAAGTAAAGGAGTTAGCTCTACTTCTAAATTGGGAACCTGAGATAAGATTGTATCAGCCTGGAAGATAAGTCAGTCTGTAGGCTACTACTTTCTCAAGTAGCTTGCCCATATACTCAAGGAGTGTGATGAGGCAGTATGCTCTAGGTTAGGTATAGTCAGGTTTGTTGGGCTTCTTAAGTGCTATTGCAATCACCCTTTGCCATTATAGAGGATGGTATCCATTAGCAAGGTACTGATGGATGAGCATGGTTATCTTATTTCCCACATGTGACTAGGCCCATTTGAGCATGGTATAGTTAATTTGGCTGGTGCCAGCAGCTGTGTTTGAGCTTGATAAAGAGAGGGCTTCCTGAACCTCTATGTAAGTGACTTCTTTGAAGGGAATTTCATTATCTTGTCTACATAATAGGTCAGCTTTAATGAGGATAGGAAGAGGGGGAGGTTCTTGATAGAGGGTTGCTCTGAGAGTTCCACACTTTTCTTTGTATATAATAGCAGAAGACTATCCTAGTCTTCTTGATATTACTAGAATAGGATAGTTTCTATATCCTGTTGTCTATCAGCAGAGCTTTCATATCTTGTTTGCTGCTGCTTTTTCTAGGGTTTTGTTGGCCCACATTCACTTTGCATATTGCACTTGTCTCTTGAAAAGATTATGTGTTTGTTTTATATCTCTGTCCAGGTCTAGGTCTCAGAAACCATATATTTCAAGGTGTTTGCATTGGAGCTCTCAAAGTTGTCATATGTAGGCAGCTATTTCTATAAGGGTCTTATTCCACTATAGTTTGGCTGTTGGGCTGGGTTTGCACTTCTTTACCACTTGCTCATCAGTATATATTATTGCTGTTAAGAGAGCTGACACTGTGTTTTTGAGGTCAGTAATGGAAATAGGATTATTGGTGTCCATTAGCATATTCAGAGGCCCTTGGAGGTGTTCCAGGATTTCCACAAAAGCTGAAGACCATGCATTTTTGTCAGTATCCTTCATATTATACCTGTTTCCACAGCAGTTGCTAATAGGGGTCACATTATTGAATAGAGACCACTGTATGGCTAGATGGTCAGAGTCAAAGGCAAACTCTGGTTTGATTGTCCAATTGGAAGGGATTGCATATTGGGTAGCTGGGCTATTTGCAAAGGTGAGGTCAAGGACTGAGAGAGTTTCTTGAGAAGTGTGAGGAATGTAGGTATGTTAGCCAGTGATGTTTGAAAGTAGATAGCCATGAATTGTAAGCCAGTCCACCATACAGTCTGTTTCTCTACTGGAGTTGATATTTGGGGAGGAGAACTATAGATGGTAGTGCATGTTCTAGTTGTCTGTGATGATTGTTGGTTGGTTATGGGACAAAGGAATGGTATGGAGGAGGGCAGTAGCATATTCATTGTGTCATTTGTGGTTGTTATATAGGTTTATGATAGTGGTGGTTGGGTTACCTTGGTGGATTATGTTTAAGATTTGAATGTCCCAATCTTGAATGAGATCTGAGCAGAGCACCATCTCTATGCTGGAATGAGGTCAGAAGTAGACTATAATACATGGTGGAAGGTCATCTGTACTTTGTGTTGTAGTGGGTAAGATTGGGTCCATGCTCTGTGACCCACTAGTCCTTTAGTGCCATTGGGTGAGATTTAGGCCCACCATGGTTTCTGGAGGAGGAGAAGGTCAGCATCATTGAAGTATATATTGAGGAGACCATGGATGGTACTCCCTTTCTTATTACAATTAAGTTGAATTATTTTGATGGTTAGTAACAGTGAGATGGGGGATGAGATGGGCATACTATTCATTTAGAAAGGGTTTTTTGTATGTCTGCAAGTGCTTGTTGGGCAGTCTCTTCAGTTATCCTATTCAGGTATCTTTGCTGGGTACTATGGAGGATATTCTCAATTGAGGGGGTGGTATTCACCAGTGGTCTATATTGGTTGATATTGTTGGAAAATGTTGGAACAGGGGCTGAGTTGTTCCCAGGTAACAGTTTGACACTCATAGGTTTGGATCTTGACTTTGTTTTGTTTTATAGGTTGCCTATATGTTAGAGATGTTCTGAACAGCATATCAAGTTTGCTAGATGGTCCATGGCCTCAAGGCCCACATGTTTGCAGTTTATGCATAATAGATTTGTGAGTTGGTTGGCTCTTGCATCCTAGTTGACTTGCATTTCTGCATCATCTGTGATAAGGGCTAAAGGGTTATAGTAATGTGACTCCTCATGTTCTTCACCACAGATTCTGTATTGAGGGGGTTGTTGGCAGGTTGTGGTACAGTGGTCAAGGCACCAACAGTGGTAGCATTAGGTGATGGGTGGTCTGTCTATCCATTTGCGAGTAGTTGTTAGTCTGCCAAATGCTGCCATGGTTTTAGCTGTTCTGAGAAAGTGGGCATATTGGTCAAAGAAGTCTACTGTAAAGATGACAGAGGAGTAGGGTTGGTTGGTTAGTTCATTTTCTGGTCAGACCCACCAGGGTAGCATAACTACATTGAGGGCTGCATTTTCAGAGTTCACTTCATGGAGGTGTTGGTATATTATTTGTGGGGTATATATACCTAAGCCATTGTAGTCATATGTGCCTGTTCTGATATTCCAGATTTCTATCTTGAACCACTTCTTGTCTTCTCTGACTTGTCCATTGTGGCCTGAAGCTATGACATTTGGGAGTTCAGAGACAAAAATGAGGACTGTGGCAGCAGTCTGGTCAGTTTCAGTAAATTCAATACAGTTTCCCTAGGTATTCCATTTGATTGCTGTGATTTTGAGATCAGACAGGGTGCCTTTGAAGGTAAGAGATATGTTGATGTCCTGGACTGTAGTTGCTTCATCTCTTCTGGAGTCAGGGGGTGGAGTGGAGTCAAAGACAATGTCTAGATACATTGGATGGTGGGCCTTGCTTGGGTTGGTTGGGGCTTTGGGCCAGGGATTAGTGATCATGGGTGGGCTAGTCTTTTGGCTTGTAGCAGTATCAGCATAGGATTTGGCATGGGCATTTTCTGGGTTATAGGTGTCTGTACTCAGATATGGGTTTGGGGGTTGGTTGTAGGGTGGTTGTTGTTAGTCAACACTATTCATTTGACCTCTTTAGTGAGGAACTTTAGGACCTCTGAGATCAGGGAGTCTTGATATGTGGGAGTAAGATTCTGTTGGCTTGTTATAGTCTTATATAGATTAGCTGCAAAAACTGGGATGTAATTGTCCATGGCAAAGTTTTGGCCTGTTAGTATAAACAATTTCTTGGTCATCATGAGAGCATCTTGTAGGTATTCCAAGATTTTAGTTTTTAGGATACCATATGTTTCTGTATGTCTAGAGTTTTCTTGTAGGTTGCTCTGAGTGTTGTGGGAGTATGTAGGTATAGTGAGAGGACTGTCAAACACATCAGGGTTGGGTCTAACATGTTCCTATTTGCTGACATCCCCATCAGCTATGTCGGAATTATATCTGTCTATATCTGATGCTCAGCTCCTGCGTCTTTTATCTTTGGGGGTAACTGGAGGGGTGGGCTTCATGGACTGCTTTGGAAGGGTGGTGTGTATGTGGGTTGATGGGCCAGCCTGGTTCAAGGTCACTTGTATCAGTTATTCTCTTGAGTCCTGTGTTATTTTATGATTGCTTGGTAATGGTATATTGGGGGGACAGTGTGCACTGAGTGCATTTCCTATGTCTCTAGCATATATTCTTGTGAGGCACCATATATTGTGGCAACTACTTATCACAATAACAAATAATCACACAAGCGAGTAAATCTCAAAAGCAGATATAATGTGAGTAGTTCACAAGAGAACTCAACAAGAAGTCTCTGCTTAATTAGAGTCCTATATATACAAAGTAATCATGGTCTGTGCTACTAATAATTATCCTGCCCTTATGTCCATATCCCTTCCTCATATTCACTTCAAGGTCGCCATGTTGTATACATGTGCCCTGACATCATCTTCTAGATTCTTCTACTATCTTCTAGGCCTATGACATCACATCATGTGACATGTAATGTGACTGCAGTGTCACGTGCCTCTTCATCATCCAAAAGAAAAAAAAAAGAAAAAAAAAGAAAATTCCTATAAAGTTAGAAAATAAAAATTATTCATGTCCAAAGTGTCTCATAACACCATGACTTGATTAGCATCATGACATGATGTGAGTCAAGGTTGATGTGCAGCCTAAGAAAGCTTTTGAGACACTGTCAACTATCAGAGCTGATTTGAATGATTTGTCAGATATGCATGCAATAGTTGTGTGAATCATCAGTAGCATAAAGAAGCACCTCCACTTTCCCAAACAACTCCTTCCAGTGGCCATTCATCAGTGTCTGCATATGCCTCCACATTACTCTAGCCAAGGATATTTCCATAAACCATGTGATGTTCTCTTATAATGTAATCTACTATGCATCTGAGGTTTAATAGTAGTGGATCTCTGGTGATGAATCTCTCTACAGTTGAATAATATATGTTAGTAGTTTAAACGAGCTCAGCCATTGACATCTAGCCAAATGACATCTCAAATGTATTCAACAGATGTTGGTCTTGGGTCCATAGTTATGTCAGATGTCCATTACATCTCTGATTAACAATATGGCAAGCTGCTTTCGTCAGTCTGTGATCATCTCTCTCAATCATCTTCATCCAAGTTAGTCTGTTATCCTGAATACACAGGCCAATATCCTTCATTGTGAACAGCTTGAGACCCATCTCATTCATGGCTTCCCATTCATATGAATAACAGGCTAGTAGCCAAATGTCATCTAAGCTTGCAAGGCCGAGTTTCTACAAATTGGATAATAAACATTTTCCAAGCAACCTGATAGGATGGGAATCCTACTTGGCTCTTTTAAAAACATGCCTTAATTGAAGAGAAGAGGTTTGGGAAAAGTCATATCCTAAAGATTAATTAGCCATCATCTGTATTCCATCTTGAATTATTATACCAGGAATATCAGGGTGACAACATCTCCAGCATATAACAAAATCCCAGATCACCTTGATATACTTACAAGCATCAGTATGATTGTCTTCTGGTAACTCTAGTTGCAAATGACGTCATTCTTCCAAGTTGATTAATCTTTGTTTCTCTTCAGGCAACTATAGAGATAACAAAACATCAACCAATAAGAACAGACATAAAAAGTTGCATACTATTTCTACCCAGCCCATGAAGAATGGCTGGAATTCTTCCAGGATGCTCTCAAATTCCCTGATAACCTCCAATGGCAGTCCTGAACCTTCATACCAGTTAGATATGTATTTGCACAAGACATCGTAAAATAACTCATCCTGGAATATCAGATATTTAAGAGAAGAGAAAGTTTCATCTGAAAATACACAAAGGCTACACCACAGTCAACTCTCACAATGTCTTCATTGCAAGAAATATCATCAGGAATGGATAACGTACCTTGTGAGATCCCATTCATCATATACAGATCTTTGAAAAGATCCAGTACATTAGGGGCCAAAACAGTGTAGTGATGCTGATCCTCAAGCCAGTATTCCTCTGATCTTGTCTTGTCAAGCAAGAATTCCATGAAAGATGCATGATAGAAGGAGATATGTGCAGATCCAGGAAATGGCTCTTCCCAGTCTCTCTCCTTAGGTATAAACATAAGAATAGAATAGAGCTTGGACTAGGTATTTTTCAATTTATCTAGGGTGAGGTCAAGGATGTTGAATATTATATGCAAGGCCACCCCAGATGCGGTGTGGCAGACCAGAAGTGATTGTTAGACAATAGGGAGATAATATTTAGGGGAAATACAATCCACAATTATCTTATAGAATGCATCAAGTTTGGCAGTGACATTTGATTTAGCATTCAATTGTATCCACTATGCACAGAATGTGAGGATGTTCCCTAGCTGCTGCTGAGGGCTGAGGGAATCTTGATCCATGATGAATCAGAGTAGAGTGGCAGCATATATTCATAGCCCTACTGCCATTAAAACAAGGATATCGAGGGTATCTTCCAAAGGCTACACAATGTTGGCAGAGGCAAGAGAACAGAGTTTGTTATGAAAGTAGCACTTGATATCACTGTCATCACTCTCTGATACAGGGAGCTCAACCTTGGCGAAAAGATGAGATCTGGAGTATAGTGAGAATTCATAATTGATATGGGATTCAGGATGACTGAAAAATGCCCAGAGGAGAGGAATCTTATTACCATGCTCAATTACTGACTTGGCCACAAGCTCCATGATTTTGCTCTGCATGGAATCCTCATTGGATTCATCCAGGCCATTAATAATCACTATCTTGTTTTCCACATCTAGGTTTTGCTCTCTAAGTTTCAGAAATTGTTCAATGATGAGCTCATAAAATTGGATGTCAAGTCCTTTAGTGTGAAGATCTTGATTGTGCTGAGTCCTCAAGCTTAGTACTCATCTATACTCATCCACTGTTTAAACCAGTTGATGAGCAATAGTTGTGAAAAACCGTTTTGGATCATCAACATGTTGAGTACAAGAGAAGAAGACAGTAATATGCTACATGATTCCAGAAGCATTAACAATCATCAGCACCATGTGCATGATACTGCTCTCTGATCATGTCTTTCTATCAGCCAGTCTAAAGATGGAAAATCCTGGTACTGAGAAACAAGCATTCTTTAACCTGTCTAAATGTATTGAGGATATGAACCATCAGTGTGAATGTGTTGCTCCCTGTAAATTAAGCAAAGAAAAGCTGCCCCACGATACTAAATTTGACAATATTTGTGTGAGATCATATCCACAAATCAGAACTCCAAGCAAACCACATGTAAATCTTAATCGGATCAATCTCAGTTTCTGGTAATACTCAATAAATGATTGCAGAGCACAGGGAATTGTCAGCTTAACAAGCTCACAGCAACTTGGCAGGTTTGCCTAGCCTCTAGATTCAGAGACCTCTAATCCCTGAAAACACTCCACGCATAGCCAGTATATAAAGGGAGGTAAAGTAATGATGCTGTAGTGGGTTTTTCTCACAAGAAGCCTTCTTTGAAGAGTAAATGACACAAGACCCTAATATTTTCTTAGCAATAGATAATGTGGAGTCAAACAAGAAAGCAAACTCATTGGATCATCAGCATACATATTTTGATAATGATTCAGGGCGATAGAAACATTTAAAGCTGTATCACAAATTGATAAAAGAGATAAGGATGGTGCCTTTTTTTTAATGAACAATTTATAATGCGGGCGTGATGGCAGGCCATGGTAACTACAAAGTAGCTACTTTACATTGATGGGCATACAACATGAAAAATTGAAAAATAAAAGAAAAGGAAGAAAAACTAAAAAAGTAACTAACAGGATTCCTACATTACTGTACTCTACTTGCAAAAGAGCTCCTGCAATTTCTTATCATGCCAACTCCTATTGAAACAATTATGCCAATAAGATGTGAGGATAAGGCTTGCCTTCTTTGGTGGCTATTCGATTTGTTTTCTTGTTCTCCATACAACACCACACTTTCTCTCTATAATGTTCAGTGATATGAGCTCCATAACACTTAGCGCATCTGGAGATGTGAGAGTGACAACTTAATGTTGAGTGGCCTCACTTCCAGCAGTTCTTGCACTGTGGAATACCTGGGTTCATATTCATACCTCGAATAGTAGCAATAAAATAGCTAATGTTGAAACAGTGGTTGATAATGTTCTTTGCCAAAGAACTACTCTGAGAATCCTAGATGTCGACCCAAACCACAGCAATATCGGATTTGGGAGAAGCCTTGATAATTTGTGGCTTTGAAGCCAATGATGTCAGGAGTACAGTATGGAGTACAGTATGGAGTACATATATAGTACCAGCCAGATGTTAAAGCTAAGCTTGACATTGCGCACTTTTAGCATAACTGGTTCAATGGCTGGTCTGTTCCTAACAAACAACACATCTTTGAAAAGGTGGGTTTTCTTGAGAACACCTTTAACAAAATTGGGAGTAATAATGCTATTATCCATCAAGTGCAGAAGTCCAATAATCTTCAAATACAATTTGGACTTAGGAAGATGAGGACTCTCAATTGAATCCAAAGCAATATTATTGATACTTTTGATGTACTTCTCAATTGTGGTTAAATCAGAAGGACTAGCCAGCTTGCTCATCATGATGTTGACCCCATCATTTAAAACTTGAAGAAAGTCCACAATAACATCTGATTTGATATTTCTCAGACAATTGTTGATGTTAGTGATATGCTGATGTGCTGATTGAACTATTAACTCAGCATTGGATTTTGCCATAGGAACAATTACTTATTTCCTCAATGGCCCTCTAGTTGTCATGTTGATACTGGGTTTCTTCTTTCCCTCACTACCATTCAGAGCTTTCATTATCTTATCCACTTCTCCAGCTGACAAAGATGGGAAAGCATCCTTAATTCACAAAATGTTTTCAATGTTAGGTGAAACATTCAACTTTGAAACTTGTACATAAGACTTCCTAATATTTGAAGGCTTTAGTTCCTTCTTGTTGATCAACTGATTATTCTTGTTAATCAGTGGAATGACCATGCTAGGTGAAGGAGGAGGAGCACTTGGAGTGGCAGGAGTAGATGCCAAAAGAGATGATTTCTCCTTTAGTTTCTCAACAGTAAGTTTTAACAAATCTAGAGTAGTATTTTCCCTGAATAAAGAAGCAAAATTTGTACCAACACATTTTCTAATGGTCAGTGCCTTCTCTAGTGCCTTCTCTATATTGAATAAGAGAACATCCCATTTTGAGACAAAGATAATGTCAAAGAGCTCCCAAAGACTCTTGACAACTGGAATGAAATCTCTACTTGGTGTTTTCTTGCTAGTTGGACAATTTTTGATATAATTCCCAATTCTCACAAGAGATTCGTGAATGTTCACAGCATTAGTAGATGAGGCTTTCTTAGTCCCAAATAAAAATACTGCTTGAAACGCTCCATCCCAGGAGCTAGCATCAGATAGTTGGCCATTGCCATAATTGAGTAAACTTTGATTGAAACTACTCGTTTCAGAAACATTGCTGCCATATGAACCTCCTTAAGGCAAAGGAACACGAGGTGACAACATATGTTCTGATGGAGGAACACGAGGTAACAACACATGTTCTGATGAAGGAACACGAGGTAACAATACATGTTCTAATGGAGGAACATGTGGTGTAGGCAAGGTATGTGGATTGTCAGCACTCCAATTCATAGATGAATCTTCCTGCTCTCTTGTATTGACTTGGAAGTTTGGGTAGTTGATGAATGACAAGGTCTTGTTGCTTGACTGTTTCAATTTCGATTTCATAGTTTACTTGCTTGTAGTAGTGAAAGAATACAGAGAACACAAAGTATGCTACTATTTCCTATGAGCGCTAACCATACAAGATGGTGGTAGGAGGAAAGAAGCTGCTGTGCCAATAAGAATGGTACCAAAAAACTACAATTAAACATTGTATTACAAATTTTAATTTTGATCCTATCCCATTCCCAGGCATCCATTGCAGTAGTGTCCATAAATAATTTTGACTCCTTAAGTCTGAGTCCTTGACTAACCAATTTGCAGTCACCCAACAACAAGAATTTGAGTATGCAAAAACAAGAATTCCCACAGTAGAATTTAGGATCAGAATATTGGTGATGAATAAGATGTCCTAGCACCCTTAGGCATCACTCCAATAGCTCAGGAGTCACCCAGTGAACTGTGGACAGCTGTAAATGTCAAATATCTGTCCACAGGGAGTTGTACATATGATCATGGGATGTACTGACTAAGTAAAACACAGTCCCAAAATTAAGACCACAACTATGATGAGACTGAGAAGATTACTTCTACTTCTAACAATGAGTGGTTAGTTGAAAGTCGAAAGAGAAGGGCATGAAAGTGGCCTGGGTCGAGCATTGAGTGACTTGTTGCATACAAATTCAACTGGGCAAACATGTATATATTTTCCAGCTTGTAGCTCAACAGTGATCCAGTTGTTGCCCATCCACCACACTCAGATATTCCACGCTTGCAACTAACACAGTATCCTGCATATCATCACTCTTGTTGTCTTTCAGTCCCTTTTCAAATACACTGACAACAACATCTGGTAAGTTCAGACAGTTTCTGTTGGAACAAGTAGCAGGAATCTATAGTGGAGTAAACAAACTCAGAATCGTAGAACTAGACTGAGATGCATAGAAAAGACAACACAGAAATTAGAATGGCTCATGTAATATGTGAGGTGTATAAGGAAAAAGCATATACAGTTCTAGGATCCATCATCGAGAGCATGTTAGTCAGGTCAGTAGTTTAAAATATGATAATGCTGAAATGTGTGGGGTTAGATGTAAACACGCAAATAGTGGGAGACCATACATCCAGATCGGCCGTTATACCCTCTTGTTGTAGCAACCACTCGTTACTCAAGGACAAATGATCTCACAACTAGCAAAGCTCTCCAATGGGCTATCAAGTAAAGAGTGGGGATTACAAGAGAACTCGACAAGGAGCCCTCGCTGCATTGCTCCTCTATTTATATAATTTACATGTGGTCCGTGCTACAACAATGTGTTCACCTCATGTCC
>Ga0157364_1002025_pt1 | contig 18271 bp, 8 predicted proteins | sample AttsexASBM2_FD_111476 | JGI IMG/M metagenome (GOLD analysis project Ga0157364, IMG submission 111476) | Fungus gardens microbial communities from leaf cutter ant in Ribeirão Preto, State of São Paulo, Brazil - Atta sexdens ASBM2 | ecosystem: Host-associated > Fungi > Mycelium > Unclassified ...
AACTCAAGAAAGACGATTTTTTAAAAATTGTCGAAAATGAAAGTGACAAAAATGATATTTGATCATGTTAAGAATATTGTATGTTCTTTTTGTCAATTATTTCATTAATTATAATTTTTTTATTATTTGATATTAATCATAATTAAAATTTTTAGTTAAGTTGAAAAATAAATTCTTCCTCTATTCTAGGAAACTTGATTTTTTAAATTGTGTTACTTTTGATATGAGGAAGTATATTTTCGTCGTATCTTGCGCAAATTTCGAATATCGATTAAATCATTTAATTTTATGTATACCTTTTTATTAATTTTATCTCGAGCTGTTTTGATAGGTACCGACGAGCATCGCTTTGACACGCATTTACTCAGAATAATTCGAACCCTCGTTTAAGTAACCAGGTCAATGCATCGTGCCATCGCGTGTGCTTTGAAGGCCATTCCTCGATTTTTCGCGAGTAACAGGTGCGACGTATTTAAAACATCTAGCAATTCTGCGTTTGAATCTCGCTTTCAAATCGTCATCGAGATAATTTCGCGTACTATCTCAAGCATTGGTGGTTCACTCGTTCGAGAAAATCGAACGGGATAGAATTTAAGGGTTGGAATTTAAGAGGAAGGGAAAGAGAGAGAAAGAGAGAGAGAGAGAGAGAGAGAGAGAGAGAAAGAGAGAGAGAGAGGAAAAGAGAGAAAGAAGAGATGGATTCATGAAGGGTGAAAAAATGGACGAAAGGTAGGAGTGAAACAGAGGATGAGAGAGCAAGGGAGATACAGGGATATCGGGTGAAGTAAGCACGATGGGCAGCGGGGAAAAAGAGGTACGGCGCGGTTGCCGAAGCGTCCCCACCCGGTGGCCCATCCGCCCCTGAAAAAAGAGTTAATATTGATCCGTTTTTTTATTTGAGTCACCCCCAGGTTTTTCACCCTCGCTATTTTTTCTTTCCCCGGTCGCAAGGCTCGCCGCGGCGAGGCGCGAGTGCGACAGAGACGGAATTAGTGTTTCTATAGCAACTCTCTACCCCGTCCGCTCGTTCATTCGTTCGTTCGCTCGTTCGTTGGTTCCGTCCGTCCGTCCGTCCATCCGTCTGCTCGCTCGTCCGTACAAGTCCGAATCACCCTTCACGATCCAGAATAGATTACAAAAAAACGATCTAACATTCTATTATGAAGATTCTCATCAAAAGGATGGCAATGCATATTAGGATCAGACCAGCGCACGTCTTCGTAATGTCCAGATTGTCGGGTTAATCGTCAGTCAACTTATCTTCAACATCTTATCGTTGATAGTTCTTATTCTTAAATAATTGATAAATTGAAAATAAATAGTTTCTCGCTAACTAATATCTCCACCAAACATCAGTTTCAGGCGAAGCTCCAGTTTGACAGGATTTTACTTCGCTGTCTTAATTATACATCTTATGAAAATTGTTGTACTTAATTGCTTTCTAATGGGATTGATTAAGAATCGTATGTGGATAATATATCCGATATTCCGACATGTATCTCTTTGTTACACTTATATTGCTAAAATATGAACACATACGAAGAGACTTTGTCGCTCTCAATCTTTTATTTGCATCTTCTTTTGGACACGAGCTTTTGTGACAACGTATATATACATGAACGTATACGTTCTCTTCCTCTCTCTCTCTCTCTCTCTCTCTCTCTCTCTCCGATCAAAGTGCAGGCGATATCAGGCCAAAGTTAAATTCACTCCCAAATCAGGAAATATGAAGCTCTGATCGCGCGCTCGTATATTCTCGGAAGAGGGTTGGTACTTCGGAATACCTCTCCAGCTGTAAGTCGATGCATATTTCAGAGGCTCGGCCACGGTTTCTTCCAGAATATGCTATTGGCGTAGCGCCTTTTTTCCTCCTTCCGCCTCCTTTCTTATTCCTTTGCATTCCTTTTGACCGGATCCCTCTAATAATATCCTTTTACTAGTCCCCTGCTAGTCCGGAATCCGTTTAATGTTCGCAATAACAGGTATGCGCTAAGAATGGATTAAGAACGATGTAAAGATAAAGATAAAGACAAAAGACCAAGATCAAACGATGCAAATGAAAACGTGATGAGTTAAAAAATATTTTTTTCGCTATTTTCGATAGCTAAGAGAAATATTTGCAATCAAGAGAGCAGTTATGATTCTAGTACATTTTTTTTTTTATTATTATTTTTGCGCGAAAACTGAACACTGAATAAATGTCTCTTTCACGAAAATCCTTGATGAATTTGGTGAATCTGGTGGAAGCGTTCCGTTTTCATCGCACATCATCGGCACTCTTTTAAGAGAGAAGCGTTCCTTAAAGTAGCTTCGGTGCGCTTAACGTTGCACCGCGTAGGGATTGCTCTTACGGAGGTGAATTCTAAGGGGCTAGGTGATCTTTAGCCCGCCGATGTTACCTAAGCACCGGATCATTTCGCGTTCGAATCCTTCTCTTTACGACAGGGCTTACTTTTATGTCTAACGGTATGACAGCCGCTACAATTTTTCGCGGTTACGTGACACGCTTAGCTAACTCGCAGTTAATGATTAGGCTGTTTTTGGATGACTTAGATTGCTGTTATAAGTATGCTAGAATCGCGATGATCTTTTTATACGAATACAAAAGTACTCGATCGATGGACTTGAAGACGGTCAGTCTGAAATGATCGCTGCCACCCATTAAAATATTATAGACTTTCTACGATGGAAAATTTATGAAGCGAGAGAGCATGGAAATACGACGTGCGTAGCGAGGTAATATGCAAGGTGTATATCAGAAACTGCACCTGTAACTATAGTCACTTTTTATGCTTCGTCATATTAATTTTCTTGTCAAGATCAATTTAGAATAGCATGTGACAGATATATGTAAATGGATTGAATATGTATAATTCTACTTTGACGTAAAAATACAATGTCCATGTTTATTGTAATCTTAGCGTTGTAGTTGACATTTAAGTGATAAAGCTTTTGTCGAAACTTTAATAACTATATGTTATTGATATATCGAGTATGTATTATTGTTTGTGGATCGATATTCGTGTTTAAAGAAAAACATGTCGATAATGCAAGCAGTTACAATAGTCGAGATGTTAACGCATCTTCCACAGAAAAGCATTTATTTCGCATATTATTAATTCTCTTTAGAAAAATCTTCGGAATATATATTCGACTCGTTTTATGTGGCCCAGCCACTTACGAACGAATTTATTTAGTGTTCCACGTTACTTCGATAGATCTCAAAGGGCTATTAACTATCTCGTGGCAACTGTCACTCGGAAAAGTGAATTTAGCTGGGCATTAGCGAGATAAGATGATGAACTGATAAATGACGCACACGCAGATGTAAAAATAGAAAAGCAGGTGAATACTCGATTCGTTTGGAAGTATCCCGCGGCGATGGTCACATCATATCGATATTATTGATTATTATTAATATATGTAGAAATGTATGTAAAGCATGCAAAAATGTATTTTTGATTCGTGCGTGCGTGCGTGCGTGCGTGCGTGCGTGTATATGTGTGTATTATCGAATCAGAAATAAAGGCCACCGTACACAAATGACATAAATAGCATAAGATCGATGGATCAATAATCATCCGACAAAAAGTCATATTGATTTGCATAAGATGTTCATTAGCTCAGCGATCTTATAATATGCTTAAGCAACTTATGTCATTTCATCATGTGAATGCTCACGTCCAATCAGGGCGGGGGTCACATAACCAATCAGGGCAGGGGTCACATGACCAATCTCTCCAATCTCTTCTATGCCTATGGAACTTTGATGCTCATGTCCAATCAGAGGAGATCAGTCACGTGATGCAATTTGCCACTCTCCTTGTGAGGCTCTCTATTCGTGTGTGGTGGCCCTAAGGGCCACAGACTTTTGCGTAACACATAACGGTGCCTAAGTGAATCAACTAATCAGAATTTTTCCTTTCCTCCTAAAAAATTTTTCCTTCCCTCCATGAAAAAGAAGAATTTCGATTGGTTGATTCCCTTATGCATTATGTGTTATGTAAGAGTTTGTGGCCATAACTCTATAGGCCTTCTACAGTAAGCCATTAGTCATAAATCAGAAGTCAGAAGAAAAAATGACGACTATGATTGGTCAATTTTTAGATTTTTCTAATTTATGACTAATGGCTTATTATATAAGGCCTATATGTCATTGAAACAATTGATTGCAATGAGTACCTCTCGTTCGCATCGGACGCTGAGTGTATCATCCCTGCTTACCTTCTACATGGCGTAATTCGCTAACTTTGTCTTTCAATAACTTAAAAAGTAAGTCGGATAAAATTTTCGTTGAGAGGAAAAATCGGAATTCAGTTAGGAAGTATCAGAATTCAGCAACACGTCTTTACAAGGACACGAGGTTCCTCTGAATCATCCTGTATTATACAGGATGCTACACAGATTAGTGTCAAATAATTATACAATATTATATTAATATTATATGTTATTAATGAGTTAATATTATATGTTATTAATGAGATCAAGTAGATGAAAATAATTCACATAAATTTATGCTACCAAAAATGTTTCATTAAAAATTTATAAATATTATTTAAAGCAAATTATTTTTCAAGTAAATTAAGCCAGTTCTGAAAAAGCATTGCTCAATTTTCGATCTTTAAAAAGTGAGATTTTACTCTCCAGAATGTGATTCATTCTAAATTTTTAATATAATACAAACATTCGAAAGATTTCTCAATAATCATTAGTTCAATGAATGAAAACCTGAATTCTTACAGAAAAAAGAATTATCGAATATTTTTTACATTGTAACAATCAACTATTGTAACAATTAATAAAATCCGTGTAGAGATCAAGACTTGTCAATTGTTTTAACTCGGTAATTTCATATAACGAGTTATAGAAAACATTCTGTTCATAAATCTTTAAACATTTATAACTTTTTAATAAGGCATTTTCAGCTATAAATCTATCTGAACTTTTCTCACCTACTTGACCTGATTAAAATATTGTGTAAGTTTAGCACTGATCTTTACAAACACTCTCTGTATGACGACGAATATTTACCATGGTTATTAGCAAGTATCTATCGAACGAATGCATCGATTGGGGTATTCGTTAGGCTAGTTAGCTCTTTTTGACGTGACCTAGGATTTATAAATTATCATAAAAATGACTTTTTCTTTTTCTTCTTAAGGTCATGAATAGAGGACCATACATATCATAGAGGAACTGTTTTTTTCGAATGGTCGCCACCTCTGTTGTCGGAAGCACCTGCCCGTCCGTGACGAAAAATTTTTCGATGTACATCGGGTTTGATGCCTAGCGACTTTAAGCAGTGGCAAAAGGATTCGCCATATGGTAGCTTAGTCGGATGAACGCCGCCGCGAGGATCGAGCAGTCGTGCCTTGAGAGCCAACGGTTCGGGGAACTGAAGACCCATTTATTTGGCGTGTGCTGTATAATTAGGACTAGGAGAACTGGCCACACGGGAGAGCTTATTGTCTATCCCTTTTTCTTTTTCTTTCCCGATCCATGTGGAAAGTTTTGGAAATATATTATACCTATGCTGGGCGCCGTGTGGTCAGCTAAATTCGAGTCTAAGCTGCGCCAGTCACTGGCCGAGAGACATTTCCTCAAATACCTGAACCGTTAGAAGATACTAGGAGATACCTGTTCTAATCGACGGGAAGAGAGATAAGGAGTTGGAGGTATTTATATGTTTTCGAGCGAGATAGAGGTGGAACTGTATCTCCATGTATGCACTTTCGCTTATCTATTGTATTATTGGAAGAGAGTTGACTTTTTCCTCGTTTCGACATATATCGAGAATAGCGTAAAATCCGTAAAACGGTAAACAATATATGTAGGCTGCTGCACAATATTTAAGGAAAAATCACGTTGAAATCTGAAGAATCGACCATTATATTACTTCTTATTAACTTTCGTTATTTTATTATACAGCATCGATAACGTTATCCGAAATTTATTCTCGTTTCATAATACATTGAGAAAAAAATGCTGTTGATTCAATTAAAGTTTATATTATGGGCTGTCACTAACATATAAGTGATTAATTCATATATTTTTATATACTTTTTATATATTTTTATTGATAAAGACATAAATTATTATCAATAATCAAGGCCTTTATATCAATAAAAATGAATTAATCACTTATGTTAGTGACAGTCCGTAATATAGACTTTAATTGAATCAGCATTTTTTTCTCAGTGTAATTTTATATGGAATAAGGATAGCAACAATTTTACATGTTTGTAGCGCGATCATACATATGTTCATTGAAATCGGCGCACAGCCCACCCCCAGGTGAGTCACCCCCCCTGTATAATACATACGGCGAGGACGCGCCGTGCACCCCAGGATTTCACGTAATTTTGGGTTTCGTCGGGTAAACGGTATCGCGTTTCTTGGGACGCACCGACGGATTGGTGCATTGTCAACCGACAGGAGCCACCTAAGGCTCCCGGGGTGGTTGGCAGTCTCGAATCCCTTTCTTCCTCCGCGGTAGAGCACGCGCGCTTTACCTCTATAAAGGAGCTTTTTTTCCATCAGAAAGACAAAAAAACAAGGCATGCCGAGGTAAAAGCGGAAAAGGGGAACGCACCTCCCGCTCGCCCTGCATCCCTTGCTTTTAGGGACGCGTGGCGTGGCACACGACGCCATTATTCTTCACTTCGTCTTCGCTCGGGATCTCAGGATGATGTCGCGAGAGAGAAAGAAAATTTACGATGCGCTTGTTGCGATGCAGTCCGGAAAAGTTATCGTCACGTCGTCGCGACTACCTTCGTTGATGTTTAAAAAGATGAAGTTGAACTCTTGATGATATCTCGCGCAAAACGGTACAACGATGGATGTGTTGTTTACGACAGAAATTTACGAGAGATCAATGATATGATACATCGCAAGATCATCAGAAATCAGACATGTCTAGTAAAAAAAAAACAGTATTGTACATTATTGCTATCAATGCAAAATCTAAATTGTCAAATTAATAATAAAATTGATCGAATAAAATTTCTCACGTAAGTTATCTGATAGACATTAAAATAGTCGTCTCACCATTTGCATATTCACATTCTCATTTCCATATAACATTTGTGTAACTCTCACATTATGTAATAAATTTAATTAAATAAAATATAAATCGATCGTGAGATTATGCGAAAAATAACGGAGCTCGAAATAAATTAAATGCGCGAGAGATTTGCGAGCGCGCTTTAATTCCGTAAGTTTATTCTCTCATCATGAGAGATAAATTGTATCGAAATTAGACACGCACGCGCCATTACACGCGCAGAGACGATCGCAATCGAATTTGTGAATGTTTACCTATTTGTAGCGGTACTTCAGGTAGCAGCGTACAGATCTCGGGGGTCCTCGGCATGCTTTTCCAGATCCTGACCCCAAAACAACACTCAATGCCGTATAAGAAACGGAGCACTGCCAGATTTCCTTGACGTGTTGGCACAGTTTTTGACAATGGGGCCAATGCTGCGCGGAGTAAACTTATACACGCCTGCACCGTTGTGCAACGAGAGGCGACGGTTCCCCTTGGTCCTCCGCTCTAAATTCAGTGCCTACTTACCTTCCATTCGTTTTCCTCCTGCAAGAGCTGAAAGTTTCTATAACAGTATTAAGCAAGAAAATGTTAATATCGTGAGTTAAGATTATTCGCAAAAAATGATTCCACTCCAAAGAATCTAGACAGCACAATCAAAATTCTTACAAATGATATATTAATAGAGAAACATCTTTTAATAAAACAACATTTGTAATCGATAGACTTATATTATATTTTATATCGAAAATTAACTTTTTGTTTGAGTATCATATTTATTCTGTATATATTATTAATTCAAATTTGTTGTAGCCGTGATCGAAGATTATTTTTTTTTTAGTTAGTGCATAATTCATTTCTAGGTTTATGATTATTTACTAATTGACAAAAGAGTTTTCAATTAGTCCGTTCTATCGATTGTGGTTTTATTAAAAAATATTTCTATATATGGAAAATGCATGATAAAAATTGTGGCAAAATATATTAATATATACATTAATATATTTTGGCACAATTTTTATTGCACATTTTTTCGCTTCTATGTCACAATCTGAGACAGTAGATGTGTGACAGTAGAAGCCTTAATGTTAAATGCAACTATTTTACTATTTTGCGCTTCTTGTGACCGAACAAATATCACAAGATAAATGTTATCGCAGATTATTCAGGTTTATCAGAACAAAAGAATTAAAAAAAGGGATGAAAACGGGAATAAAGAGTCCGGACTCGAGAGACTGCTGACCTATGAATTCGAACGATTCAGCCTGACTCGATCCGCTGCATCTGCCACGTGCCCCCATATTACAGCATAATGTGTCACTGTGCCACGGTCGTACCACCCCTCTCTTGAGCCCTTCAGTAATGCCTGCAGCTTCGCTCGCTGCTTGATCGCGCGTATATGGAATCCTAGATTTTGGAAACCCGAATGGTACAGCTGAATGCAGGTCGCGCGCACGCCGGGGAGGAAACGTACCGGGGGAGGGTGGAGAGAGATGGTTTTTCAACATGCATTTTCTCCCTTCTTCTTTCCCAGGATGGCTGCTGTCGTTCCTCGGTATTTCTCTACTCCGTTTTCTGAATCAAACGAGCGAATCCGTGATGCAACCTCGGATGAGTCGTAAAAATATTGTCGCTTTTGTGATGCCCGCGATATTCTATCCAAGCTGCGCGACGGCACGCGTCGGGAAATAACGATCCCCAATGATAATGTTTTACCGATGACACACCGAGAAATCTCGATGGAAATTGTTTCCTGTGGATTTGCAGCAGTGGAGTGTACTAAATTTAAATTTATTAGATTTAACTATATTTAAAAGCAATTGAAGTGGAATAGAGTAAAATTCAGCGCGTGTTAAAATTCGGTATTAAATCGGTACAATTTCATTTGGTCTAATTTCGTCGTCGGCGAAAGGATCCTATTCTCTTCATAAATATTCATGACACAGTTAACAATTAACACTGTCGATGGTTCCCACAAATATCGCGAATCATATCTGTTTAAAATTCTTCACAAGAGTCTACATTTATCTTTCCGTTATATCTTATTAAATTTTATCATACTGTATTATTGTAGGTTCGATATGACGAGGTATGGATTATCGGATCAGGCCAAATAATTGAGACTCGCGAACGATTAAACAGTGAGATTTAATAATAAAAATAGTTTGACAGAGTAGTCAATTTAATGGAACATTTGATAACTTATTACAGAAATTGTGTGATTGCAAAGATCGGGGCACGAAATTACGAGTAAACACGTACAATATTAAAGGTTTCCTCTCCTCGCTTTACTGTTATTCATAATAAGAATTCAAAATTGGCAGCAATGTAGTAATAATGATAATTATTACAATTAGCGTTATTCCCTAGATGCGAATTACTTACAAAACAGTTTACATCATATTTGTACGAACGATATTCTTCTCACTTTCTCACTCACTCTCATTCTCACACGCAACACCCACGCACACAAATACACGTACTCTCTCTCTCCGATTCATAATACACTTTTCTTATCTCTCTTTGCTCTTTTATTTATTATAGGAATATTATTTAAAATCAGTCTTGTGGTTGAGATATATTAGGTGTACGGTGAGGTAGTGTCTGTTTCATAGTATACGTACAATGCCGCTTGATCTGCTGTTCGCGCTATACATTGCGTATCGAGCGCATTCAATTAACGACATTTATTAATTATTAATTAACGACATTTATTAATTAACAATTATTTGCGACGTTAATTGAATGCGGTATCGTTCTCGGGGATCCGTCATAGACCCTGCGACGACGATCACCGTATCGAGTATCGCGAGTACAGGTACGTACAACGTTACCATAACGTTCGCGGCGAACGATCAAGCTGCCGTGCGCGTTTCGCGCTCTTACAGCCGTATAAAATCGATTATCATTATTATCTATTACTTCGTGAGACCGTGTTCCATTTTCACTTTTTAACCGTAGGCATAAGGTCTGAATTTGTACCGTGTTATATCGCTAAACGCGCGCGAGAATCCGCGCGGACGACCGGAGGCGAGGAAGGGAATGAGGGAGAACCGGAAGGGAACGAGAGTTTTATTGTCGCGCGCCGCGCAGTTTCCGGCGTGGTCGCGAAAGAGTTGGCACTCTAGTCTGGGATGCGTTATTTTGTGCGATATTACGGGACATCCGCACGCGCTCGGATTTCGCGCGCGCCGCGATTGGCTGTATAAAATTATATATAGATATAAATTTAATTACATATATAGAAGTATACACAATCGTACATCCTCTTATCCGAGCCACTGGAACATGGAGTACGGAGTGCGATTGGAGTAACATGAGCTCTCGGCACAGCGACTCAACTGGATAACGGAAATCGTTCGACAAAATTCTATGAGCGTATCGTACGCTCTTTTATTTTCAAAAAAAAAAAAGAAGAAAGACAGAAAGAGCTAAATTATGCAGCAAAATACACGAGAACGAGATGTAAAAAGCAGCCGAATATTAGTTCATTAATAAATATCAGAGTTTAATTCATTGAAGTGTAACGTTCGTGCGGGTAAAAAAAATCTGTACCTGTTACGATAAAAGCGATCAATTAGTGTTCGTACGAAATCGTCTGGTGATTCCATAGAATCACTGGCTATGCCGGTGCATGTAATAAAAATTTTGAATTACGTATATTCCACTGGAGCGATTTTATGTAGAGATAAAATCGTTATCGGTTATTATTTTATAAAGGTATAGTTGTCATCGTCGATCGATCATCAGTGATGAAATTAAACAACTGTCGTTGTAATATCATTAGTGACGAAGAGAGGGAAAGACAATTTATAAAATCATACGTAATTACGCAAGAGGCGTGGGAATTTTTTTTTATTCGCCAAAATAGCTGGCGATTCTGTAGAATAACTAGGCATTTTGTAGGATCACCAAGTTAGATGCATTTCCATCGTAACATATTGATTAAAATTCGTATATAAAGAACAGATAATCCTTTCCGTTATATATATATAATTTTCCCTTTTCGTTTTATATATATATATATATATATATATGTATATATATCTATACTTTTTAAAAATATTTTTTCTAAACAGTTTAAACATTCAAATGCTTTTGTATGTTCCGATCGTTCATCTTGTCCAGTCGTATCTTTAAGATAGATTGCCTTTGTCTTTCTGTTACTCTTTAAAAATCTAGTAATATCTTATTGACAATAAGATATTTCCTATCTTTGTCCCTCATACAATATTATTTGTATATTTTGTCGTACATTTCAATCATCATCCGTACAACGTACTCCTAGTTCGAGTACACGTCATATAATTAATACATTACAATTATTCGACACAAATATATATATATATATATATATATGTGTGTGTATATATATATAATATGTATACGTAGTTTTTGCACGTTAAGAGTAAGAGGACAACAACAATAATGATTACAGTAGGACAAGCGATAACCTTATTCATTAACCACGACGCTTAACGTGATTCTTCGTCTCGTCAATATCTCAGATTTTCCTATGACTCAGGTCTGCTTATATAAGGAAACGAAAAATGTAGCGGGCCGGTATCCAATCAGGTCCAGCAGGAACGTAAGTTTACAAACATCGTTTCGGAACTAACAACCATTAACTAGAAATCGATATCTCTCAAGGTACTCTTGCATTCAACATCGCGTAAAGCATGCTGCGTTATACCGACCGGAAGTCGCTAACTTACATTAGTTAGAAGATTCTTTCGATCTTGATAACGCGGGACGCGATCGAACGTCGAACGTTAGGAACAAAACTAGGACGCGATATATCCGGTTCAATCGGTTTTGATTTCCGACCGACAATTACAAATTCGTCACCATTGCCGATTCGGAATCGACCGTCGCGCTGAATGGTCCGATTGTAATTCCAGGACGCGTGAAGTATTGTCTAAATGTCTAAGCAAACTCAGCAAACGTAACTGGAGAACGTGCAGTGCTGCCGTGAACGATACTGGAAATAACGAGCGACTTACCGAGCGAATAATAACGCAAATCGATGCGCCCTAAATCGGAGCGTATTCTAAAAAATTAAGCATTGACTGAAGACGGCACAATTTCGACGAGTTCAATACTTCGATAATCGCGAAAAGGAGAAAAGAATTAAAATAAGATATACCCTATGCCGATCGTCGCGCGAACAAGCATAGAGATCGCTTTCGTATTCCCGTGACATCCCGTATTTGAACTCGACGAAATTACGGTTTAACGTCGATCGCTATTCTGAAGACGCTATTCCGAGGGCGTTTCCTTCGCGTTGTGAAGTTAATCGTCACCTATAATTGGGCCGAGTGACGAAGGAAGGTTTTTGCTCGGAACGCGCGCGCTCTTGACAACTCTTCCTCGGCGCCATTCGATTAATCGCGGTGCCTCTCTCATCGCAGACCCTGAACTCGATACGTCGTCTCTCCGTCGCGGGAGTGGCGCGCGAAAACCGGTTCCTCGTCTTCGCGATTGTGTTGCGGACTGACCACAAGTAAATTCGTTAAGTGATCGTCCTGTCATGGCATCACCGCTCGTTCATCTGTCACTCCGACCTCCAGAAGAAAGAAAAGGGGAGGGAAAAAAAGAATCGGGAAAGAACAAGTCGGACAACGCTTACACTTGTGACTTCACTTCACGCACGGTCCTTTATCTTCGAGGGGTTGGGATGCCGTTCCCTCCTATGTATGTACAATAATATACTTGGGGGTTTTCGGGGTGAGATTTGTCTTTCTTTCGGGGTACGAGATCGGGGCCCTGCTGACCTCTGTCGCCTTCTGCGTGCCTTACGCGTTGATAGAAAAAAAGTCACGATGATATCAATGGCAACGAAACGTATTCAGCAAAGGTGATGTTTATATTGTTTCGCGAGATCCGGAGAATATAAGCCATTGAGATTCGATTGCTGCCTGACGACTGTTGCTGAATCTCCAGCGACTGAGTTTTAACGAAGCAAAATTGTATGCGTGAACTCTATCTCAGAATTACATCGAGATAACAATGCATTATTCGAGCAAGCACGTTTGTTCTGCATTTTTAAATCGTTTTTAAATCGTTATTGCTTTTTAAGAGATCCGTGGAACTGTTGTCTTTTCCAGCCGAATGCGATCAATAAATTGAGTACGCGAACGAATCGACGAGAAGATACATTATTTCTTTCTAAAACTAATCTACAAACGAGAAATATAATATAAAACGGACGATATTAACACGATTGATTATTAACATGAAAAAAAGAAAATTCGATCGAACGGGAAATGTGAATTGTGACATTCGCTGACTACATGCACGAGACGTTTTGCGACGTATAAGGGATAGAAAGAGCAGATTGTAACAACGCGAAGAATCGAACGAATGAGACAAAAATGTCAACAGAGATTTAGTGCTTGTCTTAAAATAGGTAAGATATGAACAAAGGATTTAGGAGAAAAATCGCCACGTGATGCTTGTTGTACTTTTTAGACCCTGTGTGTATAAAGTGGAAGAAATATATTAGGGATAGAAAAAAATATTAAATATTACAAATAAAAAAAATTTTCAAAAAATTTTTTTATTTCTAATATTTAACATTTATTCCTGTTTCTAATATTTCTCCCATAGCAGGAATTTATGTTTGAGAAGAAATGCCAAAAAAAGACACAAGGATTGCCTTATTCTCTTTTTTTGTATCCCATAAAAAAACTTTAGGTCAAATTCTATTATATAATAATACGGTATATAAAATGGTTGAAGAGTCCCGTTAGAGAGAATTGTATGTTAAAGATGTATGTTAAGAACGAGAATAAAAAGAATGAAATAAAAGAAAAAGAGTCAACAAGAATAAAAACGTGAAAATGAGTTATAATTTTTACGATAAATATATTGCTGCGTTGATAGGAAAGTGATACAACTTAAAAATTATTTTTAAGATAACGAAAGGAAACCCTTGTAAAGTCTAATCTACTATTTGTTGAAAAACAATTTTTTATAACTCATTTGCTTATATGAAGAAATGTCACAACTCTCATAAAGGATAAAATTTATACTAAGGTTACAATGTCCAAATTTTGAAAACTTATGACATAGTTTAAAGAATACATTAGAATTGAAAGTATAACATGAAAGAAGATAAATGTATAGAAATTGCATATTCACTATCCTGATCAAAATCTTATTTCAATTCAGAATTTTTAAAATGCAATATTAATGAAAAGTAGCTAATTTTGAGATGTGTTACTTTTTTAGCAATGCAGCAATATTATCTTGAAATAAAATTGAGAGAAAAGTTAATTTGTTACGCATAAAATCTCTAATATCAACATTATCTTCTTGATATTTTATAAAAACAAACTTATGTGGATGTTAATTGTTATTATTTTTCAAGCAAACACTGCTTTACTTGCGATTTTCCCTTTAGCGATTGCACAAATAGAACATACGTTTAAAGTAGAAACATTAAACTGCAAATGATGCAATTCGGAATATACCTGCGTCTTTCTTCTCTCGCAGAATGGTCGAACAAAACGGTCAAAAGATAAACGAGGGCAATTTCGACTAAGTATTCTGAGCGAATTCGCAAAAATATATTATGCAAAATATATTATCTCTTTTCTTGTACTTTCTTTCTCTATCCTTTCTGTTTTTTATCTTTTTATGAGATATAGAAAAATAATGATTTGTATCTCAAAGCATTTATATATATCGTAGGAAAAGAAATTAACTGGAACACATTTTCAATTTTAAAAATATGATACGGTCCATAATGAACAATGTGCCTCTAGGTGGCCTTGTAACTGGTCTAAATGAAGAATTATCCTACATAAATCAGATCCGTATTCAGAGAACCGAATGGGGGTGCGAGAGAAGGAAGCCTGAAATGAGAAAAGGTTCGGCTGCAAAAATTTTTCGTCAACGAAAATGTCATCGCGAAACCGTACATACAAGCGGCCCTGTTGAAAGAAAAAAAACTCTGGTTACAAAAAATGCTTAGATCTCTTTGAAAGGATTTATTACGAGACCGGGTGCGCGTGTCCGAAGGATCTGAAGGCGGAAATCGGAGAAGCGGAGATCTCGATTATGCGTACATCATTCTCTACGATCAAGGCGAAACTAGAAGAGGTAATAGAAGTGGAGATCGGTTTGAATTTTAAATCAAGCCGCTCGACGATTACGATTTTCCAGTTTATTGAACCACCACAGACGCGGGTGATGACACTCGCTACTTTATTTTATAAAACGATGATCGTATTTGTTGATTATTAATTCAAGAGCATTGACTGCGTTTAGCAGAAAAAGTAGTTTTCTAACTATTGAAAGATTCTTTAGTACTATTGGTTCTTGTTCTTAGATTTAAATGCTTTTCACTAAATCTAAATGTATATTGTATAAATCAATCGTACTTATTTTACAACAATTGTAAAGTAGCTTTTTATGATAAATGCAGTCAATAAACGTCGTTTGATTTTAACGGTTCAAACAATCACCAAACAATCAACGTAAAAATAAAGGATGTCACGCATTTTAAAATCGTTTCTCGCAGATACATGGAACGTCTCGGACACGCGAATGTCAAATGGTTTCAGTGACTAATTGAAAGATCCGTCCGCGTTCGATCGAGATAGCACGGCCAACAATCTCCGGATAATCACGGAGGGCGAGGAAAAAAATGTAACAACATGATGTAGTAGTAGATACTGTGAAAACCCAGAACGGCGACAGTAGACTGATGGGCCGTCGTCACTCTTTCCCCGCTATTTTTTTACTGTCAGAGGAACTTGTATACCAATATATCCAATCCGAACAGCTATATTCTCTCCTCTCGTCAACGCAACGGCGCGTACCACGAGGATACACATGCCCTTCTTCTGAAACTATGTACACGACAAAGACTTCGCGGGACGCGCTTCTTCACGAGCGCTTCGAGCGTAATCGCCCTTTCCGTAATCCATAATCTATCACGTGAGACAATGAAGCCTTATACAAGAGAATACCGTGTAAATAACACCCTTATTATATTGCCCGATGTCAAGGACGGCACGGTAAGAGCATTGTTCACGCAATTTTCTCTACGTACCGGCGAGACTTTACTAGGAGCTGTCATCCTCTTCCGGATTAGTCTCACTGACATCGGCGTTCAGCGACGAATTATCGCTACCCCCAGAGTGCGATCCCCGCGAGAACGACTTGTTCATTGACAAGTCCTCAGGTTCCGTTTGCATTGGCAAAACAACTGGAGGAGGATTCAGCGCCATCGAGGTCGGGTATACAGGGCCGTTTCGCTCGGGGTTAATTCGAAGATGGCGAGATAATCTGTTGATTGGCGTGATGTATCTGTTGAGCGGTTCTTCTTCCGGCGCTTGCTCTGTGTCGATGTCAACATCAGCGTCAACATCGACGTATTCCTCCGAGTCGAGCTCGTCACTGTTTAATGACGGGGGTGACTCGGCCTCCGGTGGAGACTCCTGCACCGCGCCATTACTGCACCTGTGTTGCTGCAAATGATGCCGTCTTCTGAAACGCATTTGACATATCTCGCACTCGAACGGCTTCTCGTTGTTGTGTATCAGCATATGCGCCTTCAGCTGATTCGAGTCGCTGAACCTGGACGTGCACATGTCGCAAGCGTACGGACGCTCGCCCGTATGTACACGTAGATGACGGCGGAGATTCGCCACCTGGACGAACTTTCGTTCGCAAAATTTGCATTTATAAGGTTTTTCGCCCGTATGAAGCCGCATGTGCGTCTTCAGGTGATGGTCCCGGGTAAATCTGCAAAGTCAAAGATTAAGTATCATCGACTGAATTCGCGACTTTAATGAACGAACTGAAAGATGTCAGAACCGTACACTGAGAAAAAAGTGTTTGGTATTTGTGACTATAATTGCATAGTAAAATAATTATAATTAGGAGCTCTAGTTTTATAATTATTAATCTATAATGTTATGTATTAATAATATGTATTAACAATAATTATATATTTTAGTTTCATACATACCAAACCAAGACGAGTAAGTTAGCCTTTATTCCATCTAAAAATATGTGCGGTAAATCTACCTAATGATAATGAATTTCAAAATTATATTATTATATGCGATTCAAATTAGGTATAAAAATTACTGAGAAGTTCTAACCTGACTAATTGACTCTAATAATTTTAATGACCTATAAAATTAAATTAATTTTAATCTTTGATTTTTTGGGACAGTAGTAGCTAGGCAATTTTTTATGCGATACAAGTGTTACTAGCATTAGATACAATTATAAAAATGGAATTCCTAACTTAATCATAATTACTTTATCATGCAGTTTACAAATATCAAACACTTTTCTTTTAACATCTTTCTTTGACATAAAACGTCGTTTGTTTATGTCGTATATTTATTAAATCGATGTTACGTGATAATGATTCGTTTCGCGAAGATTTTGTCTGTCGTGACTTGAAGAAAAGACATTGTGCGATCGATAGTGCGATGGAGACTCACCTTTTCTGACATTCCTGGCATTGAAAAGGTTTTTCGCCCGTATGCGTGCGTTCGTGATTCTGGAGCACATGCTTGTACCCGAAAGATCTCTGGCACACTCCGCAAGTGAAGACTTTATCTTTGCCATCCTTCGTCGTCTCAGGACTAACGGAAGGACTGACCGGATCCGCACCTTCCGCCGCAGCCTCTACTTTCACTTTAGTGGGTTTCCTTTTCGCGGCGCGACCCCTCCTGACAATTCTATCGTCATCATTCATATTGTTGTTGTCATTGTTGTCATTATTGTTATTATTGTTATTATTGTTGTTATTGTTATTGCGCCGAGACGAGGGCTTCATATTGGGAGCCGGCGATACTTCTGACAGTGGGCGAAGAGAGGAAGGCGGCGAGGATGCGATTCGTGGTATCCAATTCCCGAAGAGATTCTGCGGAGACGCATAGAGCGACGGAGACGCGGCAAGGCTGGCGTGTAATACAGGAAGTCTCGCGGCTGATAGCAGAGCCATGCTCATCCTTTGATTAGCAACGATCAGCTGCTCCTGGGTCATTGGTGGTAATCTTGCCGTTGTTGGGTCGAACATAGAAAACATCCTCTGCGACGCGCTGTCAAGTTGAGTGCTATTCTCGGGATCTTGCATCATGCCCAGGTACTGACTGATCAGGAATCCTGGACTTAATGGAGAGACATATACATGCATATATTGGTATATATGTTTGTGGCGAAACATACATTAATTCGTGAAAGTACAATTACGTA
>Ga0157364_1002026_pt1 | contig 18266 bp, 4 predicted proteins | sample AttsexASBM2_FD_111476 | JGI IMG/M metagenome (GOLD analysis project Ga0157364, IMG submission 111476) | Fungus gardens microbial communities from leaf cutter ant in Ribeirão Preto, State of São Paulo, Brazil - Atta sexdens ASBM2 | ecosystem: Host-associated > Fungi > Mycelium > Unclassified ...
GAATAATTGGATTAAGTAATTGAACATTATGCTCCACTGGGGATAAGGACTTGCTGTAGAATGCCACCAAATACTATTTGTCATCTTCCTTAGTAGTTTTCCACAGCTTGAGATGGCACATTTCAGAAACAAAATATCAATGTTCTTGCTTAATATGAAAATATTAATCAAATTTCACAAGAAATCACAATAAGAAAACTGAAAGGGGTAGACAGACTATTGACATTGCTTCTTTCTCTTGTACCACCATCTTGTATGGTAGTGCCCATAAGAGACCTAGTGAATACATTGTTTTCCACTATGCCTTCTACTTTACAAGCTTCACAATTGTCTCAATTACCATTCATTATGAACATGGATGTTGACACTGACATAGTCAGAGGAAGATTTGCTTCCTTTAGCAAGAACAGCTCCAGGGAACTGTCAATTACTTTCCAAGCTTCATCAATGGCATACCATGAAAGAATGGAGGTCATGAACAACCTTCTGAGTGAAAATAGTTAGAATCCAATTGACAGTTCACAATTGTCTTATGCTTTGAACAATGGAGAGGTTGAAAAAAGTAAGTTTGTTATAGAATGCTTTGGATACTGACAATTTTTATTTTCTTGTCTTTTATTTTTCTGATTTCATATCAATTTTGCTTTTCTTTTTGATTTTTGACAATGAAGAGGCACATGACACTGCAGTCACATGACATGTCACATGATGTGATGTCATAGACATAGAACATGGTGGAAGGATCTGGAAGATGACATCAAGGCACATGTATACAACATGGTGGCCTTGAGTAAGATGTAAGACAGACATGAGGATGAAGCATGTATATGAGGGCAGGTTTAATTATTGTTAGCATGGACCACATGTAAAACATATATATAGGACTCTAATTTAGCAGAGACTCCTTGTTGAGTTTTCTTGTGAACTTCCTACTTAATAGCCTACTATGAGCTTTACTCATTAGTGCTTTTATTGGTCACTAGACTAGTGGTTGCCACAACAAAGTTGGTCAGTCAGGTGACTGACAATAGTCCTCAAAGGAAGACACCACACTTTGTCAATGAGGCACTAGCCCTCAACAACATACTCTTACCATGAAGAGAGGATGTGGCTAAAAATAGCTCCAACACAAGTCCTCTGCAGGAGGTCATCAACATCCAGTTGCCATAAATCAAGCAACTGAACATGACTCTTGGAATGGAAGTTTCCACCCTATTTCCCTTCATAGTGTGCTTGAGTATTTACCATCTAATACTAAAAACATCAAGGAGTCATTGCATTGCATGACTAATTACATCAAGAACAAAAGCATTAAATCTCAAATCTAATAAGATGAATGATGTTCCAGATCTTAAGGGTATAGCTAAAGCTGTATGGAGCTTCATTTCTGCTATTTATGAGTCAGAATAGAATTTACTTATTGCTGACAAAGATAATCAATCATTTAGACAGAAATTTGTATCTAAATTTGCACCTAAAATTTAAGAAATCAAGAATAAGCCCAAGAACAACAAATCTGACAAGCTGGCAAGCTTTGTCAAATTACCTTCTCCTATCCTGGCAAAGACTCCTAAGGAGGTCAAAGAAATTTTGAAATTCTTTAAGAAAAGCAGCCAACCAACCAGAATAAGAGACACTATGAAGTCATATATGCAAGCCTTGTTTTCATTATCTAACATCAAGAAAATATCAAAAATCAAGGAAACATTTCCAAATCTTCAAGCAAAGAAAATAAAAAATATTCAAAAAATTATCAATAATGATGGTAAGCCCAAACCTAAGTTGAATATGACAATGAAGAGTCTGTCTAGAAAGCAGGTCATTGTTCCTGTAAACAATGAGAACAAATCAAAGTTTATGAAAGCATTCAGTGCTCATATACTAATCTTAATAGGACTCTGAAGAATATCAAATTGGAAGTCATGGCTGACTTCATACATAGTGAACAAGTAGGCATTGTTATTGTCACCAACAAAGTAGCGTTACTGCTCAATCTTCAAACAATTGAGAGATATGTCAAGAGCTCAAACAACATTAATGTAGAAAATGTTGAGATTCCTCACCTACCACAATCCAAGTCATATCTGAAGATTATAGGTATCTTCTATCTGTTAGAAAGTACTAAGACTCCAATTTCAGCTAATGTAGTTGAATCAATCATCAAGAGTAACCACATATTTAACAATATTGCAATTACTTTAAGATCTTATATCATTCAAGTGTTTTCAAAGTCAGACATGGTGATAATCTGGCTGGACATTTGGGATGTTCAAAGTGGTAATAATATTAGAGGATTAATTAACAGGTGTTTTAATGTAGAAAGTCATATTGCAACAATTCGAGGTGCAAATATGAACCCAGAAGTTCTGTAATGCAAGAATTGCTGGAAGTGGAGTTATTTGACCTTTTCATGCAGAATACAAGGGTCTAAATGTATAAAGTACAATGGACTATACAAAACCAAACACCACAGACAATTTGTGTGGTGCTATAAGGCTAATTTCAAACTCAGCCTGCTAAAGCTTAAGATGAAACAGGGCAAACTCTATCTATACACATTCAAGTGTATTAATTGCAAAGGCAATCACCAAGCTAATTCTAATATCTGTCTATTCTAGAAACATTGTTTCAACAGAGAATAGTATACCAAGACATATCAAAAGATCTGTGAAAACAGGAACAAATCAATTTGTTCATTTATAAACAGCACCTAAGTATGATTTTAAAGAACCTTAGAGTATTTTCACAGAACGTTTGAAAAAACAAACTCCTTACCAATACAGTGTTGGAAATTAACAAAAACTTTGACATCATTCTCATCCAAGAGCCTCCTTGGTCAACAATTCAATCTATTCCCAGTTCAATGAGCAAAGAAGGTGAAACTATCATAAGAGCACTCAATCATCCAGATTGGGTTACCTTTGCTAGAAACCCATTAAATGATAATGATTACCTTCATGTCATTTCATATATCAACATCCACTTAACCAGTTTGTGTTTTTCTCTTTGAAAAAACATATTTAATCATAGGGATATTTCCTATTTTTCCTTTTTCAATAAGGGAGAAGTTTTCTTTGTACTTAACATTTATTCTGATTCTAACCAATCTGCTTTAAAGTATCTTAATGGTACTGAAGCCAATATTTGAAATATTCTAATCATGACTGGTAATTTCAATATTAGAGATAGTGATTGGGGTCTAGATTATCTGTTTCATTCTGTTCATAGTGAACTACTTTTTGATATTTCTGATACTTTAGATCTATCTTTTTCTCATCCTACTAACCCTGTCCCTATTAGGTACTTGGACAACAATGATTATTTGAATTTGGTTATCAACTTAATGTTCCTTAGACCCAATTTTTCAGAACTTGATAACCATTCAATCTTCCCAGATTTATGATACCCTTCTGATTACACTCCTCTTGTAGTTGATATCCAAATTCTTGAAGAGTTTGTACCAGACATCAGACATACCATCATCAAAGATAGTGAAGAAGAAAAGAAGTTTACTTCTGATGTTATAAAAAATAACACTCTTTACTTATCAAGTAAGGAGTCATTGGAGATCATTGTTCAGGAACTTGCCACAACTCAAGAACAGTTGTGGAACAAGCATTCAAAGTAAGTCAAAATCACAAGATAATCAAAGAATTGGTGGAATGAAGAATACCAGTTGAGTCTAGTGGATTACAGATCTTCCAAATGATTGAAGAATTGGAAAACATTCAAATGTACTGTCAATAAAACCAAAAGGACATTCTTTGATGACAAGATTCAAGAAATCGTAAGTTCTGGAAGTTAATGAATTGAGTTTGCAAGCGAAAACTGCTTGCTATGGAAGCAATTCATTACAATAGTAGACTATATATTTGTCAGGAGTACAGTATGAAGTATATATATAGTACCAGCTAGATATCAAAGCTAAGCTTGACATTGCACACTTTTAGTATAACTGGTTCAGTAGCTGGTCTGTTCCTAACAATATTGAGCTTGATAACTTATGGCAAGCTCTACATTTATCTCTGCCCATAATTGTCAAATTAACATTAATGTTTTAGATGAGATACAGTCTAGACTAATCTGGGAATGAAATCCATTCTCAAAGAAAAAGTTCAAGACCACCATTAGTAAATATAACAATTTGTTAGCTCTTAGGCTAGATGAAATTTCCTGGAGACTCCTTAAAAAAATTATCAATGACAAGTTTTGCTTGAACTTCATTATCAACATTGCTAATATCTGTATAAACCTAGGGCATTAGCTGTCATATCTCAAAACATTGACATTAATAATCATTCTAAAACTGAATAAATCATTGTACGATTTGTCCAAGTTCTTCTGTCCTATTGTGCTATTAAACATGCTTGGCAAACTTATTGAAAAAGTCATTAGGGAAAGACTGCAGTTCCACTCCATCTTCAACAACTTCATTCATCTCTATCAATTTGGAGAACTTAAACAATAGTCTACCTCAGTTACAGGTTCTTTCCTAATATATATAATCCAATTAGAATAGGTAAAGAACATTCAATCCAGTACTTTGGCATTTGATATAGCTCAATTTTTCCCTTTCTTCAATCAGAGACTTATCTCTCATATTCTGAACAAGGTGGGGTTTAGTCTAAAAGTTTCAAAATTCTTTTTCAACTATTTAATTGGTAGGAAAACCCAGTATATATGGAACAATTTTTCCTTTCCATTTTTTGAGGTTGATGTTAGTGTCAGATAAGAATCCACCCTCTCTCCTATTTTATCTGCCCTTTATTTTTCACCTCTTTCCTATATTTTTGAAAAACATGCAAAAAATTTTAAAATTCCAGTTTCTCTCTTATTATTTGTTGACAATGGTCTCCTTGTTTCTCAAGAAAAATCTTTTGAAAAAACTAATTTGTTTCTTTTTTGTAGTTACAATATTATTTCTTCTCTTCTGGACCAATTTGAACTAGTTATTGAACATGGGAAAACTGAAGCTTTTCATTTTTCCAGATCTCATGGTGTTTTTAATTCTCCTTCTCTAGATCTCTCTTCTATTAGAGGCCCAGTGTTATCTCTAAAAACAACTTTGCAATATCAGGGCTTCATATTTGATAGAAAGCTCACATTTTGTCAACACATTGATTTTTACACTAATAAAGCCTTATCCATAGTCAAAAACATGAAAATGCTAGACAATTCAACTCAAGGTCTTTTACTATATCAAAAACAACTTCTCTATTGAACCTGCATTTTCCCCATTGGTTTCTATGGCTTTCTTTTGTAGTACTATAACAAGGTGCCACTATCCTATCTGCTTAATAAGCTGAATAAAATACAACAAAGAGCTGTGATATGGATTCTAGAAGTCTTTCATACTTCACCATTTATGAAGATTAAGGCTATCACTGGACTCATTCTTATTTAATCACATTTATGAAAGCTAAGCAGTAGAAACCAATTATGAACATTCACTCTTCTTATTAACCATGCTCTAAATACATTACTGGAAAAATGATTCTCTTCTCAATTGATACAACATCATTCCTTACTAGAATATATGACATCCAAGCAGCAAGCAACTATCAAAAGCTCTATAATCAATGCCAATAATTACCCTTTGAAGTATTTCTGTTATTTAATTCTCTTAATAAAGAGTTCTAGCCAGGTAAAAGATTAGTAAATACTTTTTTCAACTGCTTTTCCTTTTACAAGACTGATCAAAGCTCTGATGAGAGCAAAATCTGTTATTGTAAACTTCTAGATAATATTGTACTCAATGCATCATTAGATCTGTCAACAGTCGTGGTTGTCTCTGACACTAGTATTAAGAACAACATTACCATATCAATTGCTCATGTTCACTTATTCAACAGATCTTTGAAGAAAACTCTACATCATGCTATCAATGTTACGACAATGGAAGCAGAATTATTTGCTATCAGATGCAGGATTAATCAGGCAACTAAAATTCTTAGTACCTCTTGCATCATCATCATCATCACTGATGCTCTTTATATGGCATGAAGAATCTTTGATTTATCAGTTCATCTGTATTAAAGTCAATTAATAGCAATATCTAAAGACCTTCAAAGTTTCTTCAATGAACATTCAAATAGTTCAGTTGAATTCTGGGACTGCCCTAGTGATAAAGATTGTCACTTATATGCTCAGGTGGATAAGAATATGAAGAAATTTGACCTTATTCCACTCTATTCTAGCATGACATCATGGAACTTTAGTAAAAAGAAGAAATATAACAATATCATCAAAGAATAGTAACATGAATTCAAAACATTGAATCTCAAGGGAAAAAACTTTCTCAAACTACTCAATAATAACTTGTCAGATATAAAGCTGTCTTATACAAAAGAAGGTCCTTAGATTAAGGCTTTTAGTATCTCTAATTCATTGTGCTACTTAAGCTATCACTAAATATGCTCTAATAGGAGAATATCGACTTTGCTTTTTCCCCAGAAAAGAATTCAAATGTTTATATAGATTATATCCAATCGAAACATGTCATTATTATCCTATATGACTGCAGAAGGTTCAACAAGGGCTGGAATCTGGAAAGAGAAACTCTCTTCCAATTCTTATCTTTCTTAAAGTTCAATCTGAATGCTTTCTTCTTTGAAGATAGCATTACATGAGCTAGTGATATTGTTGCAGCTATAGTTCTTTATATATTTAGTTTTATTTTCCCTTTTCCTTTATTTTTTCTTTTTAGTCCTATTTAATGTAGTTACATTGTAGCTATCACAGTTTGCCTTCATGTTTTGTGTAATAAATTATTAATTTAAAAAAAAGACAAACTATTGAAAATATTAGCCTTGATATTATTTGTACTACTGTTTGATTTTATTTGAATGTTTATTTTCCAAAAATAATTAGATAGTATAATTATATTATTGCTTCTTCCCTCAATACCACTATCTTATATAGGAGCATAGTATCAAGATCGTTGACGGTGGACTTCATTTTCTCTTTTTACTTTATTTTTCTTTTCTTTTCTATTTTTAGAACAACTCAGGTTAGAGTTTATCTGTCACGCTGTCACATCAGTCACAAGTTGATGGCATAGTCACAAAACTGATCATGAGACTTAGGAGAATGGAGTAGAAGGTTCTAGAATAAAGTGACGTCATACAGCATGAACAATGCATGTTGGCCTCATGTTATATACATGGTCATTAGGATAGGGTGCATAGTAGTGAGCATGGACCATGAGTAGTAGTATATAAGGTAGACTACTTTATACTAGGAACTCTATCAAGTTCTCTTGTGTTACTCAATACAAGAGTTGTTTTATTGCTTAACACTTTGAGCTTTGAATCATAACATATAGTACCTAACTGTCAGATATGGTTCACATTTAAAAGCAAAAGTTTGCAAGGTCAGGTGAATTTTGAACAAGAATGGAATCTTATCTGAGAAAGTGGAGTTACAAACTTTGAGATTGATCTTAGCTTTAGCTTATATGCTATATTATCTACTTATCACTTGATTACAACTTCAGATAGTAAGAATGAAATTTGAAATAGCAAGTAATGTTACAAAATATTATATAAGCATGATAGATGTCATTATTGTCACAGTAACAGTCAAAAATCATGTGGCTTAGTAAAACATAATAAAAACTACTAAAAAAACTTAGTTATAGCTTTAGAATAGGTTAAAAGTACACAAACCAACTTCTAGAAGTATATAAAGTAGATGGTATTAATATTGTCAGCATTATAAACAGATATAAATTGTGAGAGCTTATAATAAATGTTCAGATAGTGTTTTTTAACAAAATTCTGATTGATAAAAATACTTATAACTTTGGATGTTAAAGTTGTAAACAATAGACTTGAATTTTATTTCTCTTTTTATTTATTTATTTTAGACTTAGGTAATAAAGTGTGATATTCAAACATGTCACAGTCACATAATAACATAATCACATGACACAGAGAAGGCTATAGAAGGTTCTGGAATAGATGACATCTTATAGTATTATTATAGTATATTGGCTTTACAAAGAGCATATAAAAGAAACTCCATTGATTTCTCTTGTATGAACCCAATATAAGATTCTTTTTTCTAACTTAACTCTTAGTCTTGAATTATAACAGAAAGAAACTTATTGAAAAATGCTATCAGATGTCATTTACCAACTACCTTCAGCTCTTAAGAGAGAACTGCTTCTGTTGCATAATCAGAGCTATCTTCTTTAATTTAAAAGAAAATAATAGTATCTAGGGAAATAAGAACAAATGTAGAGATAATAATAGTCTTCAGAGTATTAAATGCCACTTGCTGGTCTAAAATCCAACTCTAAGTACTCTTGCTACTAGTGAAGTCAAAGAGAGATCACACAATAGATAAGAACTCTCAGATAAACCACTAGTAAAATTTGGTCAAACTTCAGAAAGTCTGTAGCTTGGTATAACTTTTTTGGGTAGGCTAATCTTAAACTCTAGCTATCTTAATGGAGTCTATTCCAACTTGATTCTTCAGAATGACCAGACCTAGATATTTGATCTGCTGTTTGTCAAACTCACACTTTTTAGGATGCAAAAATAGCTTATGCTTAGCTAGAACTTTCATGATCTTACAGACTACTCTGTGGTACTTTTCTAATATCTAGATGAAGACTAGAATATTGTTCAAATATACTATTATAATACTTTCTGCAATAAGGTTTCAGAAAATATTGTTTATCATAGTTTAGAAAGTAACTTAGCTATTAATCATACTAAAGAACATTACCAGAGATTTGAAAAGTCTGTGGTTTATTATATGAAAAGCTACCTTCTATTCATTATCTAACTTGATTCAGTCTTAAGTCTCAAAGCTAAAACAAAAACACACTCTTGTACTGAGTAACATAAGAGAACTCAATAGAGTTTTCAGTACAAGCTAGTTTATCTTATATACTACAGACTGTGGTCTGTACACACACTACAACTAACCTACTTTAAAATTCATATGCTTTCCATAAGGCTAACATGTTGTTGCTATATTATATGATATCATCTATTCTAGAATCTTCTATGATCTTTTATGTATTATGTGATCATGTGACTGTGACATATGTGACCATCCTATAACAGGTGTTATACTTTCATTATGCTTTGTAATATGTGATATCACATCACACTCTCTTGCTTATGTTTAAAATAAAGTTTATTGTTTACAACTCTAATATCCAGACATTGTTGAATTTCCAAAAATATCTAGCTTAGTAAAGTATTAGGCTTCCTAGAGCTTGGTAACCAGTTTGGAGATTAGGAGGAGTAGATACTTGTTTTTAATAGTTATTGCATTGAGAGTTCTGTAGTCTTACACCAACCTAAGAAAGTTATTCTCTTTTTTGATAAAGAAGACTGGCATAACTATAAAAGACTTGGAAGGTTTTATCTGGCCCATCTAGAGGTTCTCAAAAATGAATGATTCTAACTCTGTCTATTCTATAGAGAATAAGAGGTATACCTTAGATATTTTGGACTTTGTTTTTAGAACTAGTTTAATAGTATGATTCTATTTACAATAGTTAGGAAGGATATTAAAGTCTTTTTTTACAAACTCTGATTTGAACTGCTGAACATGTGAAAGGATGATAGGAACACTATCTTTAATCTGGTTATAATAAAAGGTTTCTAAGAAATATTGGGAAGGAATAGCTATCACTTGGAGGTTGAGTGTAAGGAGATCTATCTCTGACCTACCAAACCCCAGTGTTTCTACCTCATTCAGATATACTCTATTCTACTAGACCTTGTAGTCTTCTTCAAGTGACTCTACTAAGTCCTGCTGAACCCTGAAAGCCCATTATTGACCTCCACCCTCAAATACCTTAGGTATACCTACTATAAATATCCTTTCTTCCTCTAATAGTAGAGTCTATATATTTCTATTAGAGTTCTTAACCATCTGGCTGTTATTATTCTTTTCTTATATCAGTACAGTTTCACTAGATTGAAATGGAATTTATTAGTATTTAGGATAGTTGCCACTCTCAGGAGTCCCTATTCTGTTCTCTTAAAACTTTATAAAGGTATACACTACTTGTACTTATTCATTATGACAATAAACTTAGAACTTCCTAGAGGTTACTAAAGTTTGTAAAACCTTACAGACCTCACTAATTGTTATAACATCAAGAGGTAAGGGTTCCAGACACCACTAGATCAGGTAGAAGCAATCTCCTAACTCTTCTTAGTACTTGGTGAAAGTCTGTAGGATTAGGAGTGTATCTTCCCAATTATCTACCAAAATAGGGAACAGACTGGACCTATATATATTGAGGGCTTGTTCTCAGTGTTTTTTAGCCTTTTTTATATCTTAGCAGCTGGTATAGTGTATAGGACATTATGTTATAACCACCTCTTTCTAGTTCACTTCAGAGTTATAGTTTTTCAGCCATATAGAGTCAAGGATAAGGTTTTGCTTTCCTAGACTTGAGACTGTGAGTAAGGCCTGCTCAGAGTATGATTAGTAGCATAAGACTATATCTACCACCTTGGTTATTTGTCTGTTTTTGTCAGAAGTATTATCAACATTATAGACTAGTATTGTTACAAACTCAAGATCTTAGGATTGATCAAGAGAAAGAACCTTATATTAGGGTTAACATAAGAGAACTCGATAGAGAACTCTGTACAAGATAGTCTACCTTATATACTAAATCTCTATGGTCCATGCTAGTTACTCCTAACCTACCCTAAACAGCCATGTGTTAGTCTTAAGATCAACATGTGTTGTACATGTTGTATGACATTATCTTTCTAGAATCTTCTACCTCCTTCTATGTATTATGTGACTTGTGACTGTGTCATCTGATATAACCAATGTGTGACAACATGATATTGTCACTCTAACCCTAACTCTAGTTCTAAAAATAGAAAATAGAAAAGAAAATCAAAAGGAAAATAAATTAAGTCCACTGCTTTCATCTTCAACAAGTATGGACTTAGGGAGCTTGTGAGTGTTCATATAGTATTTTTTCATAAAACTGCAATTAATAAAGATTCCTGTAGCTTCAGAGTCTACTAGTGCTTGTACAGAAAATATTTTGGAGATATTAGTGGTTTCAAAGGTGATAAAAAGATAGAAGAAGATTTTGTAGATATTGAGAACATTGATTATAAGGTATAAAGGTAACTTCTTCTTCCACCAGGATTATCTAGCAGAAATCTTAGAGCTGACTAGGAGTGAATCAACAGATATGTCTAATAGGTTACTGTTCTTAGTGTTGTATTCTTCTCTCTCAAGTACAGTAAACCTATTTATTAGTAGTGTTATATGTCAAGTCCACCCATCTGGAAAATATATCTCCACAGTAATATTGCTTTCTCAACATCCACTATACAAGTCTACCTTCTATGGCAGCCATCTTTCTTGTAACACATTCTCATAGCAGTAATGCAACTATCTGAATATTCCATCTTCCATGATAGAAATACTCCTATTTGACTCAGTCTTCTATGGTAGAGTTATACTCCTGTCAGTTTCTTAATACTGAAACCTCTGATCAGGGTTGTAGAGGCCATACTACTAAAACTCTAAGCATTTCCTATATTAATTCCTTGAATATAAGACTAGTAGTTACATTGTAATTCACTAGTCTGATAATCAACAAAGATAATCCTTATTGAACTTGATCTCTAGTGTTCAACAGTAATATACCAATCAGTACTCACTTCTATCTCAGACTTCTTTCTCTTATCTGAAGTTGTGACCACATAGCAGACAGATGGCACAGCACATAAGCTAAAGCCAAGGTTATTCAACAAGTCCACACATCTCCAAGCCAATCTTGCAGACTTCCACCTCTGGTGTGAACTGTACTTGATAAGCAGTCAGAGTACACAAATTGCTGGCTGTTCTATACAAAATTCTTGTCTATAGTACTATCAATACTGTCCTGGTCTTTGGGCTCTAACTGCTGCATGATTTCCATATCTTTCAATATATGCAAGTCTTTTATCAATTTCTCCTAATAGTTAATTACTAGATATTCAATCTTACTGGACACTTTTGGACCATGTAGTTTAGATCCCCACAATGATAATATCCTTTGATAGAAGTGAAGCAGGGCTTCTGGATAGTATTTATGTCTATAGAGATACCTGTGAGAAGTACTAGCAGTAGCTGTTATAAAGGTAATGGGAAGAAGGTAGTGGTAGCTTAGAGATGAGAATAACCAAAGAATTCTGCAGTAGTGGGGGTGATATACTAGATTGATTGAAATACTTCATTCACTTGTCTAGTCTGGTTAATCTTGTATGCAGTTTCAAACTATATGACAGGATCTATGTTTTTAAGTCTCTTAACTAGCAAGATTGTGATCTAGTTCTAGATCATTACTCAAAGTCCATGGTAGAATTTAACAACTATAGTACATAGGTTGGTATAGCTAGCTAGCTTCTAACATTAAGGTCTAACTAGGTTACTAAGTCAGTAGTTACTAATATTACAACTTAAGTCTTAAAGTATTAAGATAAAAGAAGAATCTTGTATTGGATTTATATAAGAGAATTCAATAGAGTTCCAGTTACAAATTGTCTATCTTATATACACTTGGCTAATGGTCTATGCTACACTAACCTAGCCTACTCTAAAGATATATATGTATTACATGCTATTGACATGTAAGATGATACTATTGCTTTAAAACCTTTTACAATGCTCTATGTTCTAGGTGATTGTGTGACCATGACTTGTGACAGATGTGTGATAGTTTGTGATATTACAATAAACCCTAATTCTAAGTCTGAAAAATAAAATAAATAAAAATGAAAATAAACAGAGTTTACCATCTTCAACTAAGTTATCAAGTTAGTAGAACTTATCTAGATAATCCTTCATAGCATAGCTCTCTTAATAGTAGATTGTTTCTTTTAACCTGTTGGTAGCTTTTGTAATAGTATTGATAGAAAAAAAGTGGATATAGAAAAGCTTTTCGAACTTTAGCTAAGTAACAACAGAAAAGATATCTGTACTAGACTCTTTTCTGAACAAGCCTTCTGACTATTTCATAGCTTGACTGCTTCTGAAGAAGAAAAGGGTCTAGAGAATCTTGTCTTGATTACAAGTAAACTGGTCAGTGGACAGGCATATGACTTGGAGAACAAAATAACTATAGAAATGGCTTGGACTTGAGCAGATGCTACTAGCTTCAATTCAGGCAAAGCAAGAGGTTTTCTTACAAGTTATATGTAGTTTAGAGTAAATCTTGTAACATAAAGCATGAACTATATATATTAATATATATAGTGTATATTATAGTAGAAGATTCTCCATTGAGTTTTTTTTGTAAACTCCAATATGAGAGTAACAGAAATATACCAGTTCTGCTTTAAGTTTGTATGTATTTACCATCACAGTGTTAGTTGCTACAATAACCAACATAGTTAGAGATACTAGTAGAAAAGTCTAGAACATTTATCTAATAAAGTAAGAGTCTACCTAATAACAATAAAAAGCTCTTATTATAAGAACAGTTTAGTAGTGATAAATATAAGACAATTATTAAATGATAGAGTTTGGTATAGTTTGCATATCAAATATCAGAGTTTGGAAAGTTTGGAAATGCAGAAGATCTGGTTCTCTTACAGAAAGTAGTAGAATATTTTAGTAAATATGACATTATAAAATTTAGAATAGAAGTAAAAGTATTGTGCACAGATTAAGAGATTATGACTAAATTGTTGCTATAATACATATTTAATAATAAAATGAAGAAAAAAAGAAAATAATAGTTATAACTATAGTGGTTTATAACAATGCTTGTCTGAGTATCAAATAATTGTACAATTATGATCAGATAATGTGAGAAGTAGAAAGAGGACTTGGAGAATGAATAATGAACCAGATGTGTACAAACAAATATGAAAGAATATGAAAAAACAAACTAAAGATAAATACTATTTTGATATTTTGTCATTTCTTGATTCAAAATTGGCCTATATATTTTAGCCACCAAAAGTAGGTCCTTACTTATATTTATAGAACAAGTATGTTAGCTATTTTATTTATAACTACTATACATTTTATGTTTTATATTATTTCCACTTATAAAAAAAGAATTATAGGATAGTTTAATCTTAAATATTTATATAAAAAGATGTAAGTACTGAGTATATATTTTCAACCAATTATAAGCTCTAGCTTATGAAACTAGCTATTACTTTTACTATTAGACTAAATTTTTTTTAACAACTTACAACTTATATTATATTTATGTCCAACTTGTTATATATATTATTGATAAAAAAATACTATAAGATGTTAAGTATTTCAAATAGACTACCCATATTCTTTAAAAATAATAAATTTGACAGCTTTAACTGAATTACTTTTAAAACAATAGTTATTATCACTATCAAAGTCTGAGATACAATAGATCACTTGAATAGGTCCATTTATAACCCAACTATCTCACTACCAAATATACTAGACAACTCACTACAAACTACAAAGACAATCATAGCTATAGCTATAGCTAGTATACCCTGAGACTTAGACTGACCCTTAGTAGATAAATAGAAGGTATTATTAGAGTTGTGAATGATGAATTTGATTTTTATTTAAATAGTCACAAAAGTTACAAAGCATGATATCTGTTATAGGATAGTCATATATGACATAGTCACAGATCATACAATTATATAATACAGAGAAGAATATAAAAGGTTCTAAAATAGATGATGTCATATAATATAACAATAACATGTTAGGCTTATGGAATGTATATGGACTTTAGAATAGATTAATTATAGTGTGTACACAGACTATGGTCTGTAGTATATAAGGTAGATTAGTTTGTATTTGAAACTCTATTAAGTTCTCTTATATAAGAGTTATCTTTTGTTCAAACACTTTAACCTAAATTATAATAGATATAGAATACCTAGGCAAAGAAACTACTACTGTATTATATCTGTGATCCTATTAGTCACAGTATAAATATTGCTAGGATAGCAGCAAAACTATAGACATTATTGATAGACTTATATAACAAAACTTCAGAACTAACTCTATTACATACTGAGAAAAAATGTGAAAACCTTTATTTTCATGATAGTGATAACTTCTTTGCATCCTATGGCAGAATGTTAACTCTCTAGATAGTAACATTAAAGATATATCTTTCTATTTAATTATTCTTAGTTCACTACTAGCTTTCTAAGATCCAACTATGGCTACAATTTATATAACAATGTCTTCAAGTAATGCAATAGCATAGTTAAACACACACTGGTACTAGATCAGCAGTTGTAATTGATTTAGAAAACTCATCAACTATATTATAAACTAATAGACTACATTGTCTAGTCTGTACCAATCAAAACTACTGCCAACCAGGTCATTCAATTAAGGACTACTAGTAGCTAGAAAGAGGTAAATAAGAATAGTTTCCACCAAATTTTGAATGCTAACAATAACAGTCTTAATAATAACAAACTTATTGGTTAATGAGAAGAACCTTGTATTAGAGTAACATAAGAAAACTCAATGGAGTTCTAAGTACAAAGTAGTCTATCTTATATATCACAGACTGTGGTCTGTGCACATACTACAACTACCCTACTCTAAAGTATATATACTTTTTATAAGGCTAATATATAGTTACCATATTATATGACCTTATTTGTTCCAGAATCTTCTTTGTTCTTCTCTGTGTCATGTGATAGTGTGACAGTTGTGACTGTAACATTACACTAATACTCTAACCCTAAGTCTAAAATAAAATCGAAATAAAAATAAAAATAAAAATAAAAATAAAAATAAAAATAAACTAAGTCCAATATTCCAACATAGTATCTCATGTTCTACAGATGTTTATCTTGTATTTGACATAACTTGAACATATATTGGAGTTTGTTCTATACTTGGTTTATATTTACTACAATCTGTTATACCTCACTTATTCTTCATGTTATATCAGTTAGTATCTTATATAATAGTGGAAGCTTTATTATATTCTCCTTATATTCTCTTTATTATATTACTCATAGATATAGTATACTTTTCTCATAGTCTATAAATATATAGTAGTAGATATAGCCCTATATCTTTACACTTTACCAATTAATTATCTAAGTTGTAACCTAAGCCAAGCTTAAGATTATAACAATTCAATCTAATAGTATAGATTATTCATGTTATGACTTAAGTCCTTGAGTAAAGACAAAAGATGACTTTTATATTGAGTAACACAAAAAAACTCAATAGAGTTCTAAGTACAAGATAATCTATCTTATATATTATATATTATAGTCTGTATACATACTATACCTAACCTACTCTAAAGTCCATGTACATTCCATAAGATTAACATGCTGTTACTATTGTCAGAATTGAGAATATTGGATTTAACCATTTTTATTTTTCTTTCTCATTTTACTTTTATTTTATTTTATATTTTGAGGACTTAGAATTAGTATTAATGTGATGTTACAAAAATATATTTGACATATGTTGATCTTAAGGATAACACATGGTTTTTAGAATAGGTTAATAGTACTATAGCACAAACAAGTAGCTTAGCATACATAAAGTAGACAGTTTTATACTAGAAACTCCATTGAATTCTCTTATATCACCTAATACAAGGTTTCTTTCTTACTCCAACTCTAAGAGATTTAGATTATAACAGATTTAGATTATAACAACTATGCTATATGATATTATCTGTTCTAGAACTTTCTACATTCTTCTCTGTGTCACATGATTGTGTGACCTGTGGCTGTGACATGTGTAATCATCACATGTAATATCATATTACACTTATCATCTAAGTCTAAAATAAAGAAAAGTGAAAATGAAAACTAAAATAAAGTAAAGGGAAAAAAATAATAATAAAAGAGAAATAAAATAAATCAAAGCCAAGTCCATCATTTACAACTCTGATAATTTAATATAATCATAGATGAGAATGTAAGTAATCAAAATACAATAGTTAAGTTATCAAGGGATATAGTTGTTTTGATGGCAAGCATTATGAAGAAGATAAGCTATGGTGAATAGATTAGTACTATAATTGACTCAGAAGCAACAGACTATTTCTTTGTGTGGTATAATGATTTTGTGAACTATATTGTCTTTGTAAAACTAGTTTTTGAAAGAATAGCTGAATAAAAGGCAAGCTTTAAGATTATTAGTTAGGAAACAGGCAACAGGAAATGGAGCTCACTTTGCAAAATATTCTGCATATACCAGGCTTATATTCAAACATAATCTCAATATCAATGACTTGCTCTTATATTTTGAATATTATCTATGAATTAAATGTTGTTACTATATACTTTTCAAATAGCAACACTACTATTAAGAGCACAAGAAAGAATAGTCTTCACCTCATAAATATTCTGGAGATCTCTTAAGTTTTTCTTACAAAGGTGTTATATAAACTAGTCCTATTTGATATGTGATACTGCTATTTTGGGTATATCAGTATTAAGATAACCCAGAATATGTTGAGAAAGAAGTTGGTAAATAAGCTTGAAGTATAGGAAATATCTAAAAGAACTGTATATTTGAGAAGATACACAGTCTCCTCTATAATAAAGAGATTATACACAAAACAAAAGTTATAGAGTATATTCACATTAATTCTTAGAGTCTCTCCTCAGTTCCATTAGTATTGTGGCAACTACTAGTTAAAAGATCAATAGCTACACAAATAATAAATCTCAAAGTGGATATCAAGTAGGGATCACAAGAGAACTCAACAAGGAGTCCCTAATGTATTGCTATCCTATTTATACAATAGATAGATGGTCTGTGCTAATAATAAATAGCCCTATCCTAATGTCTATATATAGTCTATACTTCCACCATATGTTAACTTCATATCTTCCATAAGGACACTATGCTATTTACATGTGCTCTAATTGTTATAAAATGAGTGTGTGGACAGACTTTGGCTAGGGTTAGGGTTAGCCAGACATAGATAAGATAATATTATTAGTCTACAATAGATGGGGAGCACATGACCTGGAAGTCATGTGATATAGGCTAGAGTAGTCTAGAGTGGTCTGGAAGGACTTAGAGTCTAGAAGGATCGGGAAGAGTCTAGAGAGAGTTAGGGTTAGAGATGATATCAAGGGACAATAGTTCCTCATGGTGTACACATGGTGCACACATGGTGACGGAGATTAAAGAGTATGACATCAGGGCACATAGATATGACATGGTGGCCTTGAGGTAGAAGCATGGTGGATGAGTAATAGAACATGAGGTAGACACATTGTTGTAGCACGGACCACATTGTATTTATATAAATAGAGGAGCAA
>Ga0157364_1002027_pt1 | contig 18263 bp, 10 predicted proteins | sample AttsexASBM2_FD_111476 | JGI IMG/M metagenome (GOLD analysis project Ga0157364, IMG submission 111476) | Fungus gardens microbial communities from leaf cutter ant in Ribeirão Preto, State of São Paulo, Brazil - Atta sexdens ASBM2 | ecosystem: Host-associated > Fungi > Mycelium > Unclassified ...
AAAACTGTTTTGCTGAATTTATTAATTTTAAATTTCTTTCATCTAACATTTATTTATATATTAAGGAATTTTTTAATAACTTTTTTGCTATCGCGAGTTTTTAATAAATGAAACGAGAGATGATACGTGTGTTATCTATTGCAACATCGAACCGTTTCTTTCAGATGACACAAAAGTCGAGCAAAGCTACGCCAATCAGAACGGTGCTCTGAAGAGCTGCCCGAGCGAGCAACGAAGCGACGCTAAGAAAGGTAAGAAACGCTTTGTTATCGGAGATTATATATTTAGGAATGTTGGGCTGGACGACGCTTTCTGCATGAAATACTGTACGATATCTTCTTCCTTCTTTTCTTCATCAAGCATCATCTTGTGATTGCGATTGTCTGGAACGATCTTTCTAAAAGCCTGCCGAATTGTCTCGCGTAAAAGGAAACTGGAATATGAGTAAATATTCCGTATATAGGTAAAGTATGCGGTGTATTAAAAATAGTAAAGTTCCTTAAGAATTCCGGTACGGAAATATTTTGGGGATATTGAGATGCATGCTGGAATTGTTAAGATTGTATTTAAACTAAAGAACAAAATAATTTTAGTGACTAAGAAATTAAAAAAAAAAAAACCATTTTAATTTTATGTTTCCTATCTTTTCTTTAAGTCAGAATGGAAACATTTCGTGTCCAATAGAAATTCGTGGGAAAAATTGAAGCTGTAACTTTCTGCAAAATACAGTACGGTAACATCTTTCCGTCGTAATACTCTTAGAAACTTTCAAATCCCGTTCCGATGCGGGAAAATCGTAACGAGCCGTCGTCTTTAAACGTGAAAATAAGGGCGCGTCAAATGCACGTACATGGGCGTGTAAGAAAAATCCCGAGTCGGGAAACTCGTGGCGGATATTAGATAAAAGAGAACGAAGAGAAACAGAAAGCGGAGAAGGTCGGAAAAGTTACTGTAAAACGACCGTGACGCGATATTTCCAACGAGAATTTTACGAGAGAAGAGAAAAAAGAAGGCAAGAGAGAGAGAGAGAGAGAGAGAGAGAGAGAGAGAAGACGATGTGCCAGAACGTGCGCTGCGAGTTTTTCCACAAATTCACGACATCGTAGGACATCGCGACCTTCTGGATTACGCAACCGACGCGGAGGACTACGCCGTGATGCCGCAGGGCAATGCGCGCAACCGCAACCGCAGCCGCAGGAATCGGAACCGACGGCGACCCCCTCAGCCACCGACGAACGTCACGGAATCCTCGCGAAAGGCCGAGCAGAGGAAGCTCGAGGAGGAAAATCGTCTGACTTCGAGGAACGAGCGCGATAACGGCGACGATGACGATGACGACAACTCGAAGACGAACGACTCCGTCGCGGAGAATCCCGTTCCGGAGAATGTCGACTTGACCGAAAACGAGGATCGGGGCGGATCCTCGTTGAATCACAGATGCAGATTCCGACCGAACGATAAGCGCAGAATCGAGAAGATCGACCTGGCAGAATCTCGTCCCGAGATAATCGAGATCACGACCGTCAGCAGTTTACCTCTGGAAGCGACGATCGGCCATATCGCCGGGGTGGGCATTTTGGAGACCGGAAATGGTAACGGAGCATTGAAGGAAGCAACGATAGTGACGATATCGGAACCGGTGGAATTGGTACGGCCGCTTTCTGGTTGTATAAAGACCAGGCTCTCGCGAGGGAATGAGACTCGATTGGAGATTCGAGAAGTCAATGACAGCGATGCGGAGGCCGATTGTGGGTCAGCAATCGTCGAATTCGAATCCGATGCAGAGTCGGTCGGAGGACAGGATTCCGAGGATCGCGTGGAATTCAAGCCAAGGGATCGGATCGGGCAGCAATACGTGCCACAGAAAAAGTTTCCCAAACCGGAAATGGAATCCCCGACTCTGATGTGGGCCACCGTGATGCCTAGAGACGTGGAGAAAAAGCTGCGAAATTTTATCGAGGACCTGCAACTACCGAGTTTCTCCGAAGAAGTAATTGAGGATGAGGGGAGATCTCTCGAGAAAATTACGTGCGATTTCGCGGCAGAAGAGAACAGATCTTTTGAAAAAGCAGCTAGCTCGCCACGTCGGAAAACGAGAAAGCGCGCGATGTCGGCGTCGCATTACGCCAGTAGCTTTCTGGATATTATACAAGAGGAGGGTGAAAGATTATCGGAAGACGAGGCACAACATATCAGAGATTTCATAAATGAAGAAATCAGCAAGTATCGGCGCGAGGACAGGCATTCTGTCGAGAGGATGACATCGACGGATGACATCGAAGCGAGAAGGGTTGATACTGATAAAATTGAATTGGCTGATGAGAAATCGGAATGCGATATTAAGATTAAGATTGATACGATGAAGAATGACATTTTGGAATTATGTTCACGCGATAAAGCAAACACTGGCGACGAGATTGAAAACGTCGCGAGTCCTGAAACTGAAGTAATAAAAGACATTGATCCTGTGACTGAAACGATGAGCGAAAAAATGAATGCAAAGGACGACATCCTAAATAATGAATCTCTGGAAACTTTAGTAGACGCGACGAGAGCTAATTTAAACCTCGAGGACTGTTGTATTATTGAGGAAATTGAGATTGTGAAAAATGATACTACGAAAGACGGTGAGGAAAATAATGAAGCGGAGAAGCTAGAAAAAAACGTGACAAGTATTGTGACTGTAAGTAATATCAGTGACGCAGATGTAAGTAAAGCGGAAGGTAATAAATTTTCGTCCGCAGTCGAGGCACCTGCAAAATCAGACAACCGCGATGTTCCACGAAAAGATTCCATCGAGACTCGCAGGATCGTTAATCACAGCATATCACAAGTGGATGACAGAGTTGATTCAGCCTCGAATTCGTCATCGAGCGAAGTAACCCTGTCGGAAACGAAGCAACCGCCGCCTCTACCGAAGAGGTCATCCAGTTTCAGCCGCGAGCCTCAGAGACCGCCGACGCCACCTGAAATAGACTATATTTCGAGCGGCGCGAAGATTCATCAGACGTCTGTTGCGGCGAACGGCGACGGACGCAAACACGACGAGTCGACGAATTTATCCGTGCGGAAGCGTGCGAGTTGTGAAGCGGCGGACGACGGGCTGCCACGACGGCCGGAGCTTCCCGGAGTTTGCAAGAGTTCTTGCATGTCGAGGACCGGTCGGGCAATTTATAGCGAAGATTTTTCGAGCTCGCGTGACCTCATCTCGACAATCGTTCGCGCTAATGAGATTCGTGGCCGTATAAATCAGGTCAGACGCGCCGACACTGCTCCGACAACCGAGAACGTTAAAGTTTCAACCGAGGGCGGTCGATCGATCGCGTCATCGGGTATTCGCGACGATGATCTGTCACGCTCGCGCGACACCGGTACGCACGTCGTCACGTTGGCAAGCACGACTAGCACGGAAATAACGCGTCGCGAGGAAGGGAAATTCGCGACGCCCGCTGCATCGGTGGCTTATAATCAAAACGCGTCGTCGTGCCGGCAGGAGGGTGAGGCCGATGTGTGCCGGTATCCCTCGGGTCAGGAAAAACATACGAATTCGGAAAGGAGGGATTCTTCAGCGAATCACGAATCACCGAGGTGCAATAAATCAGATACTCATTCGAATTTTTCGGTGAGAGACAAATCGACGATGGGTACGTCGAGTTCAAAGAGCAAGAAGAAACCCGAGGGAAAAATCGAGAAGAACGAGAAATCGACATCTGGCTTTCACCGCGAACGAATAGTGAAGAGTGAGACGTCGGAGACGAGAATAATCGAACGACACGAAGAGAGTATGAGCGCTAACCAGCGCGATGGCCTTCGCAATTCGAAGTATTCGACGTGGGAGTCGAAGCGCGAAGAGAGGCGCGAGGAAAAGCACGAGGAAGAAACGCGCAGCTCATCCCGAGAGAGCGACATGAGGAATTCGTCCGACGACGAGGCAAGCTTTCCAAGAACGGACGTCCCAGTGAGCGAGAGTCCCTCGCTTGAAGATGAGTTAATCGATGTTCAAGGACATGACTCGTCCAGCAGCACCACATCCTTGAACACCGTAAAGCATCGTCCATTGGAAGCGTCGTTGACCGATATTACCGCGATTGTCCGCGAGACGAGAGAGGAGAATTTGAAAGACGAAGTGGGAGAATCCCTGAAACGGAAGCTCACCTTGCTGAAAAACACGGAAAGATCCGCAAATGAGACGACGCCGAGAGAGAATTCGAAATCGCCTCAGCCGGTCCCTTACTCGCCTGTGGAGGATTTTTATCATGTGCCATTGAAGAAAGCGGTTTCAGAAACTCCTGAGACAGCCACGATAGACGTATCGCGACAACCACCTTCTCTCAGGAAGCTCTGCGTTGAGAGGATTCTGTCGATGCCATATGGACCGCAAGTGATAGGCGAGATCACTACGCCAAAGTTCAACATCTTCGAGAGTTTGCGGACTCTACAGAGGTTTGTGAGTGACGCGCCGGCGCATCTACATGATAACGCTCGACTAAACTCAATGCATGGAGTGAGTGATCGACGGCACGGACTAACGAAAACGTCGGACGAGAGCGAGCGGCATCGTCTTAACGACATTACGAACGCTGTTTCAGACCAGGCCAAGTTACCGAAAAGCATTAATATTGAGTTGTCAGACTCGGAAAACGAGATGGAGAACCGGGAACCACGGTGGCGTGCGCTCATTACAACGGACCCCAGGCTTCTGGTATGTCTGTCGCCGTCGCAACAGGCCACGCAGGTTCGCACGAGTGCTGATACTCTGCTGGACCTTCACCAAAAGTTCCTAAACCGATATAGTTACCACGAGGAACAGCCACATTACGTTCCTCTGCCGCAGTACCGAGTTGAGATTCATCCGATCAAAGAGGATAACAATGCGATTTCGAAAATATCTAAGCCGACTATTCGAACGAGTCATCGAGACAACATGATCGATAATTCTAGCAGCAGGCTGCTGGAAATTATCAAGGAAGAACGAAACAGTCCTCGAAACGATACACTCACGGATCAGACGAAGACGATAACCGATGACGCCACTGGCGACTCTTTTGGGCGCAGGGGTCAAGAATGTTTCAAGGCCGAGCCTCGGCCGAGCGACTGGTTGAATCTAGTCAGACACGATCGCCGAAGCGCCACTACGAACGAGCTATTCTTGGCGGCAACGAGAGGCGAGGATGGCGAATCGAGCGACGATAAGCCGAATGGTCACGTGGTCCAGTCTGATCGGCTTAAGATTGCGACACGTTCTGCCGCTCGGGCTGAACATCGATCGTCGGCAAACAACAACGCGATAACTCACGATTCAGAGAGATTGTTAGCGAATAATATTAAGTGTCCGATCGTGCTGAACGGTACCGGTACCGATCGATTGATGGATGCTACTGGCAAGAGGACGCCTCCTCTCAGGAAGACAATCGATCTTGGCAAGCACGTGAATCCGGCGTTGATCGACAACAAACTCGAGGTACCACCGTTGCCGAAGCGCGCGGTCACGGTCGACAGATCGTGCATCGATACGACGAGTATTTTCGATCAGAGTCCGCCGAGAAATCGTCTGGAACCACGAAGAGGACACCATGAAGCGGAGAAATTGAAACACGTGGCCGCTGTGGAGATCATGGATAAATTGAAAGAGCTACAGACGGAAACATCACGTCGGCTCGACGACGATAAGAAGGGTTCCTTACCTCAAGAATATTTCGCTCAGCAGCTGAGATACATCGAGTTGTTGGAAGATCAACTAAAAAACGTGATATTAGCGGAAGAGGAGGAAAGAAAGGCTTTCGAGGAATTTCAAACGCATTTTCATCGAACGAAACAATGTGACGACACGAGGAGATCGTCTCTCGCTGATATTCCCGAAGAAACCTCGAAAAAAATCAGCTTAAATCTCGAACGTGAACGTAAAATTCCGATCGATGTCCATGGGATGACAGACGGAAAATGTGGGGAAGATATGCGAACGGGACCTCGAGGTCTCGAGGAGAAATGCTTCAAAGAGATCTATCGAAGCGAGCCGAGAATTCAAAAAGAATCTTGGCAAGAGAAGTCACGGAATATAGAAAAGAATCGTATAGAGACGATCGATAAAGTAGGTAATCGGCAGTTTTTGAAGAAAGTATATCACGAGAACGGGCATCACGAAGAGAAATCCTCAGAAAGTATTAAACATGAGGAACGCCATGTGATCACGCAGAAGGAAAACTTGGCGAGAATGGAGGAAAATGGAACGTTTAAGTCTCGCGAGGACGAAGTGAACGATCGTTGCACGAAAACGCAGTCGACAGGGACACCGAGAAACGACTCTGAGGTGTTCGCTGAAAAGATGACTCAGCGTAAGAACGTTGAAGTGAGGAGACCGACGACATTACCAACGAACGGGGAGGCATTTCGCCAGCGAATGTACGACGAGTACGTGCACAAGGTATTAGAGCGGCAGGAGCGGAAGAGCCACAAAGTCGTGAAGATCAGCTCGCACGAAGACATCAAGCGCAAAGCGGATGGTGACATGAGCGCGATGGCAAAGGAATTCATCGAGAAAGCACGCAGCAGGTTGAACAAGTTCGGGATCAATCTCGATGAGAGCGGGACGGAGCACGAGGATGAAGATGGCGATGCTCTGATCAACGCGAAGTTCCTAATAGACGGCAAGGAGCTGCAGGACGTTCGGAAGCTGCCGAAACATCTGCGGGAGTTCTTGAAGATCTCCACGATGAGCGACGACGAGGGCGGTGAGTTACGGCGATTGAAATGGACGATGGAGTTTGCTGTGTTGCTCGTCGTGTTGCGATGATGATTGGTGCCGTGCCGATTGGTGGCTGCTGAGAAAGAATGTCCCATCCGGAAGTCAAACAAATCCGTCTTGAACTCTCGAATGTCTCGCCAAGGGACGCCTTTTAACAACCACTAACGTAACGTGCGCATCTTGTTCGACGTCCGTAGATACCTTAGTGTTTGTCGTCACTAACGTTCTTGGTATTATGCTAATTCTTTTTATCTGTTCGCCTGGTACCAACAATACATGAAAGGACTGTTGGACAAAAAATGGAAGGAAGGATAAATAATTAATCTTTTATTAAAATGTTTATTCAGCGCAATGTCCCTTTTACAAACTCGTTTTAATAAGTGATTTAAAGAGACTGAAAGCAACGATATAAAATTTCACATAATAAAGCGCGATAAAGTAATATTCATATTGCAATTGATTGAAATAATTGAAATATTTTTTTGGAATATCACAAATTTCTCATCTTCAATTCAGTACAAATAAAACTGAATTGTAAAATTTAAAACATCACGATTTGATTAAAATTATTGAAAAGCGAAAAATTGGGGATTTCTTCAATAAATGTCATCGTTCTCGTCGGATCGCTTTAGCTATCACATCATAAGCGAACTTTCTTAATATGGGAGACAAGCGGTAACATCGAAACGGAAATCTCATTACTGTCTTGAGTACTGTTTTCCTGCACAGCTCCGGAGGCAAGATTAGTTCTCTCGGCAAAGCGGAAGCGCGTCGATCTATTTACGTTGGTGCAGGTCGTGCAGCATCATAATCACACAGTCCAGATTGCTCCAATTCCGTAATCCGATTAATAACTCATCTCGCAACGATACGATCAGTCTTGTACAAATAATGAATCTCATTGTATGCGTAAAACGCGCGAGTTAATGTGATATTGTAACAAATATGCGTGTTTACGCGCTTTCCTCTTATTGCCAGCTCTCTGCCTAATGTGATATCGAGTACGCCTGCAGCGGGATTTAATATTCCGCGATATAAATCCGGCACGCAATCGACACGCGCGCTGCTCGTATATTTTGACATTTATTTTGAGACGTGATCGATTCATCAAACCGACGCTATGGAAAATTATTGCGTTAACATTCGTGTTCGCGGCGCTGAGAACAACGTCGCGGATAATGAACCGCGACAGTTTGCGATAACGGATATCAACGTGGAGATACAGAGGCTATCAAATTGCGTCATGTCGTTCACGCGTCGACTCCCTGGAGCCGATTATAGTCGCAGAATCTTTAATCTTGTCATCGTTATACCGGGTAATTCAAAGATATCTCTCTTTCTTCGAGATAATAAGATGACAATGCAAAATTAACTGTTTTTAAATTCTCTAAATTCTTTGGAGTGAAATCTCACTCTAAAAAGTGAAAATTCTATCATTCTTTTTCAAGAATGAATTTTTAATCTTTAAGAGTGAGATTTTAGTCTTTAGAATGAGATTCCACTGTGAAGAATTTAGAGAAAAGTTCCCACAAAATTCTATTCGACACGATGCGTTTTCTATCGCTATCGACGTTGTCATTTAGATGGTGCCACGTTTGATGATGGTAGAATACTAGCCTGCGATTTACTCTTTCCTTCATCCCGCGATCGCCGGGACGCGGCGTTTGTGATTCATTGGAGGATGGGAATCTAAATATAAAGACACCGCGACGAGAAATAGGCCAATCGCTCATAGGACGTGTTCGCCATTTCGGCCAGCGCGCCGGAACCACCGTCTTGTTTTCAGCTATTTTCAATCACGCGACGTGGCCTACTGGCCCGCTGGTCCGCACATCCTTTCGTGGAGACTGAGAATTTTTCTCTGTTAAATTGTTTATATATACATATTATATTCTATCTACAATTAAAAAGTACTTGATGATATTTTGGAGTTCGCCATAATATGATGATCGAATAGAATCCACAGAAGTTCTCTCTTAACATTTAAGCAAATATTTTTAGCATCCTTTAAAATTTTTTGTCAAGAGCTTCAATTGTGATGATATAATTAATGTAAATGAAGATTCTCTCATTTGTTTTGATAAATCATTCATCTTCGCATCTCATCTAAAATCGCTTTTTTCACCACATATTGCATGCTCGCTTTTTTTAATCTTTCAGCCCTTGTTTGCTGACAGTACATGTTATGAATATATTACAATAGGTATGGCACGAGTGCACGTTTTGTTCAAATATTTTTACACCAATCAATTCTCTTGCAGAGAGAAAAATATATGAAAAAATGGCGATGTTAGATGTATTAGTTGATATTTGATAAAAGTCGTTTATTCGTGCAACAATGTTAATTTTTATTGACACATTGTCAAAGCGTGCGGACATCGTTCGTCTATTACTATTAACTCACTGCGGTTATTTGTATTTCGTAAGTCTCGTGAACTTTTCGACGCGGTTACCGAAGCGCCTGTTTATTTTCTATTCTAACTTTAGCACGAAAGTTTAGCCACAGCATGCGTTCCGTCGAGACTAAATGTGCGAATTTAGGATACCGTATCCGTCTGTGGATACAAGATTATTTGTATCATTTCAATTGATACATCAATTCTTTTTTTTTCTTTTTTTATAAACGACTGACGGATATTTAAAAATCTTGAAGAATTTCTTTGTCGTTCAATTCTGGCTTGCGACTTGCTAACAAATTCACGGCGCGCTGCTCGAAATTAATTTTATTGCATCTTTTTATTTTTTTTTCTTTTTGGTGGATATGGGCATATGCTTTGTTAATCAAAGAGAGCGGCTGCGATACCATTGCGAAGAGAAGAGTCAGGAATGAAAGTGATCTGCTGCACGAGATCGACAAAGCTTTAAGAATCGGCAGGGGATTTCTACTTGGGCAAGGTGCGTTTGCAATTTTGCTTAATCACTGCATGCGTTACATAAAAAAATATCATTATTGAATGCTTTCTGACATTATTTGCAAAAAATATTAATATTGAAAAACTGAAATGTCCCGGATGAATTATAGAATTAAGTCTTTTCTGTGGCTGAACTAGTATACATTTTTGAGACTTAAAGTGAGACAGATACATATTTTATATTTGGTCAAAGCGAGAAAGAGAATTCTAGTGCAGTCTAATGCAGGGATAAAAAACAAATTTATTATTTATCATATGAAATTTTAAACATTATTTATTTTACTTTAATGTTACTTTATGTTAACGTCGGATTGAAGATTGAGAGAATTCAAATCCATTTTCCAAGCAAACGTATACACACATATATAGCTCGGCTTGTTGGCAGTGGATTCAAGATTTCGTGTAGAGTAGCCTCGAACGACGTCGACGTCGGCGTAGTAAGCGTCGCGCGGCGTGGCGTCGAGCCTCGTCGGCGCGGCGTCGCGACGCTTCAGTCGGCTGGCACCTACCGTGCTACTTTCCCGTGTCTCGCCGAGAAGAGTATCCCATTGAGATACGCGGTGCCGCGTCGAATAAAAAAAGAGGTCGTTGAAATCGTAAAGTGACGATGTTGGAGAAAAGTGAGTGATTTCGAAAAAGTTGACGCATTATCGAAGGATAGCGAGGGATGAAGGCATGATAGGTGTTCGTAAATTTCTTCAACAGGTAGTTCCGCGGTCGTAAGGAAGCTCGGAACTCGCATCTTTCCGAAGGAAATCCTCAGAAAAGGATTACGAGTGTTTTTCAAATTATTGCCTTTCAAATCAACGAGAAAATTCGTAAGAAAATATAAAGATGTTAAATTGGCAAAAATAAATAAGATAATTGACGCGACAGGAATTAATTTTATCTTAAGATATATTGAAGGAACTTCATAAACAAGTAGAGTAATTCGATAAATTCTGATTTTAATATTCGTAAGTTATACGATCAGTTTTCGAAATGCATTATGACGCTGGTATACTCTTAGTCTGTTGGAATAAAGCAGTCTACTTGGTTTTAGTCTTCTCTTTGCACTCGTTTCGCGGCATTCCATCAAGATCGCTTTTATATTAATGAATAGTGGCGGTTTCATCGTGAAAGTAACTTTGAAGAGCTCTCCAGATGATATTGAACGCGGAGTGTAATATAAGTCTTACATCGCGCAGTTGACTTGCGACAAGCATCAAGATATTCCGCGTTGACAGTTAATGATTTAGATTAAAAAAATTGTCACAGACGTATGAATTAATTATGATGAGAAATCGTGAGATACGTGAAAAGAAATTCGTTCAAAAATTTGTCGTTAAAAATAATACGATTTACGAAATGGCGAGAACCCGAGACATTTTGTTTGACAAAATGTTGTTTAATTCTTTCAGAAAACGTTATGTTCGCCCCCACGTTTAAAGCCTCGTCGGCGAAACCAGGTAAACCTGCGCGAGGAATGTGTGAAGAAAACTAACAGAATAATTTTGTCGTGCATCTTGCATAATGACTGAAGATGCAATTCGAAATATTAATATCCAACGTTGCCCCTTCTCGAGTAACTACAAGAATATTTGTCTATTAACATTTTTAATGGAACTTTCAATAATTAATTAATTAACTTTTCGAATATACTGGAGCCAGTAATTGAATGATGAACAACACGATAAGAGAAATGGAATTGCCATTGGGAGAGTGTGCTTCTATTACGTTAACCAACGTTCGTTTCGAAAATGTAATAAAATTAATTACGTATGTAGGGTATAGATCGTATTGTGTGGGGCGGCCACGTGTGTTCTTAGCAACGAGATTGTAATTAAGTCCCTGCCACACATACACGTGTGCGTATCTCCGTACATGTATTTCCCCGAGTAAAACGCGTAATCTCGTTTAGTAATTTATCCAGGAAGGAAGAGGCATTAATTTCGGTTACCGAGAACGTCGTCCTTACAATATCGGTGTTTCGACTAATCACCATTGCCACGGTTGTTAGTTGCGAATAGCGTGTGCATGTCGATACACGATCCAAAAACGATGGCAATTCTATGTTTTTGACATTTCGAATGCTGGATGCAGCTGGCGTCGCGACAGCATTGATTAATCGCACGTACGTTGCAATTAGTGAAAATGTATAGCCGTTATTGTCGTACATAGATTGTAACGTGTGTAACATCAATTATTGTATAGTAAGTGAAAATCAGTAAAGAAATGTTCACACAAATAAGCGAAGAAGACCATATTCGTTTAAAGTGAATCTTGGTGCCTAATAATATTTTTATATAAATCTTAGTTTCTAGTTTGATTTAATTATCTCATCTCCGTGATAAACATATGTTATCTCTCAGTGATTATATCGATTTCAAAGAAAATAAAGGCCAAAGTTGAATATCTAAGGATTTTATTCCTAAATATTTCCAAAGTAATTTGTGACTGTCAGAAGTGTGTTTGAATTTCTGAAATTTTCACGCAGTATATCTGAGATAACTTCCAAGTTAAGCACAAGTTATCATAATATCAAAATGATGTCAAAATAGCAAATTTTATTATTAAAATTTTATTATTAAAAAATTTTATTATTATCACTTTTCAGTCAATCAAGACTTATTTTGATGTTATTGTTATTCTCTTTGGGTTAATATTATTTTTGCACAAAATAAAAATTGTCGATAATTTCTATAAAAATTCGCTCATTCCAAGTATATTATATTTGGAATGTTAATTAGAAAGAAATTTTTCTTAATATTAGACAAAATTGAATTTTGAAAAAAATAAATAAATATAAAGAACCTGAATTAAAGGACTCTGTCCTTATAATAAAGGACGTGATCACTGCAGTTACCTCAGCAGTCATGCATGTTGAAGGTTGTTTGAGACAAAATGTTTTTTCTTTGTAGCGACTCGATCAGAAAACCCAGATATTTATGTTTTTCCCAATTTCTTTATCTCCGCATTCGATTCCTCTTGGTCAACCCGAATTCATATTCATCGAATGCGTAACGTTTCGCTAAAGTGTCGTGCGCAGAAAATGTATCGCTCCAGAAAATGCGTCGCCGCGGCATTGTGTTCAGGTTGTTCTCGGCCAATTGCAATTATGCGTATCTCATAATACCTAACGCCCACACGAGCTTCTAATTTTACCAGCGTCCCAAATGAACTACCCCTGATTTCCCGTTGCCGCGCGACCGCGAGAGATATGGTTCTGTAAATTGGCCGAGAGGTTCAATTCCGACTGGCATATGTGCCTGACTCACTGTAGCGACGATGTATCTTTATCGTGCTCGTAACGTTGTCTTCCCCATCTGACATTCAAACGTCGTCACCCGTCAATAACTTCGTTTATGTCACCGACGCGACATTGCGACATGACATTTGTTCTTATTTAGACCGCGGTAACGAGTTAATAAAATCTTTGTTTATCAGCCGTTAAAAAATATTACTCCGAGGTTAGAAACGGCGATCTGTAAAAGTATCTTTCCTACGGTTTCATTTCTTTCCAGATTGTTTACGCGATTAATATAAATGGATATGATTATCGGATCGTTTACGTCAAAGAACCATTTTTAAACGGATCGAATTAGTAATAGGCAATGACGTGGCAAAATGAGGAAGTAGTAGGGAAAAAGATGATCCCTTATGTAATGCTCCCCTGTGTGCCAAGATTAGCGTCCGTACATTTCATATGTTAGCTTTAGCGAACCAATCCACCAAATCCATACAGCGTAGCTGTTGCAGGAATAAAGACCTTTTGTTCCTTTATTGGCAGTCTTTCTTTAATTAGCTCCTATATCAGGAACTAATGTATTGAATTATAACATATAAATTTAAAAATGATAAAAGCTGGGTTCATTTATAGGAAGTAATCGATCGGCTTGGCCTTCTTTTTTAATAAGATTACTGTTAGTCCATCTGACGATAACCAAATTTGCCTGACAATGAGTGTTGATTAACAAAGGTCTCGTGGATATACCATATCAATTACATTCTTAAAAGTGAATTTTCGTTGCCAGGCGTTTGGTCGCCAGGACAAACGCCAGCTGAGAAGCCGAGTCCCGAACGAAAGAAAGAACCACAGAAGAAGAACGAGCCGATCCTGCCGGTTTGGACTCCCGCTAGCGCCGGCGCGAGCCCTGTCGCTGAGAGGAAGGAATTTCGTCCTGTGCCATTCGATAGTCCTGTACTAAGTCGGAAGAGACAGCCGAAGGAAGTATGTCAGCCAATTATATCGAGACGTTAGCTGTAATTATCTGGCATAAAAATTAAATTCGTGATTAAATCATTAACTTTTTGTGGGCGTGCCCATTTGAACACACCTTTCATTTTGTAAACTGCTCATTCGAGTGTCATGAAACTCGATCTATACAGGATATTTGATACTTTGATATATATACAGATATTTAATATATACAGAATTTGATAATGCTTTATTCGATTTTGCAATCAAAAATAAATTTAAAATGGTAGATTCAATATAATGGATACAATGTAAAAATAATCTGATTATTATAATCTGATTATTATAAATATCCTCATAATAATAATTTGATAATGTTTTATTTGATTTTTAAAAAACATTAAAAATGTAATAGATTCAATATATGATGAATACACAAAATTTCCAAAACAATCCGATTATCACATACAACATTTTAGAGAATTTTTAATTACGAAGTATCATCAAGTTTTGAATTTCGCTTTATTTGAAGCTCATCAGTGCTATGCAAACAGTTAGTGCTGATTTTCAAACTAACTTCCAAACTCTGATTATGAATCGTATGATATACCAAATCCTCTTTCATTGGAAGTTACTCTTTTGAAATTTGAGATTTTCAGGCTACATTTAAACTCAGCGATACCAAGAATCTCCTAAAATCGAGTTTCGTGAGAGTCTTGAATTTTAAAATTTTGAGACCAGAATCGAATTCAGCGTCTTCCCTTAGAAAACAAGGTTCCTTGTAAGTTTCTTTGCATCTTCAAAGGGTTAAGTTTGGCGAACAAACTTGGAATAAAATCCAATTCGGACAACTCTTTAGTAAATACAGTAATAAAAATTCTCTTGACAAAGGAAAGAACGGAAAGCTGTAATATGTATGATCGCTTTATTCGAATCATCTTCTTGCATCGATGATAAAAAGTTCAAAGATGCGCACTCTTACACGAGATTCTGTTCAAGGAGGCGCCTCCGCCCTGGGAAGGCGAAGAGAAGAAGGAGAGTGGCATCTCGCGAATCGTGAATTCGCATTCGGCACCCTCCCAGGGGTTGAATACCCTCGCGTCTACGCCGCGATTGCCACGTGCCCAGAATCCGACCATCACATTGCTGCAGAAAGCGCGAGGTCAGCACCCATTATAAGAATTCTTCTGCTTATCGGAGACAGAATGAATGAGGATATCAAAGATTTGCGGAATTACATTTTTTTCTTCTTCGTTACACTAAACTACCATTGCGATTTTATTGTAGAGGGACAATTGCCGAAAGGCGCAGCTTACTTGGAGGAAAGCGATAATCGGCCAGTGAACGACGAAAGATCGCTAATCTCTCCGGGAGAGATAAGTAAGTATCGATTAGTTATAAACCAACTAGTCGAATGTTATAGCATTATGATTATTATATTATGGTTCGTTAATTTTTATATGAAAGCCGCCCAATATAAACGTACCCAATATAAATGATTTTCGAAAATCTGTTTATGTTTCTTATTATCACTAACGTCGCTAACTAGCTGTGTCTAATTATATGTGTCGACCTATTTTCTGATTGCGTACGCGAGTGCTAATGATTTATTGTGAAATTGAATCGTTCAGTCTACACGTTGAAGAAAGAATACGAGAGCGAGCCAGAAACGGAGAATGAACTGCCGAAGAAGATGGCCGATCTGGGCCCTCGAAAATTCGAGGGAATCGGACCGGTGACTAGGGAAGGTATCCCTCTTGTGTTAAGATCGGTAAGTTGCTAATTATTAAACTAAAAGTATAAATTTTTCAATCGATGCGATGAACGCTTGGCAAGCAGTTATGTAAGAAATAAATGATTTATATCGTCATTTTTAATCACGTTATAAACGAGTAATTATTTTACGTCGTGCGATGCACTTTCTTAATACTATCTCGATAAATTACTTCTAGGAAGTCAAGGAAAGCAATCAAGCGAAATGGTACAAGAAAATGTATGACTCGTTGCATCGCGCTGATAGAAACGGTAAGTTTTGTAATTACGATGTGATTATTAAATAAATAAAATTTTACTTGAGAGATACAAATAATTATTCGCGTATTTTTGTTATGTTGGACATACAATACTAAATTAATATCATTATTATTTACGGGCTAAATAAGGAATTTAATATTCGATTCCGATAAATACGCGCGTTTGGAATAATAACATTGATCGGTGAACGGGCAATTCGCATATAATTCCATAATTTTGTTTCCAGATGACTACGTAACCATAAAATACAAATCAAGAAGAGGTGAATATACAGCTACCGCGCATGACTGCTGCGATGGTCGAATTGCGACATTTGCTACTAATATTACGCTGTGCGTGGGTGCGCTGCGTAATGCAGTCACTCTAGCCATGATTTGTGTAACAACAGCGTAACTAATACCTGTAAAATAAAGCGCGGTGGAGAGATAATTTCCGGTCGTGTAGCAAAAATGTATCGCGTCAGGGTGCTATTTTCCGTATATTGGCAACTGATGTATGGCCTTCTGCGTAACGCAAGATAACAATTGTCGCTGTACATATACTCGCCGTTTAACAGTTACATCGAGCGTGAAAAACAGTAATAAATAATTTGCAACAGATACATAAATGACTACCTTGTCTAACATCCAACTGATAATTAACACCTGCCTCTCCCCGGCGGGACTCTCGTTCTCTAGATTAACATCGTGGTTAATTCGATTAATCGTATACTATTAATGTGTGTTTTAACTTATGAGAGATTGGTTTGATTTACACAGACCGTATTGAACGTCTTATCAGACGGTACGGGATCTCCCATCGAATATATCAAAGTCGGGACAACTTCTCGAGTTAGCGTAAATTCTTCTTCGCTGTCGCGGGGGAACTTCTTGAGTTGATTTGAAGTTCTCACGTTCGATCTTTTGCGACTTTCGTCTTTAGATTGTTTCATCGCGCCAATTCGATCTTCTTGTGGAAAAAATTTAATCCCAAATTTAATTTAAAAAATTCTGCTTACAGGAAAAATCGGTTAAAATTTAAATTGAACTGAGATTAGGTTTTAATTTCGATACCGAAGATCTCTCGATGATTAATTCTCGAATAATGTGCATACTAATGTTACGTAACACGGTATGTGTGTATTTCGTGTGCGTATGTGTTTTCGTAACTTGATATTTCTATTATAACGTCGTAAGAACTAAACCATACGTAAACACCGAATTGTTTGCGCTCTTAATTGAACGTTATTTGGTTACCGATAGATTTTTTTGCTGGAACTAAACGGGAACTTGCGAATAGGAACCTGGCAACAAACAAAATGCGAAAAACGTTCAACATTCTTGTTTCAGGAGGGAGATATGGGTACGGAAGCGGCAGCGGATATTTGAGTGAACCGGAACCGCGTGCATACTCGGATCGATCCGTTACTCTCGATAGCCGTCGACGGCTGCGCAACAAAGAAAATGACTTCACCACGGCGACTATGCCCAGAAAGTAAGCGAGAATTTGGAAACTTTCGCTTGTTTTTCCCAGCAGTTTGTGAGGATGCTTCAAACCGTTGAAATTTCCTTCCGCATCCTCGATTTTTATCTCTCGATCAAATTTTATTGACAATTGGAACAGATCGTTTCTCAAACAACTGGCATATAAAATATATAGTTCTTTAAGAGATTTATTGATAACGGGACATTTCACATTCTGTTCTAGAAATGGAGCGCTGAAATACTCGACAGAGATTTATAAAAATCAGCCCGGTCGCATCGAGGATTATGAACCAGGGCATTCGTCGATTGCCGAGAAGGAAGCTAAAGAGGTACGGCATATTGTTTTGTCATTCATAACTCGAAAGTAGACAGACCTGCCTGTAATATAAATTAAAGCGCACTTTCCCATAACATCGAAAAGATTCGATCATACGACACCGTATAGAAATTATTAACTCATCCGAAGAGTAACGATTGATGGGACAATCGAATCTTCTAATGACAGCAATATTTCGCATTGATAGTCTCCGTTAAGTAATCTTAATTAAGTACAATGTAGAAAAAGAAATATGTATATGTATATATATATATATAATACTCAGTATGGATTTCTATCTGAAAGATCTGAATATATCACGTAAATTTTTAGAAAATTCGATATTAAAGTATAGAATTCGACGTCATAAAAATAATATGTAACATTTAGATGTCAGTGGGTCAAATCCGAAAGGATCAAGGACAATCTCTGCTTGTTGCAAACTATAGACCGACCCAGTCACATTTTGGAGATTTATGAGATGTCCGTCACGTATGTGTGTGTGTGTGTGTGTGTGTGTATATTTGCGGTTATTTTAAAACTTTGTACGTCCAACCTTTTGGCCCATTGGCATCCGAATATTACGTACTATTTTTACAATGTCAGATTTTGTATCTTA
>Ga0157364_1002028_pt1 | contig 18260 bp, 7 predicted proteins | sample AttsexASBM2_FD_111476 | JGI IMG/M metagenome (GOLD analysis project Ga0157364, IMG submission 111476) | Fungus gardens microbial communities from leaf cutter ant in Ribeirão Preto, State of São Paulo, Brazil - Atta sexdens ASBM2 | ecosystem: Host-associated > Fungi > Mycelium > Unclassified ...
GTGCCTTTTCTTACTTCAACTTTTTCCCAATATTATCGGAAATTGACTGTCACATTTCATAAATTCCATAAATCGTGCCTAATATACATTAATATTAGATATATCTAATATTAATATATTTTTATAATCTTCATTTTCGCGCATTGGCGGATCCATTTGAATAGAGACCATTGACGCGCAGCAAGCGAAATTTGTTTTAATCAAATATAAAAAAACAGAATATTAAATTATCACATGGATTATTACATTGAAAAAATATTTAAATATATAATTTATAAAATGTTTTATTTAAAATTATATTAATATAAAAGAAGAATAATATAATAGAATCTATGTTTTTAATATTAGGAGTTTCTTAAATTAAAAAATATTTTTAGAATATATAAAATTGTGATTAAATATTTTTGATTGTGAGAAATATTAAACAGATAAATAATTTTGTTGCATATGTAAAAAAAAAAAGACTCCGAGGAGAGGTAGCCGTGGCGCCTAGTTTCCCCTATGGATCCGCCAGTGTTTTCGACTTGAGATGACGATTGTAAAAAGAGGTTAATTGTAAAATCGATATCGGATATTCCGCGAGAAACTGCACTATTTTTTTAACATTTGTAGAAAGGATAAATTTGTAGAAAGAATAAAATGTTTTAGCAGCGGGAGATTTAGCGAGTGTGTTACATCAGCGAACCTAATGTTCGCCTAAGATAGATTATTGTTACAACCTGTATTTTGTCACACAACTAATATATGCAATTTTAACAATGCTTCCCGTAACGTATTGATTAACAACCGTATCGTCTAGATATTTTTATAGCTGTAAATTGTGATTGTAAATAACGAATAAAACGTATATTGTGAAGGATATTATCCATCATATGCATAGGGAAATCACGTCGAGATGTCATTTACCTCTCTCATGACATCCCTTTCTGCAGATCTCGGAAACCCCTCGCTGCCGTTCCTCCGAATGTCGCATATTCTCCGATATGCAACTTTAGATAGCAAAATAATAGCTCTCGGATAAATGACGGAAAACGTAACGGAGACGCATCGCGAACGTATAATCGCAGTGGAATGAACTTCGGTCGACTTGACAAAATGAACATTTAATGATCTATCTGTCACACTTTGCGCTTTTAATGGCACCTCAATCCGGAGATCCTCGATGCAACTCGACGGATGCCGTCTTTCTGCTACAAAAAGTCGATAACACGTTTTGCTCACTGGCTATTGTATATCACTATTGCCCACGCGCTTAAACGCTATAGACTGAAGCTCGAAATGCTCTCGCTCGTGTCATCTTCGAGACTCTCGCCTAATTGAAGATGACTCTCTTGTCCACTCGACGGTGCGCTCTTCCGTTTACAAACGGGCACGGTACAACGCATCGCGCGTTCCAACTTGCGGCTCTCGTTATCATATAAAAGAGAGAGGGAAAAAAAAAAACAAAAAGGAAAAAAATTTACAATAATAAAATACACGGGCACGCACACGCAATGTGCATCGCAATTACGTATATATGTGTTTGCCGGTGTGCGAGTATATGCCATCTCGTTGACTCCCGGCGGACAGAACTCATGCCACACAGTCGGTTTTTCTTTATTTTTTTCATGTCAACAAATGATATATTTTTAGTGCCTATAGTACTTATGGTTTTACAGTACATTTCTCATTAGATTTAAACAATTACAAATGAACATTCTCAACACTCAAAAACGAACTACTGTTTCTCACGCACGTTATCTCTCTCTCTCTCTCTCTCTCTCTTTTCGCGCACTCACGCTTTCATTTCTCTCCCATTTTCTCTTTCATTCTCTCGGCTCTCTTCCTTTCTCTCGTGCACTCTTTCTCGCGTTAACTTATTTTGTTTCACGTGTGTGCCTTACAAACGCTTATATATTTTGTTGTATGTACTCCTTGCGATAAAAGATCAAAGTTTTTTTTTCTCCTTTGCGAGCTTCCGTGGTCGCAGTAATAAATCTCCATACGTCACTCTAATAATAATCGGGACAATATATAATTATAATCGTTAATAATAATTAATTGTGTTATTATTCGTCATGCGGTAGTAACGTCATCGTCACGGCGTTCGCGCGTCGCGCACCCAAAATTATTTTATCTATACACATTACGACGCCGTTCTTGCTTATTTCTTGCTTATGTAAATATCTCTATGTATACATTACGACGCCGGTTGCGGTTTTCATCTTTTCTTTTTTACGTTTATTTACTTGTCGCTAATTTTACACTCTATATCGCCGCGGAACACCGAAAAAAATACCAGCGCGTACAATGCATCACGAATTTCGGACATCTGCTTTCTCTCTTTCTCTCTTCTATGGAAGAAAAGGATATAATAATATTTGTCTTGCCTCGGAAATTCGATTCGTAATTCTCGGGCGTCGACTACGACGTGTGCGCAAATAACTTCTGTGCGGGGGATTGAGGCCACGGAATCTAAGAATCCGAGGATAAAGTCTTGTGTCCACGATGCCAAAAATCGGTTTGAGATGGAGAAAAAATTGAACAATCGTATTTGGTCATGTGACCAAAAATTAACAAATCATGATTTTCCAGCATCATAAACACAAGGCTTTAGAAACGTATCGAAAGCATCCATGTCCATCGTCCTTCAGCAACAATTCATTTAAATGCTTGGACTTAAATATCGTAATACGAAGATTCAACCCAGACAACACGCAATATTTAGAAAACGTGTTTATGATGTCTTTTAAATATCTTAACCTTACATGTACCAAAAGACGTTTTTATGATGCCTGTTTTTCAGACATGCATGTTATCTGGAAAGTATCTCACAGGTCGAAAATTTTCAAGACTTAGGCATATATATTCAAGAATCTCGGGGAGAATCCCAGAGTCGGATCGCAATTAATTTCTATCATACCTCGAGGCTACAGAATCAAAGGATTTATAAGGATCCAGAGATTGGAGCGCTCAAGTATTCGGAAATTTCACCGAAAATGCAAGAACCTTACAGAAATTTAATACTGCAGGGTAGTGATTAATCACTTATTTTGAAAATTAAAAACAATGCTGTTCATTATTTTTAATAATTGAAATAAGTAATTTTCAATATGAAATTAAATTTCTGTAAGGGAAATCAATGATTCTCGGGATTCAAGAGTCCGAAGATCCGAGAGTTCAACGCGGTGTGTCCGCGAATATCACTCAAAGATCGATAGCAATCGGATATTGGAATTCAATTTATAAGAGATAGGCATGCGTTATCTCCTCCCATTTTCTTTTTCCATTTTTTTTTAACGCGATATTGGACAAACGTACGCACATCTGCGCTCTCTAATTAATTCCTCGTTATTACAACAAACTACGCGCGAAGCTCGGGGCGTCGACGATCGCGCACCGGGAGAAATCGATTTGTTCACCGCGGTATCGTGGCAAGAGTATCGTGCAAACCGACTGCGACGGAGCCTCCCATTTAGAATGCACATTTAGGACGAAATCCTCGTTTGGACCGGCGCGGCCATCGTTTGCGGTTCTACATAACTCTTTATGTACTCATCCTCTCTCGCGCACCTTCTCTTTTCCCTCGAGACTAGTAATTAGTGATAATAACTATATCTCGGTTAATCGACTATTAATTTCCATAGTTTTATCGCCAACTACCGTGCTATTTCATTTTTTTTTCATATCCGCTAAGTAACGCCGCCCATTTTAAATCCTCAGACTCTTCAATTTACGTGAAACGCTTTCTGAGAAACGTCGCGCCAATCCGAAGAGCCAAGGAAAAATCTGTTTCTTCTCATACATCATAAAAGCTTGCAACAATATTACTGCAATGCTGCAGTGTTACTAATGAGAGAAGGAAGTCTATTTTGGATACTCCCTTACTTCAAAAGTGACACAAAAAATTAAAAAAGTATATTTTTTCGTAATTATTACCATAAATAAGTTAAGTAAACATTACTCTATTAATCATCAAAAATAAACTTACTTCATAAAAGATCGTCAAAAATTATAAAGGGTTTTTAAGAATTGTGAAAATGACATTTCATTATATTAAGAATACATTTCTTTTACATTATTTAATTAATCAATAATTTCGTGTGAAATGAAAAATAGTTTTTCCTCTTTTCTATGAAATTTAATTTTTTAGACAATTATAAATCGAAATTAGACCGAAAATAAAGAATCAATTCATAGAAATAATTCTAATTATTTTTTAAATTGTCAATTTTCATATAAAGACTGACAAAAAATAGGATTTCTTCTTTTATCTGCGATATTACTGAATTACGTTGCAATGTTGTTGCAGTATTGCTGGAATAATTTGTGCTGTATGGATTTTTCTATACACACATACACATCACGCACAAATATACATACATTTCGCTCAGAAATGTGTCACGATCGCCGATGATCGCTCGACCGGCTCGACCAATATCTTATGCGATCAGGACGCATGTTAAAAAGGATGACGACGACGATTCACTACAAATTCTTCATCCTCAATTCATGATTAGAGATGCTTTCGTGTCACTCTCGCATTACGCATGAAACTATCGACAGTATTTTGCTTTCTCTTGCCTGCACGTATCGTGGACTCGTCGTGAGAGACAATTCACAAAAGTTACGATCGCGAGCGATCGATTTGCGGACGTGGCGACATTGAATCGAGGAAGGAGAAGAAGGGTATAGAATGTGTGTGCGAGAGATCCAACTCGTTCCTTTTCTCGAGGATTCTCTTCGAAAATTTTGATAGATTTTTACAACAAAATCTAAAGAGCCACGAAGCGTTCTGTAAAATTGAATCTAAACGTGAAATTTACAGAAGAAATACGGAAAAAACTTGACTCACATTATCCATCATTTCGATATTAAACGCAATCAATCGATAGAGATATTTTTTCTAGAAAGATATTCTTCTTTTTAAAGATAACGTGGTGTAATAATCATCACTTAATACAGAAATGATCGATAATAATTGTTCATTTCGCTGCGTTTGTTAATTTCGTCAATCACGTTTTTTTACGGAACACAGAGAACTGCGCTTTTAATATTCGATGGAAACAATTGTGAAATTCCGCAGCGACGAGATATTTTGCGCAGGACAAACGCTCATCGATTTTCCGAGTCAACGTTTGCAACAGTCAAGTACTCCACGCGGTAATTAATTATCCAATCCGCAAGAACATTACATTGTTAATAAATCAGTATTGACTCAATAAAAAGAATCCCATCGCGATCTGATGATCAGTGATCTGAATTTTATTTTTAATTCGTATAAACTTTAAAACCTAAAAAATCCTTATCAAAGAAGCCATTTTCTCTTCTCTCTTTCTCTCTATAAATTGCGTAAACGTAGTTATAAGTAATCTATAATATTTGAAAGAATTGACCAATTATCGAATATTTTTCTCATATTCGATTGTGATGGTCGTTTTTTACAACTACGCTTACACAATTATAAAATATACGAGCTCTACATCTCTATCTCTCGAAATTTCGCTCTTCAATAAAGCGACTCGCGTTACTTTAAAAATAAACGACGGGGCTTTTCTTCGCGATATTATCGTTTCGCGATAACATGGATACCATTAATCATTTTAGACGTTTCTGAAGCGATCGACCTCTTTGTTGATCGAGTATCATTCAACGAAGATATCGCCGATTCTAACAAATCAGGTTACAGCGACTTGGGTTTCAGAGTGGCCGATGACGCCGGTATCGGTATTCCGCTAGTCGTTATGAAATTGTGAAAGAAAATTCCTGGCTCATGAAATTGCGGCCATAATCTTGCTGTACGGTGAGTGTAGTTACACGAAGAATTGGCTCGTTATAGGCCAGAGAAGCACCGATCGTCCGAGCTCTATAGCGTCACGTATACGCCTCATTTACTCGCCGTCGACGTGACTTCCGGCGAGATTCAATGGCCGTGGCAAAGTGTCACGACGGCCCGTTTCCGCAACGGCCTTATCGCTCTTTGCGGAAAATCGTCGTGTTATGTACCAAGCCGAGAACACAATTCGACGATGTGAAGAGAACGAGTATAAAACCTACAATTCTACAATTGCGTGAGTGTAACTGTGATTGTAGTTGTAAAAATTGGCCATACAGTCGAATATTCTCCTCATATTCGATCGTGATTGATTCTTATTTCACTATTAAATATAAAAAGAAATAATGGAAATCCAATTCCTTGAGTTCCGAAGCAGAAATATAAGTTATATAACGTCAAAATGTTAAAACGAATCATAAATAATTGAAAAATGATTTTTAATAATCATTTTCGAGTCATTTTGATGTCATGACTTATTCTGTTTGAGTTAAATAACATTTTGTTATTTTTAACTTCCAACTGTGTCAAAATGTAAATCAATCCATTTCTATGGTTAGTTTCAAAGTAAACATCGTCCATATTAATGTGCACTTAGTAAACGTTAAACTAAATTTGAGTCAAATTGAATACATTGTCTTGAATTAAATTGTTTAATCCTATAGTTTTAATCAAATTAATGACATATTAGAGCAATGGCGATCTAAAGATATGATTAAAAATAACTTAAATTAGGTGTAATTTGACATTTTCCTAAGTTAAATTGATTAATGTGCGTTTCTATTAATAAAGACTAATTTTAATCTTAATTTTTCTTAATATTTATCTTTTTTTAAGAATTAGAAAAAGATAAAGAATAAATTAAATCGAGATTAAAGTTAATTTATATTGAGAAAAACGGATGCAACTCCATTGTCTTAATCAAATTAACAATATGTAAAATAGAAGCAATGGGGATTTATAGAAATTATTCAAAATAACTGAAATTAAGTGTAATTTGACATCATGAATTTAACAGTATGTTATATAAATAATAATTTCTAGTGTTAATGAATTGCCTTTTTGAATATTTTAGAATTAATATGTGTCACCTTTTTGTTTCTAATTTTGAACGGAAAAAATATTTTATTAACTAATAATTTTTAATTTTAAATTTTGGGGGAAGAAATTAACAAGAGATTCTGACCGAAATTATCCTGAAGAAGCCCATCTAATATTATCCAATTAGAATCTTTAATCTTTATTTCTCATCTGTTCTTAATTCGAGTTAGTTAGGTTTTCCGTTCTCGAAATATGTTGCTCGCAGCGTCGGACATCGTTTAAATTTCTTCGTTTAAAGAGTCACGAAGAACGAGCACCGGGGGATTAATCCCGCGTGTATTATATCCACGAGTTAAACATCGACGACATCAAAGAAGCGTGTCAACGGTGTTCTAACTTTTCAAAGGCCGACAGGCTTGATCTTGCTAAACGGAGTGCGAAGTGCCTTTTATCTTCGTCAATATTATCTCAATGCAACCCGGTCAAAGATGTTCTTTTTTCAAAGTCCGAGAACCTTCTGAGAACCATATTTATACGAGGCATGTGGAAAGCGGCGCGATTTAATTCCGCCTTCTAATTCGCTGTAAAATCTTCTTAGGATGCACTTTTTCGATAATCTGACAAATTAACAGGCAAATAAGAAAAAAAAATAAGTTGAACTGTGCAGCATATTCCGAGAACTTGTTTGGGAGTTTTCATTATGCATGTGTCGTCCAATTCGAGAGTCCCATCGAATTTTTATGTCTCTTCTCTCGTTTTCAGTCCTTTTGTGTAACATGGGTTGTGTTGAAAAGCGACCGCGAAAAGCAATGGAAGAAAAAGTATGAAAAAAAGATAGCGCAATTTTCTTATTTTTGAAATCATTTGAAGATTTAGATATCATCGACTCTCGATTGTGTTAATTCTACCAGAGTCGTCATAAATTTCTTATTCTGAAATTTCATAACTTTTCTCTGATTTTCAGACAAATTTTGTCTGATTTCAGACAAAATTTTGATTTCTCTTGATTTTCAATAATATTTTTAAATATTTTGTATCTTCGTCCTGATTTAGAAACCGTCAAATATTTTGTTCGAAGAGCAATTTAACATAGTAAAAAAAATTACTATTAATGTGGCTGCTTGCATTTAATTGTTAGATTGGTAATATTCCAAAACTGTCTAGATGTGATATACGCATATTAAACTTCTTTAATTCTTCAATTTCAATTTTACAGAAAATTTTATAAAATATGATTTTCTCGACCGTTTTTAATTTCCTTGATTTCCTGATTTCCAATTTGACAAATTAAGAGTGATGATTAATAACATATTAATGAATAAACGTAAGGTAACTTTTCCGCTTTTACCTTCATCAATAGAACTCGCAATTTTAAAACAGAATCCAAGTTTCTTCTTGACAAATGGACTAATGGAGAGGAGAAACATTTAGAGGGCCGATCGAATCTCGGAATTTTCTCACCCTTCACCGCACCATTGCCACGACCACAAATCTCGCCTAGTTTCGATCGATTCAAAATTCTCCGAACTCTACTGTGGTAACGCGAAATTATGCTATTCATAGCAACCTGTTCTATCAGCTCTAAGCTTCAAAGAACCTACCCATCTTTAGGTATTGTTAGAAGATTAATTAATTTTGACTTAAAAAATTCTTACAATTTACATTATCAACAAAGGCGATTCTTTTCTTCTTCATGAGACATGTTATATTTCGCGAATTATTATGTAGAATCACTGCACTAGCCAATAAAAAATTTACGATATATTGTGAATTACAATGCATTTATAAAAAAAGAAGAAACGAATAACAAACCATTTAATATTTATGGTTGTTTATTTATTCATTAAAAATGTTATACGTTATCTTTAAAAAATAGGAAAAAAATAATAGTTTTAATAAAAAAAGTAAAAGAACAGAAAAAGCAGTAATAAATGACTGGTGAACTTAGATTAATTAACGTTCTATAATAAGTGACCAGCGTATACAAATTTTCTTTTTAAAAAAAAAAGGAATTTATATTTTTAGTAAATAAATATACATATTTAGTTAATTAAATTCTACTAAATATTAGAGAGAGAGAGAGAGAGAGAGAGAGAGAGAGAGAGAGTAAATTTCTGTTATAGCTACATTAAAATAAGATACATATTTTTCCTTTTTACTTAATATAATTACATTTTCAGATAAAAATGATATTTTAATAAAATCCATTTATTAAAAATTAGATGTAAAAAATATCAATTGCAATTTATTATTTTTTGAAGTCTTATTACTTTAATACTTTTATTAAACAGTCATTTTCTGATGTTTATTTAGTGACTGATGCAGTGATCCTAATTCGAGGGCCATTTGGTATAAAATGTTAACCAAATCCTATCTCCTTGGATTAAACTCGCGATTACTTTCTTATTATATAATAAATCCAGTCTTATCGATGCATCAGCGAGTACTTAAGCACCGCAATGTCGAACCGCGAAAACGCAACGTGGCCGATATTATCGATTTCGCAAACCGTAGCAAGTTCCGAGCCCGCTTCGAGACGGTGGATTAATCCGTATAGGGCGGATATAGGAAGAGAAACGAGAAACGATGGGTCTCTTGGAGTGCTTTAATACGACTGTGAGAGAGCGTAACTTCCCCGCCGACGTCGCTATTCATTCAGACAATCACTGAACATCCAACGTCTTCACTTCCGCGGGCAAATCACATTCATATGGCAAGCCGAGGCGACTCGTTCATTGCATTATTACTCGTGCTTTAACACGGCTCATCGGATAAATTAAACAGCCGCGATCTCTCCGCATACGAGGAGAGAAATTACATCCTCGCCGTCTCTCACTCGAGACGAACGGCGCTGACGCCAATTGTGCTCAGAAATCATCTTCCGACATAACGAATAACGAGTTCCGATGTTTCTAAAGGTGAATTATCCCTCGGATTATTTAATTTGTAATTTTTATAACTGTGTCTTTCTAACTCTGTGTTCTTTAAAACTTTTAGAGAATTATCACTCTGAAGGGTGAAATCTCACTCTTTAGATTTAAAAAAATTTAGAGAATAGAGAAAAGCTCTATTGTGAGATAGGCGCCTAATATGAGATAGCGACGTTTCTATTAAACTAATAAATGCTATACATTGGTTCCACCATGAATTTATTGCTCCTGGATTGAAAACTATTTAGTAGGAAATTCATTATTAGATCATGTCATTGTAAAAAAAGAATTTGTATGTCTTCAAGTTTCATTGAGATGAGTCTTTAAATCTTGTTTATTATTTAATAAATAAATATTTGTCAATAAATTTTTCATGTAGTGATAGAGTAAAGTCATACTAATTGAAAAATATGGGATACGTTGAATTGTTTAATTACAGAAATTAGATTTGACTGAAAATCGTAATATGAGAAAGCCAGGATATTTCTAATATGAAATAACCCATGTTCCTGTGTCAAAATGAAAATTGTTGCTAAAATAAAATTGTTATTGTACCATAATGAAAAGGATAATCGGACTAAACATCGAATGCCTATTTTTGTGATGCTTGATTTCAACTACCTGAAGATGAGTTCTGGATATAATTTATCGTATGCTCATTTTTCACGCACTGGCTGTTTGTTTGCATTTTAGAAACATTAAATACAATTTTTTAATTACAATACTTATATACTTTGCGTTTTATTATCGATTTCGACGCATCTCATATTAGGAGCACAATTTTTTGACTTAGCGATTTGCTCACTTTTTACATTTCTTTAATTTAAAAAAAGAAACGGAATTAGAATTAAATTTTATATAATGTTATCTTAAAGCTTATCAAATTCAAAATGAGCAGCATTTACCCAAAATGAACTCAGTATTTCATAATAGGGACCCTTCCTCTATTTCTCAATTAACGAAATATCCTTCTAGAACGAGACTCGCATAATTATTATATTTTACAATAGTCTACAATGAAAGTCTTTCGAATCGCATAATGTCTGCAATTTAATATCTTCAAATTTAAACTTGCTTTACCTCGGAAACTCTTTCTTTTCGTTTTTCCTCCCGAGGCAAATTATTCTATGCCATTTTCCTTGCGCTACGAAACTCGTTTCTGCCCCAAAAGTCGCAACTTTTTCCCTTTCTGATTCTGTGATTATTTGCATAATTTGATTCTTTTTACCGTTAAGTCTTGGCGTGAAAAGCGACACGGTACCGACGCAATCTCTCGTTGGCGGTTCTTTTTATCGAAATGAAATCGCATCCTCAGTTTCGAGATGCATCACGCATGCACGTTAAATTCGCGTGTGTATCACATATGTCCCTAATGAGTATTATAAATAAATCGTGCGCGAGACTGTCATATAATTCAATTAATTAGCAATCAGCAAGGAATATAAACAGTTTCGCAATTGCGACTTATAACGAGATCCCTGACAATTTTTTTGGCGTTAATCAGTTGCAACTGTCCCTGGAGTATTAACTCTCCGGAGCTGACGCCAAAATTTGTAACACAGTTACCGATGCTGTCTGTAAGACTCATTTAATTTATGTTAATTAAAAGGCACCCATTATTTAATTTCAATGACCAAGTGGTATAACTAGTATAAAAAGGAATAAATACTAAGTATTTTAATAAAAATAATTCAAATTTGCAAATGTAACACAAAATTGAATTGATATTTTTGTCAAAGAGATTTATAATTGAATAGGTCCAACAGACTCACCGTCGGCTTTAAAGGATTAAAACTAGAACGTATAGAGGATAAATAATTTTATACGATTATGATGGAGTGACATCGAGAATTGCAAACGTTTTCTTACAGTTGTATGCAGAATCATCGAAATTTCAATTCATATGCATTATCCTACATTTGCGACAAGCCGTTTTGTATTAAAAGAAATTTAGAAAATATTAAATTTCATTAATACAGTTGTAAAATTAATTAATAGTTTAAATTAAAAAAACTAGTGATTTTTTAAAACTAGTGAAAACGCACTATGAAATTCATTGTAATTCATAGACAGATAATATTAATAAACGAGAAATATATAGGGAATATATATAATAAGTTGCAACTAACTTTCTAATTAATTTAACGACAAAGCATCAAGATGGATATAATCGCATTTTTACACGCTATATAATTTCCCGTAAAGCTGCGTCGTCAACAAGTTTGAAGCGTTAAATTTAACCCCCTGTTTTAAGAGCCGACCACCCTCGGTCGGAGTGTCGAAGTGAATTTCCAACAGTGGAGTTCCGTCCGCGCTCGCGCTCTATTAAATGAGACCTCAACCGTGTTTTGTAATCGAATATACTCCATTCTCGTTGCAGTAGTCCGACCAACTACGTTACTGACTGTGCACACAATACAGTCATTTGCAAATTCGCAGTACAAACCCAAAATCGTACTCGACGCGGTTTCGTTGGTACTCGATGCAAACACAAACGGCTTCCGTAATGTATTACGGTATCTCTGGTGAAGATCCGATTTTTGCGGTTCCGAACATTTTGCCCGCAATCGTGACAGCGATATCTGACAAATATATTCTCTAAATCTGAATCAGTGGATAGTCACTAATTACCCAGTGGCATACTTTGCACTGATAATCAGTGAAGTTCAATTAAGAAAGGAAGAATATTTGCGTATTATATAATTAAAATACTGATATTTGTACATTAATTTCAATCTTTCAATACCATATTCATTGAATTTAAGCACTAAAACAAGATTAGTTAGTTGACACAATAAAGATTAGCTAGGTTAGGGATCTTATATTTAATTCACTGAAGTGGCATACTTGGCACTGATATCAGTGATTATCTACTGATTCAGATTAAGAGAGTAATTAATTAAGGATGTATTAGACGTATTTTTTAACAAAATGGAAAATTATAAAAAAATTATACATTTTCCTATTTAAAAGTCATATAAAAAGTTTAATGGCGATTTAGAATCTGGATCGGAAATCATTTCAGTAAGAAGTAGACATGTTTTTAAAAATAATAAGATAAAATGAGAAAATTTTCATTTAAACTAAAATAAATAAAATTGTATCGTTAAATATATAAATACTGACCTTATTGATCTGTTTCGTATACATAATATTTTTATAAAAAATATAAATTTTCAATTCCAGTCACTTTTTGCAAACTTATACACCTGACTATACATCTGATACATCCTTATATAAATTAATTAAAATTACGACTAGTACAAAATCGAAATATAAACATCAGCGGATGTTAGTACTTTTGAATTGAAACAAACTAAAAATTTAGACATAGGCTGCGCTAATAACGGTATATTAATAATTAACAAGATTAAAAGAAAAATTATAAATCTATTTGTGAAAGACTACACGTGTCGTCGTTTCTCCGAACGCTTCGATGCCCTTTCGATTTACATCCCCGTCTTTTTGCGAAAATCTCGTCTTTTGGTTCTTACATTTGCACACTCCGTCCTTCTCTTCCTATCTCGCTTTTCTCCCTTTCGCACACTTTCTTTCTCTTCCGCTCGTCAATTCACTGTCGTACTCGGTTTTTGCGACAAGCATATGTAATACACACTATGTTAAACTACGCTTTAAAAGGCCTACTTAAATAATGGGCACACAACACGAGGGGTTAAGGTATAATATATATATAATACACATTATATATATATTTACGCGCTGAGATACAACGGCTAATTAGTTGTAGTGCATCAATATCTTTGTCCGCCTGCTTCTTCACTAATTGTAAACATCGTTCCTTTTTTTTCTTCCTTTTTTTCTTCTTCCTCCTTCTCGACATCGTCTTCTTTTTTTATTTCGTTTTGTTAACAACAACAGACTTACTTACTCTAATTATGTTTCTGGTTTGTTACTTTCTAAGGCCTTGTTACTAAATATGCTGTCGCTAAGGCAGTGGCTCTTTTTTCTTCTCTCTCTCTCTCTCTCTCTCTCTCTCATTCACTCTCGCATTCTTTCTACATTCTTCCTTTTACTCACAGACACGTGCATGCATAGTCTGAACGAGAAATCGACGATTAACTTCCGATGTTTGAGATTTGATTCGCGCGCAAACGCAATTCCTTTTTATTATGTATCCGTAAATCGAATACGATACACTTCTATTCGGAGAATCGACGATTTGTAAAGAAAGTATCGAAGTGCTTTTCTCCTTGTTCTACCCCACAAAATCCAATTGACACAAATTGAATCATATTCACTTTGTTCATATATGACTATCGATGTTCACGTTGAGGTCACATTAATAAATTGCGAGTCGATTTCATGGATTCGCGATACGAAGAAATAAGACAACGACTAATTAGTCGCTGAATCGAAAGATCAATGCTCGTTTCATGATTATTAATTCAGCTGAATTATTAAAATTTCTGTCTGATTGATAAAATCAGGATAAATGGAGATCCGTGTGATTAATGAAGTAGATCATGAACGCGATAAGAAGTTGGGCATAAAAACCGCGTGTTAGATTAAAGGTTTTTGACAATGATGTAATAAGTTTCACAGGAAATTTATTAAACCTAGATTAACGGGTGTATATGTTTCTTTTGATATATCGATTAATTACTCAATGTAAATTTTTATCTTGAAATTACAGTAGTAACCACAGAATTTAAGTTCATTATCGTTTACGGCTGTCTGTGACTTTAATTAACAAATAATATCCAAATTAGACATTTAATTGTAATGGCCTTTTTCTATAGGAAATCTTTCTACGCTAATCAATGTATCCATTGCTTTCACAGGTAATAAAATACCTTTTTATATTTTGTCTCTTTTACAGTAAAAATATTTACGCTAAAACTGATCCTTATTATCATTTTTGTGTTGAATTTTTGACATATATGAATATCGATTTAATATAATATGTAATTGTTATTTGAACATTTTATGTTAAATTGATATTCAACATTTTTTAATATTAAAATAGTACAATTTATAAGTGAACAATTAACATAAAAATAAATATTTTAAAACGTGAATTCTGAGATAAATGAATAAAATGTATCAATTTAATAATAAATGTTAATTAATATTATATAATAATCCATGTTAAATAATATTAATTTAATAATCGTGTTAATAATTTAATATTATAAATGTTAATTTCATCGAAAAAAATATGTTTTCACAATTTGCTTACAAATTGTGTCAGTGTTTTATTTTTATTAACATATTATTAACATATTATTTGTATTACTTCCTAACATATTTATTTTATATTAAATTCAATTTAATTTAATTAATACACAGATTTAGATGGATCGATTGGGATATATGGGAATATGTTAAATGTAATACAAATTATCCAATTGTGTATATTCTGATTCGCGTAATTACATGTTGAGTAAGGTATGGTACCATGTATGGTAAGAATATCGTACTCTCTTATATCGTGAGGATGATATGATGATATCTAATAGCGATAATAAGACCCGCGCGCCACCATACCTTTCACAATAATGAAGAGTATTATGAAATCCGCGGACAGGGCTGTTATTATTCTGCAACGAGTATTTACCGAGTGCTCTTTTCCTCATCGTTTCCGGCCTGGTCGAAACGAGAAATTCGCTCGTCATTCGAGTTCGCCCGACTGAGCGAAAACTCAAATTCTGTACCTCCGAGCTGTAGTATTAAGACTGTTTTCGGCCAGGAAACGTGAATCATTTCGTTGAATGATGAACTTCAAAGCAAATATTCAAAGCAAAGAGCTGCAATTATTCAAGAAATATAAGCGACAAGTTGGGTTATTTAGAATAATACAAGTAAAAGTTACTTAGACAAAGTTGTAAGACTTTTAAGAGTAATGTCAGCTTACTATATTATCTATTTTTCGGAATAGAAAATTGTAGAAGAGATGATAATCATATAATATGTAATTCTTTGACCGACAAGTCAGTTAAAAATTTTATTTCGTGAGTTGGTCGTAACATTCGAGCTCGGAGATACAGAGCTTCGACAAAGTGGGTAATAACGCACTGTCATAATTTTTTCTGGGTCGGTCTGACAACCAGTTATGTATATTACTAATCGGACTATGGATCATTTGAAGATGACAGCGAAGCTTCGTTGAATTTGCATTATTGTTATTCTAGATACGGAAGCTCGTGCCGTGAAACTTCGCTCGACATGAAATTGCTCTCAGGATCGAAATTGAAGCTTCTTAATATTAATATTTTATTTCAACTCAAATCTGTCATTTATATATACATATATATAAGAACTCGTGTAATATAAAATATTATTTCAAATAGAATTTTAAATAAAATTGGCAACCATATTGATTGGCTCACATTTTATAATTACGATATAATATCCATAATTAAAAAACTACCAAATTCAAATTATTCATATAGTTATTTAAATTTACTTAAATTTTTATGATCGTTTCAATAATAATTATCATCCTTAATTATTTAAAATTATTAAAAATAAGTGAAAAATATTTTCTTAATTATTATAATATTAATTGCGAAAAAATTATATTTTATCATTTAATGGGGGATTTTGTTCGAACAACAATTGTGACAATAATATCGTATTTGTCGGTGATTCGAAAGAATCTGTCGATCTGGCCATTCACGCGGAATATTCAGAACACATCTAAGAAAATTTTCGAGAAAAGCACGGGAGGTGGGGGGGAGGAAGAGGGGGACGAGCGGCACATATCATCGTCGACGGCAGCTACGAAAAGCCGCGATGCGTGAAATTGAATTTTAGGTCGCCCGATTCACTCTCGCGCACATTCGCGGTTTCCCGATGTTAACCCCTTCCCCTAACCCTATTCCCGACCTTGCTCTCATCCGCGTTCCCGTACATCCCTGCCCGCGAAGGGAAAGAGGTCGATGAAAAGCAGAATACGAGCGTTTAATCTAAAATTACAGAGGTCTTTGAAGCACCGGGACATTTTGATGCCGTCTTCTTCTACTTTTTCGCGCGTCAAAGTAATTTCGTTTCCCTCGAAATTCCACGAGATGACCGCTACCGCGATTCTTCTTTCACATTTCCCACAGTTCCTTCTTCCTCGCCTTTCATTCCGGGATCCATCGCAACTAGGTCGGCCGCGGTAATATCGCGAATAACGAAGTTTATGCAAGCAAAGATATCGTTAGTTGAAGAAAACGGGTGACGCGGTAAGTGGAAATAAGTTTTGAGCGAAATTACATAAATTGATGTTGTAAAAAATTTGATTAGTCATTAATGGTTCGAGTGAACCAGATAAATCTTATTAGTTAGTGCCTGTCTGTCGAGTAATTTAACGATGCAATCCGTGCCAAGATGTGCGATATATCAATCATAATTATCCTATAACGGATAAGAATTCGGTACCACTCGTAGGATGATATTCTTAGGACCGATACTCATAGTTGGATCTTATATTTAGGACCGTCCTAAGTACAATCTTAAGATGTCATGAATCAAAGAGCCATATTAGCATTATAAGACATTACTTAAGACGGTCTTAAAGTAAGAAGGGACTATGAATACCGGCTTTTAGTCCTTATTTCATATCGTGATTATTTCTTAAGTAATATCTTAAGATATTAATACAACCGTTCGATTGACTCATGACATGGGCTTAATCTTATGTTTTATCCAATGAGCTTCATCTGATGACGTCATGAGAGAAGCCCATTGGATAAAATATCAGGTTAAGTTTGATCACAAGTTAATTAGATAATGAAAAGTTAAGTCTAAGACTGTACATAAAACAGTCTCAAATATAAGAATCGATTATATGAATATTGGCTGTAGCTATTCTGTACTCTCGATTACTTCAGATTCAAAGTATAGATTCGACATTTAACTGGCAACATGAGAGCCCATTACAATCTTGCAACTGCAACGCTGTCAAAAGAATCCGGAAAGAATGTCGTGAGTGCTACACAAGAGAGTCTCCATGAGTGCTCTTAGACTAACAGAAAAGAGCTTCTTCTGTCTCTCTTTCTTGCAATATATCAATAAAAAAAATTTATTAAAAAAAGGACGAATGAAAAAAGAGGTAGAAGGAGCTGGTAGGATCATCGCGTCAGCAGTTAAGAGTTAAATCAAATCAAATCTATTGATTCGAACAAGAGGCTGACCAATTTTCAGAAATGAAAACGCTCTTTCTCCCTTTTTCTCCTATTTTATTTATCTCCCTTTCTCTCTCGTATCTCTCCCCTTTGCTACCTCGTTAGAAATCAGTCTCGTGGAGACCTCCAAAAATGCAGGACGCAAAGACGTGGAAGTCGGCGTCGTCGAGGACGACGTCGGCGACGCTGGCCTGTTTTATACGGACGCCGCACTGTGTGTTGAGTGATTTGTGTGTGTGAATTTTGTGTGTGTGTGTGTGTGTGTGTGTGTGTGTGTGTGTATGTGTGTGTGTGTGTGTGTGTGTGAGATCAATACGTACTCTAGTCCTCTCTCTTTCTCTCTCA
>Ga0157364_1002029_pt1 | contig 18250 bp, 5 predicted proteins | sample AttsexASBM2_FD_111476 | JGI IMG/M metagenome (GOLD analysis project Ga0157364, IMG submission 111476) | Fungus gardens microbial communities from leaf cutter ant in Ribeirão Preto, State of São Paulo, Brazil - Atta sexdens ASBM2 | ecosystem: Host-associated > Fungi > Mycelium > Unclassified ...
TATATATATATTTAATAAAAATTGAAATTTGAGCAAAAATAAGAAAAAAATTTGAGAAATTTCACTTGTGTCAAAAAAGATTCAGGTTGCAAAAGGAGGGACAATAAAAAGGAATTTTAGGATATTTTTAAACGAAGAAATATGAGAAAGTCTTTTAAAAAAATTTTTTTGAACTTAAGCATGAAATTGTAGCAATGTTTGTTTACGATGAAATAATATACATATTGTTCTGTAATATTTAAAAACAAAATGTTTTAAGAAATGTTTTTATCTATACATGTATTATATATATATATATATATATATGTGTGTGTGTGTGTGTGTGTGTGTGTGTGATTTTAATAAATATAAATTTTTAAATTAAAAATAGATGAGAAAATTTTACCATTAATGTTTAAGTCATATAACTAATTATCATGAGTATAATATATAATGATATTTATAACATTTACTATATATAGTAAAACGCGTGATAATTTCATAAACAAGTCCATTGATAATTAACCATTAAATTAAATGAGTCATTAAATATTTTTCCATTCGATTAAGTTGTTAAACATTTAATTGATAATTTAATTCAAGGCTTTGCTTTACCGAATATCTGTTAAATTTGCGAGAAGAGGTCTGGAAAATACGATGCTCGTAGCAGAGAATTTACATTCTCATTCATGGTATAGAGCCTATCAAATAGAGCCTATCATTCACGGAACAATACACACGATTGATTTCTTTCGTCCAATCTGATAGATCAATCGAAGCCACAAAATACTCGCGAGCAGCGCAACACTTGTATAGGATGTATAATCGAGAAATACACGTCCGATGAAATAACGAAATGTTTGCTATGCGAAACGAAATGGAAAACGAGAATCATATATGACGAAACCTATTATTCTCTCACAATTTCTAGTTCAAGAGAGAAACAGATTTATAATATTTCTTTATTTAGAAGCAAAGATTCTTAAAGAACTTGAAAGCGTATATTAAATAAGCGATTTATTTTACAATTATTTTTATTTTTATACCCATAATATATATCTTAAAAATTTCAAAAAAAAGATTTATATAAATTGATGTTAGAAAAAGAGTTTCTAAATCTCAGAATTGTTTTACTTTTCAATGTAGAATCAATTCAAAGCATATTACATCTTTATTGGAGAGAGTATTAAGTTAAATTCGCTCAGTAATAGCAATATGTTATTCTTTTAAAATTTTAATATCTATATTTTTATAAAATGTAAAAATGAATTTTGACTTGTTCTTTTTTAATCATTACTTTTTACTATAAAATTCTATCAAATCATTTACGTTTCAAATCATTTTGTTTCTAACTTTGAAAGATTAATAAGAGTGCGGATTTTAAATAATCTTTTCACGATTTTAAAAAATAACGAAGAGAAAAGCGCTTTTAACGAAGCAAATTTACGATTGCGAATTGATTTTAATCTCCGAGATGCCAGCCGTGAAATCGAATATATCATTTATAAAATACGATTAAACTCTCTGTACGAATGTCACTATCGTTCGTGGAGTATTGAATATCGATTTAACTTCGTACGTACGCCAACCTTGGCATTGAATTTCTCGGGCCTTTCGCGTGTTCTTTCCACCATATCTACCCTTTATTTTCCGGGATGCTTTTCATACCCGTCGTTTTTCTCCCCCCCTCCTTTCATGCACTCCATTGTTAGACTAGACGCTTTGAAACTACTTTTCACCCCCGGGGATCTGTCTATTCGCGCAACCGAGTAATAACCTTGGGTATTTTGTTATTGCTGGGTATCAGAGGATTTTATTCCGATGGTACTTCTGTGCGAAAAAAAGATATAAACTTTTTATTTTACCGTTACGATATATAATAGTATATCCTCTATCATCATTATTCCGCAAATATTATATTTCGTTTTTATTATATTTCGTAAATTTTCTGCATTAAATCTCGCTGCAACTAATCTTCGAAATTCAAAGTAAAATCTACTTACTTAATATACACTTTTGAGTTCTTTGAGAATTCAGTTCAGTCAAAAAGAATTCAGTTGTATGTCATCAATTCTGAGTTCAATGCAAAAAGAAGTCTTTTTAGAATTGTTTATAAAAATTTTTTTTGGATTCTTTTTGAACTCTCTGTGCTATCCAGACTGTTTCTCTCTCGAACTGCTTATTTATTTTATGTATGATCAATTTTATGTATGATTCAAGACAATCGCAAAAGAGAGAAAACCAAAAGTTCTTATCATGTACTATATGAATATTTTAACATTAAAAATGAAGAATACAAAAAGTTTTATCTTATATTTATGTGCATTCCTGAAATGTGCATTTCTTGATTGAAGAATCTTTCGATCGTTTGCAAGAATCAACGAATCTTTATCAAAGAAGAGTCCAAAGAATTTGATTTCAAAGAATTGGTCAAAGCATTCATAGATAAGGGATGATTTGATTTGGGACATTTCAATTTTTTTTTTATGATATAATTGATCGTTACTGTGAAAGTACGACGTTGCGACTAATATGTGTAACTTAAGTACTCTGTACAAATTGCCTTTTCCAACGACTCGGATGGCTTTGTCATGCCGCAACCACGGTCGCACAAAGTATTCTCGTACCGAAAAAGCTTTTTCCGCTTGCTTTCTTTACAGCCTTGCCTTTCTGACGGCTTAAGTCCTTTCTTAGGCGAGCTTGCACGTAATATCAACCTAACGAGATGTAATATTTATACTACTGGGGAAAAATATTTTCGCGCTCTGGTTTATACGACAGGGTTGATTTATACTGAGTGATTCGGTAAACGGGGACGACCATAATCCTTTTCTTTTATTTCAGCGGGAATAGAAGAAAATTATAGTAGAGAACTGCATTTTGGCTTTATCTCTCGGCGGTCCAGGTCGCATTCTTGCGATTCATCCAAAGTATACTGCAAAATGCAATTACTTTATACAACTGTTTTTTATTTGAAACAATTGTCTAAAGTAGAATGACATGACTTTTGTATAATTTTATTATTATTCTCATGATGAAAGTACTTAATATACATACATGATATTATTTAACAAAGAAACCAACATTTTTTTTAAATTTAAGTAATTATTTGCTGTATGCTTTATCAGCGATTTCGTATGCGGACAAAATGCGTTTGTTGTATTCTCTCTATATTCCCGACTGCTTTATTTTCGCGTGCTAACATTATTTCGCGCTGTCCGGGCGAGCTTTTCAGGTTGTCCCCGACGAAATCATCAGCTCGACGCAGAAATACGCGCCGGAGGTTACTTAATTTCAGTCGCGACTCATAGGGGTGGGCTGATCCAATTATCGTGGTTTACCACGAGCATCAAGGTGGCGGTTTTCATTCTCTCTGCGTCCCTTTGTCTCGCGTCAAAAGAGAGAGGACCTAGCGATGGTACACACCGGCGCATTGTAACTTTGATTCTCAAAAGCAAAACCGATCGGGCGTTACCGGACGAAAGGGATTTGGAAGGTTGAGACTGACAAATTCCGGCCAGCAAACATATATCAATTCACTCCGTTTCAACGGTCAGTTAGCATCTCAACTTGCTCAAGCTTGATTTATACACAAGAAAATTAATTGGGAATGTTATAGTGAATAGAAATGACAACGGACGGTTCGAAACTCTCGTTTAAACAATTTATTATTAATCGACCCCAGACACATTGACAGATAATGATTAATTAATTGATTACTTATTTCGAAATTCAAATGTAACACAATTATACAGATTCTCAATTTTTAAAACTAAATATAACAAACAATGAAATTCAAGTCTCTAATGAGAATACAGCGGGATTAGATAAGTGCAAGTTGTGATATCAAAAACTTGTTATTATTTTACGAGAAGGATGATGTCATCTTTATTCTAAATTGTACATTATTATCAGCTATTAATGTTTTTAATATATATTTCCAATAATACTTTGCCATTTCGAGAATGAAAATTAATGATATTGATGACTGGAATCACAACAGATACATTATCATCAATATTACTAGACAATAGGTCCAATTTTCAGATATCAAATTGTAATCAAATGGACGCATATTCACCACTTTTATGTGCAAAATCTTTTCTCTCAAAAGCTCTCCCGCACTCGAGAAAGCAATGTTATTCTCTTTTTTACTCGCTTTCTCTCACAAAGAAACATCTTCTTGTTATATACTACGATTTACTGCATGAACACTTTGCATGAAACAATACAAGACAGTAACTAGACATGTATTATAAATTATCGATAAAGTCGACGATTTAACGAAAAATGTAAAAACATTAACGTCCCAGCGTAATGGTTGCCATCCAAGGCATAATGTGAGTGTGCGAGAGAATCTATGTAAGGGTTGGCTTGCGACTCGCTCCCTGTGTGTAAGGGTCTCTCTACACCCTCTCGATCAATATTCCGTCCAGTGGCGTAGCACTGTTTCTTTTTCGTGTAACTATATTGTGATTTTGATTGCCTTCGAAAATGCGATCCTACGATTATTAAAGCCATCGTGATGATGAGAATGGTAGCATTCCAGTTGTACAAGTTATCTATTTTTAGAGAGAGTTATCTATTAGAGATAAGTGAGATAACAAACGGATATTGTAAATATTGTTAAGTCTCTAAAATTGGATTGTAACGCTTATTATGTAATCTAGAATTATTTCTACATTTGAAAAGGACACAATAATGATGTCAAAACGTTTGTAATTCATTATTGATTTATAATTTATAATATATGATTGTTATTTTCATAAAAAACATCTTGTATTGGCTCACACTAACAATTTTTTCCTTAATATATCTCTAATAAAATATAGGCGATCTTGCCAAAATCTCTTTTTATTTCTAAAATTTTAAAATATAAAATATTCTTATATATGTCACATGCATGTAATAGTATATTATTATGTCGCTATACATATAGCATTATAATATAAATATTAATTTGCATCATATGATATTTAAGAATATTAATTTGCATCATATGATATTTAAGGATTAAAATGCTATTTTCATTCTCGTTATTCAACATCGATTTTTTTGCTGTTTGAAGGTCATCTAAGAGATTACACAGACAATTCTACTGTAACATCTTCAGGTTCTAATTTTACTTGAGAATGCTTATAAATGGGATAAAAAAATATATTCAGAAAATCATATAAAATTTTGTTGATTGAAACACATAAAAAAAAGATAGAGTATTTAAATTGAATATTTTTTTCGTGTCGTTTTAAATGGAATATTGCTGGAGCTTTTGGAGAATTTGGAATATTTACACGGCGTTACATAGCGCGATTTCAATAAATTCCAATATTTTCGACGAAATTACATTTGCATAAACCACAACCATTGGACAAATTTGCTACTGCCAGTCAGGATATTTAATTGGAGAACTGTCACGCAACACAACTGTCAATGGGGAAAATCTCTCTCGATAACACGATTAAATTTCGCGGCCAATTGCTGTGACGCAAATTGGTGGACGACATATGGCTAAACAGGATTCTTGATGATTACCGTCTACCATACGTTACAAAGCACGTACCTATACACACTCCACATCTTCTGTGCAAACGTAACGCCGATGATTAAAGCAGTACGTCATTTTGATTTTAATGAGATTTGTACAACAGCTATTAGTCAAATTACCGCATGTGGCGATATTTCAACGGTTTTCTAAATTATCTAGCGATAATTTCAATCAAATAACTTTATGGAGCGATTAATACAAATTGCTTAACTATTGTTTGCAAGTATTGTTTATAATATACTCTATTTATGATGAAAAAGATATATCCTGTATATTACATAGTGGTGTGTATTTCGAGGATTTTGTCCCGGGAGTTATTTCGCGTTCCCCGATGCAATTTTCCAAATGTCATTTCACGAGGTGTTTTCAAGTTTTGGAATGCGCAATTGATATCTACGTGAAACATACACCTCGCAACAATGGCAAATAAAAACAAATAGCAGCTTGGAGTTTGCTCTTGATCATTCATATCGATTTAGTATGAGAGAACTTTGTTACGTAAGCTCTCTCTCGAAATAAACTGCGTTAACGATTGCATAAAATGCAATCAATTCAGAATTTATACGCGTATAGATTCGTTATTCAAAAGTCTGTGTAGACATACATACACGTAAATAGATTACATAAATGGATGTGCAACTTTTGAATATCGTGACATTTTTATACAATCCATGGAAACGAAATAAAAATTTAATTATCTTTATTTCGAGCTAGTTTGTCGACGACTTTTTCTACGATATATGTTATTTGCTTTTTCAATCTGTATGTCTGCGTATGCATCCTCTGTAACTTAATTCGCAATAAATAATAACTAACAATGAAATTGAAGATAGGTGCGCATTAATATTTTCCATCATATATTTCTCCACAATTTATTCCTGCAAAATTGTTTTTATTATTCTCAATTCGCTTCTGTAAAATTATTTTTATTATTGAAGTAGAGTTTGTTTTACACGTAGAAATAAATACGCAGTCACCAAACATTTAATTTTAAAACACACGATACGCATACAAATTTTATTTTATGTCTATTTTTCTTTTGTACTGCAAGTATTTATTTCCGGATAAATATCATAGATAGCAAATTTCATATATATTTATCGATGAATAAACTGAACTAGTTTAAAAAGAGATATCGTTCAACTAGGAGCAAAAGCGGTTTATATTAATACACACCTCCATGTAAGATGATACTGATATCCTTGTTTTCAATTTGTTATAAGGTTCTTCCACCGGAGCATCATATTCGATGGGTTTGGCGCTTGGAATATTCTCCGGAGATCCCTTTCATTGCTGGGAGAACGAGGAGATCAGATGCATCATAAAGTAGAGGTGAGATTACATTGGCAAAGATAACATTGCGTCGGAGCGGAGAGAGTATTCTGACGGAAATTGAACTTGTCAACATTGAAATAGAAAATTAAAATTATCTTTTTTGACATATTAAAGGATACTTTTTTCTTTATGATAGATCATAAATAAAATGACGCAATTTTACTCGTCCGATATTTAATAATTATTTTATCTAGCTTGGGAAATAAAAATGAGCAATATTACTTTTCTTATATAAGATGGTTCCGTTTTTATCGAAATCATTGAGATTAAATACATTTTGACTTTGCATTTTCTTATTTATAAATTAAACGTTAGTTTTCATTTCAAATTTCGATTAAAATTTTATCCGATAAAAACAAACTAACCTGTAAAGGTCATCTCCGCTGACTTTAATCGATGGTCCTCTTTTTTTTTTTTAACACAGTAGAACCCGGATTATCCGACATCTTATTATTTAATTCCCAAATTACTTGATTTTACTATATAGAATTCCAATGATGAATAACACAGAAGTTAAATAATCGGTGTCGGATAATTTGAATTCTAATATATGTGCTAATATTTCTATTTATTTTATTTCTTCTTGTCAAATAATTTGCAATATATAACAGTACATAGAATGTAAAACAATATATACAACATAATATTACAATTTATTTATTATAATTTATAATTTACAATGATTTTACATAAAAAATAGAATATATATGATACAGAATTATAAAATATATTACAGAGAAATTGCTTATTACATTTGAAATCTTTTTACTAATGCCAGATTACACGAAGGCGTCAGAAATAAGAATAATACAATTAAAATTCAATATTTTTAAATCAAATATTTGATTGTTGCAAATGTTTTAAAAAAAGAACATAAGATATAATGAAATGCAGTGTGATTAATGAAATGTAGTGTGAAATTTACAAATAATTTTATGAATTTATATAATTTTCTGTTTCACATTCTAATTAATAATGAATTAATGATAACTTTAAATCATGAATTTCATAATAATTCTGGAAGATATTTGCAATTTTATATTGAATTTTAGGCGAATGTCAAATTTTGCGAGTAAAAAGCTGCTATTTGATCGTAGCATTCGAATTTTCAATATTTGAACATTTAATAAAATTTATATTTATAAAAGTTAGCAATATAATATTTGAAATGCATGAGTGTTTTAAAAAATAAAAATTGTTAAATAAGTTTTTAATAACCATAAAGCTTTATTAAATACGCTAACTTAACGAATTTTGTATTCTTTACCTACACGTTTTGTCGACTTTCTGAGAAATTTATTTAAGTTGTATCATTTTCACAGATTATTTTATGCAATAGATTTAGTATCAAATTTATCTTTAGTATCAAAAAAATCATTTCTTTTTAATAGCGATGATTTTACAATATTCTTTGTGACGTTAGTTCATTCTTGATGATTGATAGGATAATATTTACTTAAATCATTTATAATAATAACTCGAAAATTAGGTTATTTTGCGTGGACTTTTAAAGTAAGGGAGCGATATTTACACGTATAAATGAGACTCGATCAGAATAATTATTTGACGAAAAGTACGTTTTGTCAATGCGAAACTTAATAGCAAATCATAAAGTCGATCAATTCTGTTTACTGGTGATGTCACGTCGAGATTTTATCTCGCTGCATTCACGCTCGCCGAGCTTAACTTCGGTCCATGCCCTTTATCGCGGAGCTTCATCCACGGAAGACGGCAGTGTGCGGTAATGACTTTATTAGGGTTATCGACGTGAGCACGTGCCTCACCCTCTGACATTTCAACTCTTGGCATGTTCGTTATGGAAAGTAGGCCTGGCCGACCGAGCGACGCTTGGCGCCGGGCGCTGCGTCGCGTCGCGTCGGCAGACACGATATAGCTAATTGCTAATTATCTTACGGTTTTAATCAATCAGTCAGAACGACACATTGTGCAGTCATGGCAGATGTTGCACAACCACCCGCAGTACCTTCGCCGTAATCAAGTCCAGATCGTTCGTATAATTGGCCGATTACGTGATTCCGTCGTTACATGCCCGTCGGTTATTCCCGTCGCACGCTCGTTACAGTATTACGTGAACTTCATTATTCTGTGCTCGCTGTAATTCAGCGGATACAAGGGTGAATCTGCGCTTGGATCGGCACGAGAAAGCGGTTTTCGTGTTGTTATAGGCGTCGCACATCCCTCTCTCTCTCTCTCTCTCTCTCTCTCTCTCTCTTTCTCTCTCTAACCGGTGAAATTGCAGCCTGGCGTCCTGAAGATATATTTCACGCCTTGTTGCGAATAAGTGGCTTCTTCCACGCAGGATTAATGCCATAACGCGCGCTACACGTTATGCATAGCATATAATACTCGCTGCTAATTTATTTTTCAGAAAATGCTGCTAGAGACGCGCGTATAAAATAGTGTTATTACTCAGACAGCGCAAACATCTAAGAAATTTACAAAGAAGTTTGTAAAAATGTCTTTTAGACGTGCCGTTTGGATCTTTGTTTACTGTGCGCGTTACATGCGAAATATTAAGAAAGAAAATTTAATTAAGTGTAGCGAGTGTTACTTACTTAAATGTAATCAAATATTTTTAAAACAGATATATTTCACGCTGTATTCAATTAGATTTTGTAATTTATGATTATATAAAAATTGACTATTTTATCGATGCAGTTCAAGAAATTAAAATTTAAAAATGTCTGAAAAATATTTTCTAAATCTTTAAATGATATTTTATATTTGCATTATCCGTACTTAAGTGATTCAATAGAAAGAAAAAGAAAGAGCAAGAGGATTTCAAGAAGAAGATTTCGCTGCAAGAATAAGATTTCTTAATTTGTAAGTAAATGCGATGACATGCCTTAAATCAGAGAAAAGCATATTTTACAACGATCTTTATTTTTTTACGAGAATTTTAAAGTAATTATGAGTTTTTATAAATAATATTAGAACTTGAAATATAATTCAAAAAAAATTAAGTGAAAAAAGAGCAATTGTACAAATATATGTTTGAAATATAATAAAATTTCAATGTTGAAATATAAAATGGATACAATTTAAAATTTGTTTAAATTGTTGTTTACTTTATTTTTACTCGTGAGTAACTCGGGAAAAATGTAATAAAATCATCATATGAAGCGTTCGACCTATTTTAGTTGAAACTCTCGATATATTGGTTTAAGTTCCTAAACCGTTACGACCATGGAGTTACTAATTAATCTGTGCGTTCTGTACTCATCCTAGTTACGATAGTCAGGTACTCAGGCGATCATACTTTAACCTTTTGGCCCACTTTCGACAATGTATAAAAAGCGTGGATTACTCTCCCATATTAAATGCGCATCTCACGGTGAGAGAGAGAGAGAGAGAGAGAGAGAGAGAGAGAGAGAGAGAGAAGAAGAGAAAGACAGACAGAGAGAGGGCATCCTGGTTCATTCTTGTCATATCGAGGACGGGAAGAAACGAGTGAAAACCTGATTTCGCAAGATTATTGTTAGATGTTAGCCGCAGTAGCGGCTTAATTTATGAGGTACACGCTTAAAATTTTAAATATTATAATACAGAATCACACAATTGAAGGATCATAATTGCAAAAAAATGTTAGATAATCCGTCGATGTTTTTGAGATATTCTAAATAAGAAAGATACGAAATAATTTAAAGGAAAAAAAAGATCGGGAAATCTGTAGAGACATAATATTTATAAAAATCGACAGAAAGTGTCAAATTAATATAGATTCGCAAATTGACAGACCGATTATGGATAATTTACTTTATCTGCGGAAATGATTTCTATGCAGATTGCTATGTATCATGATACACAATTGAGCTTGTGATATTTGCTTATCTTATCAACGTTTTGGCACGCTATCAGTCTCAATCATATCGGTGAATGTATCATCATACAGTTTGACTTCCTCGAATAAAGTGAATTGCCTGTAATTCTTCTGTCGATTTAATTTGCGTTTCTGTATTAAATGAACCATATTCTGTTTTTATACGTATATAGGTATTACGCTCCGCAGATTTCTCGAATCTGTCTGTCGAAATGCGTGCATAGACATTCGATTTGATGCTCCTAAATTGTTCTCATAAAGAATTCGATTGAATGTACTCGGCAACTAATTAATTACTGACTGTGAGTGCTCACTACTTTCAGTATTGATCAGTACTAGATTTATTTGTAAGGAAATAGAAAAGCTTAAAAGGCCTTTCAGAGATTTTACACACATCTAATAGCGAATTCGGTTGGTCGAACTAGGTGCACATTAAAGTCATCGTACACAGATTGATCTAAAAATACATGTTTGATATAAATATAGAAACAGGTTAAAGCATGAAATTTTCAATACACTTTATTGTAGTGTTAGAATAAAATATGTATTTTATTATTCAAAACATTTGCATTTCACTTTTACACTCAAATTAAATTAATATACAACGGCTTTAATATGCATCAGCATTAATGCGTCTACCAAAGCTAGTAGATAATGTAGAATCGTTCTCTTTAAGCCTTTAAGCCTTTCCTTACAGCCAGTTCCTTACAGATAAATCTAGTACTGGCTAATAAAGGCAATAATTGAGGGGATGGATAGAAAGGCTTAATTACAAAATCTTGATATTAATAAAAATTAAAATAATTTGCTATTTTTTTATTATACAAATGGGTATAATATCGAATGAATTTATGTAATGTCTTTAAAAAGTTACATGTTACAATACTTCTCTATTACGATCAATATTACATGAGAAAGCTAATTGTCAAACCTAAGTAGAATTTTGCCTTTATTCCGCCTATCCTCTCAATTACTTATTTTAAGTATTAAAAGCATTATTATTCTAATTGTTCAGTACTTTTAATACTTCAAATAAATAAGCAGTTACTATCTGTCAGTAATAAATTGTTGTAGATTTCTGTAAGGATTAGATTGCTTTACGAATTGTGTCATCTTCAGGGTCTTAAGATATCTCGATCCGTCAGTGAGGTTCGCATCTCTCTTTAGCTACTTCCTTTCCCACATGTCAGTTATAAGAATGAAAACGTCTCCGCTAATTGTCACATATCATTCTTGTAAATTATTTGCGTCATTACGTGTACGCGGAGACCGTAAAATAAACTCTCACAAATTCGCAAGGAGGTTAGACAGAGTCTCACGCGAAGAAACCTATTGTTTGCGCCAGCTTGATCGATTACGCGTGAACCTTTTGTACTTTCAACGTGTCTCACCGAATTCGATTACTTGTTATTTTTTTCTGGTCCGATGAATATTCGAATATTCGCAGGGGAGAGTTTGTTTCTCGCCGCGAATGTAGGATATATCGCGGGTGAGACGGGAAACAACCCCGTCGTCGATCGTGGACGGACACGGACGGCGGAGCGTCTAGACGCCGCGGCGCCTGTTTTCAAGCATCAGATGCTTGCGGAAATGCGGTCGATGCTTCGAGCTTTCTTGCCTTTCTCCGCAGCTTTTGCTGCAAGAATTTCGCTGGCGCCACGCCGCGTTTGACCGCAATTTCTCAAAGGGATTAAAAAATTAACGTATATGTCACAACTTGTTAGACGTTTTTTTGGAAAAATAATATTAAACAAAACTACGTTTTCTATCGTGTCTTCAAACTTGTACTTGTTTACCTTTGTGTAATGCAACTCTTCATGTTAGTTCTTTGTAACTAATACACTCATCATTGTATTTAAAATAAAATTAGTATATCTTTGAAGTTTGGGGAAAACAAGTTGGAAATTTTTAATTGCAGTGACAAAGAAGTTATTGACTGTATTCTTCGCCGGCAGGCAGATAGAAAATTATACAATTATGAACAATAATGGATCTATCATGACATTTATTAAAAAAATATGCTTTGATAAAAATATTGAAACTTAAAATTGTTGATTTTTTTCTAAAAAATTTAAAAATTAAAAAATAAAACTTAAATCATTAATGTGTTAAGAATTAAAATAAAGTCATTTCAATTTTTTGTTGGCTTTTTCGTATAAAGGATGCCAAGTTTCAGGCGACATTGTTTTCGTCTTCCTCACATTTGAAGTTTTTGCCATTATCCTTTATCCCGTAGAATTTCATTCGCTCGATTAAATCGAATAAAAACGGTACGAGGAATTCCGTATATGTGACGTTTTCAGGAGAGAGAAGGACAGGCAATTTCTTTAATCAGGCAATGTAAGTTCACGCGAATCGCGACGACGCAATAAGGGCGTCCATATCGCCGGATCGATTTTAATCTCTGTAAGAGATTCTGGGAGAGAATACGCGTTTATATTCAGATTGAAAATGTTACGTTGTGTTGCACGTGCTGCAGTTGAAATGCATTTAATGGGCGGCGGCGCTGCGCTTGAAGGCAGAAGGCCGGTTATAACCGAAGTCAAATATTTTGTGCCGTCACCTCTCCTGTCGTGTGTGTGAGCGATCGATCAGACCCGGTTTATGACAGACTCGGATAATAATTTGAAATACATGAATCACCTCGAATCGCTCGCAAGTCGCATGTACGTATACATTAAAGCGCTTTGTGCATAAAAGTTTCCATGCACGACGCTAAATATAGATCTGAACGATATGGCATTATTTAAAATATGAACAAAATTAGCGAGGCAAAAGAAAAATAAGAGAATAAGGAGAAAAGTTGGAAATGAAGAGGAATATTTTTCATTAATATCACGTAAATATCATTACTACTACGGTGACTGTCCTTTATTGTAAATAAATATACGTCCTTTATTGTAAAGGACAGTTTTTTATTTCGGAGGTAGCTGTCCTTTAAATTTATTAACTTTTTAAAAATTCAATTTTGTACTTTGTTTTAATATTATTACAGGAAATTCCTTTGTAATTAGCATTCCAATAATGTCTAATGTCACTTTAATGAGTGATTTATGGAAAACTGACAAGGAACACATCAAGTCAAGAGAAAATCAAAATAACTTTATTTTTGACGTTATGAAAATTAAATGATGATTTTTGTTACAAAGTTTGACTGTTTAATGTTAAGAATTAAAATAAAATTATTTTGATTTTTTATAACTTTTGTGTATGTTCTTTGGACAAATTTAGGTTTCATGGAAGGGTAATATTACCCAAGTACCCAAGTAGAGTAATAAAGTCACAATAACATCAAAATGATGTCAAAATGAATCGCGATTGATTACAAAGTGACTTTTAATAATTAAATTTACTACAGCTATTTTGACGTCATTTTGATATTATGATGACTTGTGTTCTGCTTGGGAGTTGTTTCAGATGCTGCGCAAGAAAATTAATGCACAGACTTCTGACAGTCGCAAACTAATTTGGAAATATTTAGGAATAAAATCCTAAAATTTTCAAGTTTGTCCTTTATTTTCTCTAAGAAAACATAATCACCGTAGTTATTATCGATTTATCTCTCGCTTCCTCTGTCTCTCTCTCTCTTTACTGAAAATTCTAGCTGTCTGAATCTTCCGGCGGCGCTTAACTGCATCATTTACAAAGCTCGCTCGTCCTAAATGGACGTAAAATTTCTCGAATACGCGGCATCGAAGTGAAACGAGAGAAGAGTGTCGCGGAGATTAAAGAACATAAAACTTGGTTGGGTGGTATGTAATAAAGCATCCGCCTTCCACCCCTTTCACTTTTTCTTTCTTTTCTTCTTTCACCTGGAAAGCTCGCCTTACGTCTAACGGGTAGTTTTGCTCCATCGTTGCCGCTCACCGACGTCTCGTTTCTCTCGCCGGGCGCTTGAATTACGGCGAGTTTTCCGCCTTACTGTCTATTTACTGCGTGCTCGCGTGCCACAGGTAATACCACTAGTCGACGGGAAAAACCACATGAAAAAAAACTCGCGCAGTGAATTCTCGGATACTTTCAGCAGTATTTACGGTGTGACCCCGCAAAATTTATTTAATTATAGCACGCGACTGGCATTACATACTCTGCTTTATTAGCGTTTATGCCAATTTTTACACACGTCGAGTCTCGAGCACGTGCGAAAATCGCAATACTGATATTATCAATTACGCAATATAGAATCGATATCGTTATTGGAATTTTAGTTCCACAGCGCTATATATGGATTAATTAAATCGAAACGCGCCGAAAGATTTTCTGTAAAGATATTTCCAATGGATTGTAATTTAATAGTTATTTTTTCCTATAAATATTATAGTGGTTTTGGTACATAATTTTGTTTTTTTTTTAATGCTGTAACCAATAAATTGGTTATCAGTGTTGATTGCATAGCTATGTTTATTCGATATGGATTGTATAAACAATATTTTAATTAATTAATTAATCAGCTGACTTTACAATGTACCTCTCTTCGATATATATTATGATGAACTTATTATCTATTCTCCATAATTTCTTATCATAGTTTCCAATAGAATTAAACTGTCCGAGTCTTTTATATCGGATTTTTTTTCCGGATTGGATAACGTAAGGTATGTGTAACATTAGTCTTCACTGTATTGGCTCCATGAAAGAAAATTCTAGAAGATACAACTTTCTTGGATCGAAACTATCCAGTTATGAATTATAATACCGTTTCTTATATACGACAATGGACTTTGAATGGCGCTACTGTATATAAAAAATATGCGTAATAATGTAGGAGCGGAATAAAAAATAGATAGGAGCTTTATCTTAGTGAATGTGAAAGTTTCACTGAGTGTGACATTAAAACATAAAGCGACATTGTTATCTGGAATGGAAGCTCTCTTGGATGATAATTCTCTGAAGGGGACAAATGCGTCGTTAACGTCAACACATATAACGAGTGCACTTTCGCAACGTGGGAGTTCACGTTTGACCTTAACGTCCACGCGTATTCAGTTAGGAACGTCAATGTGTTATTTATTATTACCTTACGATGTGTAAATGGTTTTTATAAATCGACACGTGTACATATCAAAGGTTATGAGATTAATTTGAATTTATTCTTCGCGTAAATCAGGCAGAAAAAATTGAATTGTTGAGGCGAATCTCAAGTCGGATTTGAAGCAAACTGGTGCAAAGGAATGCACAAAAAGAATAATTTTGCTGAAGTATCTAAAAATTTAGACATAAAAATAATTTTGTTGAACCAGCAATATAATTATGTAGGAAATATGAACAAATATGAGCAATTCTGCAAAAAGTTTTGACATTTTAACAAGTTCGAGTATCCTTAAAAACATAATTATTTTGATAATCCAACAAAATCATTTTATGATATGTATACCTAAATTGTTAGATACTTTAACAACATTTTCTGTATATGAATGAAGAACTTTGATAAATTCGAATGACACTGCGAATATCAGATGAATCAATGATATTAAAAATATTTGTAAAAAGTCGACAGTAGAATCTCAGCGTGTGAATAAAATTTATTAGAATGTTAACATGAAAGAAATAATAAGAATATTAATAAATATAATAAAAATATAGTAAACGTTTCGACCTTTTATTTTTTTAGATCATCTTTGATACAATTATTGCGAGTATTTATTAAAATGATTATCTTTATTTATGTTTCTTATAATCTAGACTTATCTTTGCACGAAATAATACTACGTGTGCATTTTCTTCTAATTTCCATTAATTTTATCACATTTTAGGTTAGTATAATAATTTAGTATATAATTTTCTTTGAAGGCATCGTTAATTTTTTCTCAGTAAAGAGCATTGCATAAACATTTATTTATAAAATAAAAAATATGTTAACAGTACTTAGGCGCTAATAATTCTTATCGCTGCACATGTCGGTACAGCTTGACGGCGTATGGATAATAACAGTGATAAGTAAAATGGCATGCGACACACGATTTTCGCTCCTGAGACTGTCGCCGTGACAGCGGCAGAATCCCCAGGATTAGGATTCAAGCTGGAAAGAAAACAGTGGTTTTGTCATTCGAGTAACGTAAAAGCGCCAGAGGGAAAAAAAAATCAAGGGTGCGCACATATTACGCACACTTGACGCCTCGAATATCTTCGTTGTATTCAAGAACGAACATCGAGTCTGGTCGCGTCTAGATATTTATGACCTTTTACGATTCTGTTTGTTCGACTAAACAACTTGCTTGGATTGCGTATTGCGTGTTAATAAATCATAATTCTAGCTTATCCGTGCTTAGTTTATGTTATAACTATTACAGGAAATTTATTGAATATTGAATTTAAAATATAGAGCGCTGAAATTAATAAAGTTGCATCGATACGTCAGGTTGTTGAAATCTAATTCGTGAAATAAAAATTATTGTAACTTAAACTGAACTATAAATCAAGTTGATATAAATATTTGATATGAACATCAATCATTCATAATTTCGCACGTCATTTAAATAGCTTCCTGTCAGTTATTATTCGAATAGCATTACCTATTTTTTCCTACGAATAATCATAAGATCTGGTATCTAAAGAGAGAGAGAGAGAGAGAGAGAGAGAGAGAGAGAGACATGTATATTTTTTAAATACAAATATTAAAGTTTTTTACATTTAATACATGATCAGTGGCGACTTAAGATTACAATTTCATAGATACTGCAACATTGCGTTTCGTCTTGTAATTCTTATCCTAATCTCTGGCTCGTAAAATAGAGATTGCGCGAATATCGAGGAATTTAGGATGTGTGAAGAGGCTGCCTTGCTCTTCTCATGCAGTCCGTGGAACCGGAGATGGTCCGGGAGCTCTTGTCGTAAAGTCGGCAGGCTGGAAGTATCACGTGCGAAGCTAACATGTCCTCGGAGAGTTCGGGGTAGTCTTCTGTGTGTTTAGCTGGCGTATATATAGTCTATACGCATCTTTTTCCGTTATATTATATACATGCGCACGATGTACATGTGTAAGCTTTCTTGCTAGCAGCTTTCGTCGAATCTTTCCCGGCTGTAAAACGCCAGCCCTGTAAATAAAAAACATACGTCTTAACCCACTCGCAAACTTGACATGTACAACATAGTATCTTTTAAAGCGGGACAAGTCAATATATCGGCAAGTATGAATTTTAGATCTTCGAGAAAAATTTGTTGAATTTTGAAAAATGCATTTGGTACGTTTTAAGAAAGATATGTTTTCGTTCTTCGATGAAGTTTATCAAAATCGAAATACGTTTGACAACATTTTAAAATATTCAGGCAGTTTACAATGTTATATATATTTTCATAAGTTCCTACAGTTACTAAAAGTTATATTAACAGAAATGCATTTGCGCATAACTGTGTACGATATATTTACGTGTCATGTTTATATATGTTATAGAGGATCGTATGTATATTATACTTAGGAGAAACTGGAGTAAAACCGGCGTAAGCGGATCAAGTTGGGAATATTCGCTTATTTCGCGAGAGATAGGAGAAACCCAATAAAAACGTTGGATAAAATCGAATGGCTGATGAGTGACATATTTCCTATAATTAAA
>Ga0157364_1002030_pt1 | contig 18250 bp, 6 predicted proteins | sample AttsexASBM2_FD_111476 | JGI IMG/M metagenome (GOLD analysis project Ga0157364, IMG submission 111476) | Fungus gardens microbial communities from leaf cutter ant in Ribeirão Preto, State of São Paulo, Brazil - Atta sexdens ASBM2 | ecosystem: Host-associated > Fungi > Mycelium > Unclassified ...
CGTAATTAAATATTTTAAAAATATATATCTTCTTTTAAATCTATATATAACTTTAGTCAAATTCTTCGTGGTTGTTTAATAAATATATATATATATATATATATTTTTTTTTTTTTCATTTACCAGACATGTTCACTTTTTTTTTAGCAACGCATCGGCGCGCCTAATTTCGCGCTTGATGTAATAAATGCGCAATGGCGTGATCGAGACTTATTAAAACGACAGGAAAGCACAGGAAACTCGTGTATGCACTATTTAAAGACCACTATTCGAAAGTTTCACATATCGATATTTCGCAATTACAATACCGGCTATTCAACGAATTAAACCGTCTTATCTATTACAACGAAGCATTAAATGCTGTTCTGAATTATGTTACGACACGAATTATACGTATTGCCGTTACTTGCTTGCACGCGCGTGAATAACGCGTGTTCGCGCGTACATAAAATTGTTTAGTGCATACACGCGAAATCTATTATGGCTTGAGATGAGTAAGATCGCACGTATAAGTATTTGTATATTTTATATCGCAAACTAAGGAAAAAAATTTTAATACCACGCAGATCGTTCTATCACACGCGATTTCTTTTTAAAATAATTATACTCGAATATAGAGAAGTTATCCATATCGAGAAAATAGCGTTTTCTCAATATCTACCGTAAGTGGAACACCACGCACATCAGCTTCGAAAGTCCGTAACTTTTATTTTCATGATGATGCCTTCATGCTGCGCTCTACAGTGGCGTATTCTATTAACGGGTTATTATCGCGATCTCGGCGTGGCAATAATTCGCTCGGGATTCTTTTAACCGCGAAAAATTACGCCATCACCTCGCCAAGGACTCCGGCCGTCCTTACGTCCGGTATAATTTATCCTGCCAGGTTGAACCACCTTCGTCGCGGACCGACAGTCACACTCGAGTGCGGTTGACATCCTTTACTCGAGCAGCCGTATGTATACATCCTTGCTACGTTTTTCGCTCGCGTGTCTCGATTTACGTTTGTTGCTCATTAGTATGTTACGAAATCTGCTTTCCGCAATGAATTTCTCATTTCAGGGAGAATCGTGCATCGTCATTATTATTCGAACGTTTTTTGTTAATTAGAAGCGACGTTTAAAGTGTCTTTATTGTGATGAATAATTTATTTAGAGCTATAAACGTATCATAGAACTGCATTCCGATCAGAATTATTCTGTATTTCCCATAGGAAATACAATTTAGAAGAAATCTAAAGATCAATTGAATAATTTCAATCGAAATCCATTCTAAATAATTCCATAGTATATATCCTGCGCATAGTATATATCCTGCTATTATGAAACTATGTTGTTCGGAATAGATTTCAAGCGGAATTGTTCAGTTCCCCTAAATTTCTGTTGTATTTTTCTAGGCAAAACGAAATAATTCTGATCGGAATCCATTCCAAACAATTTTATTATATGTGCCCTGGAAATGTTCCAAATGCATCGCCATGGAAATAGGATTCCAAAATTCGTTTTAGTTTCTAGAGTATAAAATGTGTGAATATTTTTCGTAAAATCGAACTCGGAAGTTGATGTAAATATATCAACGACTTCGATTTATCCCACTACTGCATAATTTTTTCTCTCACGAAAATATTCTTTTTACATATAAAAATAAAAAGATTAAGCGTTCGCAGTAAAATATTGTTAATTAGTTATTAATTAAACATCACAAGTATCAATATACACTGAGAAAAATTTCTGATTAAAAATGACGAACCAGAAGATTCTGATTATATTAATTAAAATTCTAGTTAGTTCAACAGAAATTATAATAGATTCAATCAGAAAATTCTGATTTGTCCATTTTAAGAATTAACATACAATCAGACTCTTTTTCCAGTGTAAACTTATATGTCTTCTTGCTGAGGGTCACATTTCAGAGAACATATATAATATCTACGTTTTAAAACTTTCTAGTAGCGCACGTGCCAGCGATCTGGGATAATGTCGACGATTTCAGCGACTTGGATATCAGAAATCGCACTCCCACGTGCTCCTTGTTCCGATATGCGTGCTTCCCTGGGAAAACGATTTTCGCGAGACGCGGTAGCCCGCGCGTCATTGAGCAATCGTTTGACTTCATCGCAGTGATATCAGTGCCGATGTTCTCCAGAGTCGATCGGAACTGACTGACCGACACCGTCGGTCATCGACGAAGCCTTTCTCCCTGTCGTAGTTATTTCAATAATGCTCACGTACGGCACATTATCCGTGCGCTCACAATTGACATCCTTTAAGGCCACGTGACGTCGCCTATGTATATATATCCGTGCTTTACCGTTGCTTGTCATTACGAGAGAGGAACCTTGGGATACCATGGTAGCCTTCGGTGACCCCCTGTCAATACCTCCGAACCACTACGTGAGAGCCTATTTTGCAAAACGTAAAACGAATACCGCGATTATGTTCACCTAGCTGTATCCCTAGCTATTTTTTATATATGACGCATATAGCGTGCATTCTCCGCTTTTTCCACATTGCCGCGAACGTCCCGGAGGTGGAGGCGTGAGAACCGGGTTTCCGGGATACGCCGCTGGGTATATGTTAGAATATACTCTCAACGCTTGACCTCCTCAGTAGGTATCGTATAATATATGCCACGAGGAAGCTAGACGTCTATTTCCTTCTATACAGTTTCGCTTTATAAAGATTAAATCAACACTCTAAAACTTTCAGAGTGAATCCGAAGAGTGAAATCACACTCTTAAAGATTGAAAATTGAGTCAGACTCTTTTCCAAGACTGGCTATTAATTTTTACTCTTTAAAGCGAGATTCCACTTCAAAGAATTTACTGAGTGTTTAATACGTTGAAATTATTAACTTTAGTGTTAATATTATTTATGTTTTATAGTTTTGACTGTATTCGAAATATCATATCAATATTATTTAAGATATTATTACTATTTGCTAATGTTACTATTTGCTAATGTTTATCTCGTCTACACTTTATGTCTTGTATCACGACCGGCTTAAAGCGAATTACAAAACAGATGCACGCGGATAGATGTGGGTACCAATAGTCACTCAGTATGCAATAATCCAGTGTATATAATGCTAATGCGACAAGTCTAGAAATATAGCCGATAGAACTCTCTGCGTAACGCTAATTAAGCCCAGAGTCCGGAGGATACAATTATGTGATTCTTAAATGGAAACTTGGCATGTGTGGTAATTTCGCGTCTTGAGTTTCTTGATATATCCTATTACGTCGAGCTATGTCGGTCGTACCAAGCGAGAGTCACGCAACTTTTTTTTCCCCGAATTACCGAAAGGCGGGATATAGCTCGATGAATCTCCGCTTTTTCGCTAGATAATTCTCTCGTATTCAAGATAATTCACTCCCGTTTTCTCTCACAATAATTGCTCCTGTTCTTGGAAATATTAATATTGATAACACTGTCAGTTATCATAATTAAAAAGAAATTCGTAGATTTCGTACATTAACGTATATCTACACGCGATTTTCAATGTCAAACAAAAATGACAGCCGTTCGGAACTTTCTATTTATGTTCTCATCGACAAACTGATGTGAAGAATTCATCATACTTTGGGTCTTGAAGGTGAGTCGATGTAGTCATTGATAACCCGCTTGTTTCTCGTTTAAACTCTCAATAGCCATCTCCAGCGGGATCATATTACAGCGGCGCGGACGTAGATTTGTCTTTATTTGGACTTCCATTAGGCCGAGACGTTGTTTGATCGTTCCCGTTACACGTTTTACGAGAATGGTCCGCGCGAGAAGTACTTTCTAGACACTCGAACTCTGAGGTCCGGCGGTTGGTCTTCGCCATCGAGAAGGTAGATGATACATCAAAAGATCGCAGAATGAGCCCGTACGATGTCACGCAAAGAATGAATTTGCTCATTGGATATGAAAGTTTGTTTTCTTAACAATCCCCTACGGCTTAGCTATATTCTTCGATCGACAGGTACCATATGTATAACGAACCAAAAAAAGGAAGTGAAAGAATTTCGGAGAAAGACGGCGGAAGAATTTATCGAGAGTTTATTGAGAATTTATTGAGATTCAACAAATTGTCAGACAAGTCATCTAGCAGAAAATTAGTGACGCGTCTATTTCAGCAGAAGCAAGATAATAAAAGCGATTCGGAACTCGATTTGAGTATATGTATAAAAAATATAAAACGATATTTATTTGGAGAAGGCTATAAACGTAGCATTCTAAGTTAGAAAAGATGTTGATTAAATGGGACGAGATCGGAATGTATTACATCGTATCTTCAACATTTCAATGTATCTGCGTAGTTATCGTTTTATTTAACTGGACGTGTAATGTAAATCCTACTTGTAACTTATAGAGTTACGGGGCGGCGCGTAATTAAGTTACGGTATCCGTCGTTTCACCGCGTGGCGATTTGTATGTTTCTGTAAACGTGTTAATCTTGCAGGAAATTATCTTGTCTCTACGAGCGATCGGTTGGGGGATCGAGCCGTGGATTGACCGCAAGGAGAATAGCCGTTAACGCAGATAGCATTCTTCCTATTTCCGACGAGACGTTGCCGCCTTGCCGGTTGGTGAATCGATCGACGGCCATGATTACTATAATTACGATTATAATAGACGAGATCGGGGAATCCAGGTCGCTCGTGACTCGCGCGCTATGAGGAATCAAAGAGAGACATTCCGCTTTCCAGCGGTAAGAAGCTTTGGGAAAACAGCGGACAGGAAAATTAAACGAGCGAACGCTAATTAATGTTGTCAGTGCCTTGTCGTCAGATCCCACTAATCGGGGTTCAGGTTCAGGGATGCAACGGCGTGCATCGGCGCGGTGCGGCTGCGTCGCGGTGCAGCCACAATTGGCGAGACATTAATGAGAGTCCGTCGCGATCGACGACGCGCACGGTGAGTGAGTCATGCGGCAGGAAGTCCTTTTTCCGCGATGCGGCACGGTCGAACACCTTCCGCCCGACGAACTGGTACAAGGTGAAATCGAGCTTCGATTCGCGGCACGAAGGAGGTCTAAGCGTGATTTACACGGGCCGATTTTTATTCGCTAGAAGCCGCATCTAGTAATGTCATAGCGAATTCGCTACTAAAACTTCTTCTAGACGTGGGTTTGTTCTTATAGCGTATAGTCGCGGCGAATACCGCTTTCGACGCTTATCGCTAGCTTGTCGTTGGTTTGTCGCTAGTTTCTTGCTGCTCCTCCAGAGAGAATTTTTAAGTCGTCAGCGTGAGAAGACGAATTTTTCCGAAACGCCTCGGCCACTCAGACCATAAGCATCAGAGAATAATCATGTCATCGAAAGACATACTTCAAGTCGCTGTTGTGACCAACTATTCGCTTGATCACTAGCGATCACTTAATACTGTGACTTCAAAATTTTAGATTTCGCTAGAGAATAAAAACCAAACGTGTACAAGAAGCTTTCATCGGCGAATTCGCGGACGAATTAAGAAGCTTGCTTCAAGCGAATAGCAGCAGAATCGAGAGAATTCATGAATTAATGATTATATGAATTAATCATTAGACGCGACTTCTAACGAATAAAAGTCGCCCCATGTAAGTCACGCTTAATAACTCGCGAAACGCGTTCGCGCAAAGGATCCTTTCTTTCTTCTCCCTCATTCTTGAATTACATTTCAATTACGTTTTGGAACAATTTCTTTTGCATCGAGATCAATCGTCGACCTTCTTTAGATAAGTAGATAGGACAAACTATTTGCCAAGTACATTGCGAAAATTGCTCCATTGTGTCGGTGAGAATGAAATACGCCGAGATATAGCGGATAAAAGTGCGTCAAACAACCGCGCGTTCGAAGAGCGGATGGCACGAACGGATGGACAACGCGAACGAACAACGCGAGAAATTTGCGCTATTAAATTTTATTCTCTTCCCTATCTACGTGTATTTTTTATTTTCTTGATATATATTCGTACAGAATATCATCAGCGCGTCGTGATCACGTGAGAGCTAAAAAGTCGCTATTTCGCAAGAAATTATTCAATGTCGTTTATTACCTGATCGTGTACCATTAACTATCCAATTATGTTCTGATTAATAAATAATGTGATAGTTGCGGTACATCGGTGTGTCCCGTCACGCATCACATAGTATCTTATCTGTGTTATCAAATATCTATCGATGTCAGGAAGTGAACTTTAGCTACTATTAAGCATGCGGGACTTTCCAATAAATCGATTCAATGTTCATCGCTATCGGAAAACAGATAAATGGGACATAAGACAGTATCAGCCTACTAACTAAATCTCAATGTGTTTAATACATATTTTTGTACCTGATTAAATAATTAAATCTAATTTATCTAATCTTTGATTTTATACACATTTTTATTACTTTCCTTTAAAAATAGGTTAAGAGATCATATAGTCTTACGATTTTCATAGCTAGTTCTTATATTTAAGACTCTTAAATATGGTCTTAAAATGTTATGAGCCAATCGCAGAGCCACATTAGCATCTTAAGATACTATTTAAGTCTTGAAATAAGATCAGATTATATACTGATCTTAAAAATATATTTACATTTTGTTTTAAACAAACAAATAATTTAACTCGTAAGTCAAAGTTCATCTGCCACATCTCTTTCTTATTCGGAAATGTATTGCGATACATTTGGTCGCTCGGGGTCATTTGGTAATTAAGGTCAGATCGAATTTACGGACCATCGATGAAGCTATCTTGCGCCTCTGGCTCGATTCCAGAGAAAGAGCTGCGACAATGAGCAGGGCGATGACGACCATCCCTTTTTCTTATTACCCGACATTCCATCTCTCTGGTGGATTTTCATGAGTGGATTTTCGTGAGTAAGGGTTTCACCCTTCGGTCTAGCTATGGGCGGCTAGGCTAAATCAATTAGGCGTCCGAGGTGGGAAATGTTGATACAATACAGGAATACGTGACGTTGCTTTCTGGCCTTTAGAAGATAAAGAACAACGACGCAGAATCTCTCAACTATCTTTGCATATCGTCAAATGCGAGTTTAAAAAATCAATTAAGAGAAATAATTTCTCTTATTTTCAGTCAAAGCGGATCTTAGTACTTAAATATTTCAATGTGTGAATTTGTATACAACATACTTACCTGAAATACTTAAGCGCTAAGATCCGCTTTGAAAATAGGATTGTTTCTCTTAATTAATTTATTTTCGTTGGTATAATACGAATTATAATTTTTTTAGAATCTAGTTAATAAATCTAGCTTGTATTTTATTATTTAAAATAAAATAGTAATCAAAATAAATACAATATATATAATGTAATATATTGATGATATAAAATGTAATTTAAAATAATTTTTTTACATTGAATAGAGCCGATATTAGTGAACTTTTAATAAGACACGTAATTCGCGTTTGGTTTATTCGGACTGAACGTAAATCTGCATAAATCGAGAACCACTGATCCAAGATTCTTTATGTAGAATCCTGGGAGCGAAGTTAGTCCTGCAAAGCACGTTCAATAAAGCAGCTGTATGTGTCACGGACAAGCGCGTGTAAAGATTTCGCACAGTCTCTCGTAGTCTGTAACTTTCGTGAACTTGTATAATACATAGTGCGATGAACTCGCCGCCACTTTATCTCTCTCCATGGTACGACGATAAGAATAATTGGACGTAAGACAGCACGGCAGATGAGAGACGGAGGTCTCCGTTGCGTAAAATTGCAGGTCATTCGCAGTCCTCCGCTATCAAGCGTGTCTACAGTTTTCGGTTACGTAACTTTGTACAAAATCGTCAAGACGTCTTTTTATGTAACTTTATGGAACAAATCGTACTGACATCTCTCATTTAATTTTTTTATTTAAGCTAAAGGTTAATTTCTTACTTTCTTCAATTTTTTATTATATTCGTTTAATAAAAAGATTATTGATCAATTCTATTTTGAGACAGAATTAATTAGAAATTGTTTATTAAAATATTTCTTATTTACACTGATCACTTTTGATGATTTAACGTATTGATTAATCTATACAGTTTATTCTAGGTCAAATTGCTGAATATATATTTTTCTCTTGTTATAGATTTCATGATGTCACCGGCCTATTATCGATATCGTTAGGTGGGCCCTCGCAATGGCCTCGATCTTGGGAGATGGAACGGGTCCTGGAGGCCCCGGGCCCTCCCGATGCCTCTTGCTTCTGCAGAGGTCCCTGGCGATTCAGCTGATTCGAGGATCACCTCCTCACATTGCAAACGCCGGTCAACGGGAAAGTCCAAAGGAACATCCAGCCGATGAGATGTGGATGTACGATAAGGGCTACAATCTGTTTCAGGTTAGTCGCGTTATACTTTACGTCATTCATGTGTTTTTATCGCGTTAAAGTTTCGTCGACAATACGCGGTCTTTTGATCTTTCGATAAACAGCATTGTGCGCTCGTTGGCGCCGGAAAAGTTCAACGGAAGCGATAATGTTGGAAGACGTTGCGACTTCGTCGACTCTTCATGTTCTCTTTGTTCCTTCTTCTTGTTGACCCGTAGCGCGCGGGTCCTTTACGGTAAAGCGAACGTTGATTGCCCGCACCGTTATGCCACAATGAGACAATGTGAATTACGAGCAATTTCGCAAAAGTCAGCATAATCGAGGAGCGGCAGGTTAAACGGCGGAAGCTCGTTCTCGCGGCCGATGTTCTCGTGCCGACGTCATCCGACCCTTCGATAATAAATTTCGCGTTTTACGTCCAGAATTCCTTCCATGGATGAAATAAACGGCGGCGAAACGAGAGATGCGTCGCTGAACGATGACGGCGGCGCCGTGCGCGTCGTAATGTAGCTTGTCTCGAATTTATCGCCACCAATGCGTAACATGTAACCGCTGAATATTCAACAGTGATCTACTGTCTGGTCGGGAAAATCACATTAATGCTCGTGCCAACGTAAGCCAATGACGGGAGAAAAGTGCACCGGTAATAAGCGGTGTTATGAATTTTTTATTTTTATTCTCATTATGTGAGGTAAAAATTATAGAAAATTAATAATTAATAATAAATAAATAATAAAATAAAATAATAAATTAATTAAAATAATAATGAATATATAACATAGTTATTATAAATTGTTTACAAGACATAGTTTGAAAAATCAATATACCTTTGTCATGTTTTTGGGAATTTTCAGAATAATCAGAAAATAAAGGTGAAGATTATTCGTGACAAAATAAAGTTAGGACGTGACGAAGTCCGCAACGAAGTGCTCTCACTTTTCAATGAATGCGTGCTTGGCGGAGAAGCACCCTTGCAGAAAAATCAACGAGCGAAGCTTTTACTTCCAGAGTTAATAATAAGGAACGTCGATAATGATGACAGTAAAGGTGCTGAACCATTGAATATGCTGGAATAGCATTTTTTATACTCTTAGGGATGACCTATTTTTGAAGTATTCGAAATTGAGAATTTTTAATGCTTTGTAGTTAAATTTAAGAGGGAAAAATTTTCTTAAGTTGATTAAAAATTAAATGAGTTTCAACATTTTTGTTAAAAAGAATCCCTGCGGAATAAATTGAATGTGAAGTAATGCTTATGGAAGTTGGAATATCTCGATAAAATCTGGAAATCGCGTTGAGCGTTCGTGTTGTTCGTACGAGAGGAGATATAATCTCGAGGTCGCACATGAATTAGATCAATGTTCTATAATTGTTAAAGTAATTAGACGTTACTGAAGAAACCGTTCTGTGTATGTTTCATCGATATTACGGTTCCGCGTGGTTTGCTATATATTGACCATTTCATCGATGTCTGCGGATAATAATCGATTGACGAAGATACGATCGCTTTTCAACGAAACGATCGTCAAAAGCATCGTTGTGCGCAGTGCGATACAATCATTGTTCAGAACATTGTTTCATCAATTAATTTTATCCAAAGAAGAACGTTATATTCGAGATTCTATATCGATTTCCTATCACATATAATTAACAGTAACGGTAGCAATTAATGGAACAAAATGCATAAAAATGAAATAATTTATATATATGATTTACAATAATCTAATTAATTTTTATCATATTATATTATACTTATTTTAAGTATTATATTATATATATTATATAAGTATAATATTATATTATTATTATATTATTATAATGTATTATAATATATTATTATATTATTATAATATTAATTATTATATTATTATAATAATAAATACATAATAATTAATATTATATATATATATATATATGATTAATAAATATATATAAATTAATATATAAATTAAATTATGCGACAGTGTGATTGGATTATTGTACATATTTTATTTGATGATCAAAGATTTTTAATTTACATCTTCTTACGGTAGAAAAGCGACAATGACGAACGAACGGCAATACGGATCTATTACCATAGTAATCTCGGGTTACTAAATAATAGGGCATTGTTCGATACGGCTTTTGATCCGCAAAGTTGTTTACAAGATTTATCGAGGCCTTTCAGGTGCACAGTCTGCATTCGAGAAAAGGTACTTTACGCTTCCTCGACAACTCTCACGAATGCATTGCCGGCCGTCGCCGCTCGTTGTGACGTTTTTAAATCACTGTTATTACGATACACCGATCGCGCATTGCCTCGGGGATGGTCGACGCAGCCAACGATCTGGCGGACACTTTCCATCCGCATAGCGATTTCCGCCACGAGCACCGTCACCACGCCGCGATAACAAAAAACACGATAGTTTACTACTGTTGGTTACAATTACTCGTTTATACCACATCTTGTTTGTAAATTGACATTCGATCACAAAAATATATACAATTAATCCACTGTCAGAATATAAGAATATCGAATATCGTAATAAAATTGATGTCTTTGATTGCGATGTAATTTTTTACTTGAATATATATTGCAGTAATTTTAATGAAAGCATTGTATTAAAAAAATGTCATTTTTTAAATTACAGTCTCGTATTGTTTCGTTTTAGATTTAAGTAAAAAGAAGATCTAAACAGAGCTATACTTGGTTACGATCTATTGCGAATATTGTCGGAGCGTAATAGTCAATCGACTTTGAACCGAGCAACGGCACCCGAAATGTAACTAGTGCGCGGCACTTACGAACAGAACAATAAAATCAAGCGTGTATCGTTCGAGCGAGTCGGACTCGGTGTTGGGCCGAGGGTTCGGCCAAGGTTCACTTTGCTCTCTGGTTCTTCATCGACATTTTTCCTGGCCGACATCGCCCCGTTGAAAGCAGAATTGGAGTCGTAGCTGTTGTCGTTCTCGTTCATTGCCGACTTCGTAAATCAGCACGCAACGTATATCGTGAGCCAGCTCGACTTTTATCTCCTACACCTCGAGAACTCATTTATCCGCGGGATACCCATTTGCCTCAAAGCAATTCGCGTGCGATTGTTTATTTGTTTGCCGATTTAATTGAAAAAAATGTACGAGTAAGGGAATGCCGTCGGTGCCTCTTTGTTGCGTTTTCATTCGTGAATTCTAGATTAACGATGACATGGAACGTCGAAGCTTATTTTCTGCTTTAGATTAATAGCCAATATTATTTTTACATTTAACATTTAATTGACCTTATTGATCTTGAACAATTTACTCATTAATTTTAAGTTTTGTTCGGACGATGAGTTTTTCATGTGCGAGATATAATAAAACATAATAGTTAATTCCCAATTATAATATTTCCCAATTATAATATTAATCCATTAGAATGATAATAACAATTGCAATTATTATTATTGTATGTTGTAAGATGAGAAAAAATATAACATCTTTTAACAAGAAGGCGAAACGTAAGAAGAAATTTAGCTAACATGTCATTAAATTTTTTCCATTTATAATATTTATAACTTTATGAGACATAGTTTATATTTCAGTTTAATTAGAAGAAACACATTTTTTTGAGAAGTATCGATTTTGTACGATTTCTCTTCGGTGGCAATCTGTATTGATACTCTATTGATGTGATAAATAAGAATATGTGATCGACGCCTATGTGTCAATATCTGGATGTATACTCCGTTAGAAAAAGAGGAAGGGAGGGAGGGAGAGAGAGAGAGAAAGGGGGAGGGGATCTTTACGTTTCTCGCCCAACGTATAATACTATTCGAGCGCACGTTACACTCGCGATATTAGCATATAAATTATGTTATCGTGATTTATGCTTGCAGCCCGTGTACTCACGCGGGACTATAGGGGGTTGCTGATTAAAATTCGAGATGACGGGCACGGGCGAACGCCTTGATGCCTGTCATCCGGTAATGGCTGATAAATAGATCAATTTCGCAACGACCTTCAGCAGCTAAACGTTTCGTATATTATGTTTTTTCGTCAATAATACGAGTATTGTAAGAGTCTTGCAAAAAGAATTTGCACTCATCTTTTTTCTGTCATGTAATACACATTAATTTCTTTACAATAACAGATAAAATATGATACATATAGAGTAGCTTTGGTGAATAAATATTAAAGGATTAATATAATTGCGATAATACTAGCAGGGTTTTGATAGATCGATAAGCCCGTCGCAGTGTAATAATGCCGCAGTACGAATGGCGCACTGGCAATAAGTTTCAGGTATATTTCGTTCGACTCCGTTAACCGCTCACGTTCGTGCGCGGCGTCTCAAGTTAGGACTTTAAAAGGATAACCATATAGGCGCGGTGGGAGAGAGTACGGCGAGTATATTGCATAATAATTAACAGGCAGCCAACGACCGTACAACACCCTATAGACCGTATTACCGCAAGTTCATTGCCGGCACGGAAATCGCAATACGTATGTTACGTGCGCCAAGCACTGCGTCACCGAACAACAATAAGCTCGTTCTATACTTTTGTATTTCTCTGCCATTTGTTTTTTCTTCTCGCTCGTTCATAAAATATGAATGTATGCTTGTTTTGTTTCAATCTCGGTGTCAAATAACGTCAAATAGTGCAATTATATAAAAAGAAAATTATCGTGTGCCAAGTTTCCATAGGAAAAATCTGTTAGATTACTAAAGTAATTAAATAATAAGATGCTCATACAAAGCTGGTTGCTAGAACATACAAATTTTTTGGATTATTGTTGATTATGTTTGAATTTCCTACATAATTGTTATTTTAATTGTTCAAGAGAATTATTTTTAAATCTGTAGCTAGTTAAATTTTTAGAAGTATTTCAACAAAATCGTTTTTCTCCGTGCAGTTTTTCAAATGTAAGAAAATGTATAAAGGAAATCACGATTTCCAATCTGATTTCCAATTTCATCTTATCTCTTCTCCATCGTTATTCTATGTTTCCCAAATGCTTCACCCTCATTCCCAGCAGTCATTCTACATTTCGCTACTCCCCTTGATATCTGCAGCTTATAATCTTTTGAGACAGTTAGGGGACAGAATGTATACAAGATCTCGAGAATAAATACAAGATAATCATAGAAACCTCGAGGGATGGCACTCGATTCATTCAATACGGAATCGTTTATATTTCCTGGCTTCCTATTTTATATAATTCCGACCTAACAGGCGTCCGTTTACAATGCTCGTTGTTATTTTCTGCAGATTAAGTGAGAATACATAAAACGTTATTCCCGGTGATGGGAATTGTGTTACTTACGCGTAACGTACGTCGCAATACAGTAACGTTAATTTGCTTTTAGCGATTCCCTCTCAAAAGTACTCTTTTTCGCACAGTTAGTTGGCGTGCAGCTGGGCTGGATACAGGAGACATGGTAGCTGGTTCAGCGCTAATTATGGTTAACTCAGAACTGTCGCACTCTCACGGTTAGATCCTCTCATGAACAATAAGAGTGTCTACTTTATCAGCATATCCTGTTGCCCACTCCGGGTACATTCTGCGATGCAACGCGATATTTTTACATGCCTGTGCAACTTTCTTGCCAGTGTTTTAGAGACTGTATCGCGCGTTAAAAATTAATATTGTATATATCAGAATTAATACTCTTTAAATTTGAATCAGTGGATAATTACTGATATCAAGTATGCCCCTGATATCAAGTATGCCCCTGAATCAGTGAATTAAATGTGAGATCCCTAGCTAATCTTTATTATGTGATCTAACTAAGTTCATTTTAGTGCTTAAATTCAGTGAATATGGTATTGAAAGATTGAAATTAACGTGCAAATATCAGTATTTAATTATATAATGCTCAAATTCTTCTTTTTTTAGTTGAATTTGAATTTTTTAGTTGAAACTGATGATCAGTGCAAAGTATGCTACTGAATAATTAATGACTATCCATTGAGTCAGATTTAGAGAGTATAGAAATAAATATTTAAATATATGTGTGCACGCGCGCGCGCGCGCGCGCGTGTGTGTGTGTGTGTGTGTGTGTGTACATACATGATTTATGTATGCATATATAAGCATTTATAAAAATTATAATTTTTATACATCGCTTATAGCCATAAATAACAGAGTAAATTGGATAGATTTGATTGTCGATGCAGTTAGTGCATGATTAAGCGTTTCAGGATGTTTTCGTAAAGCCTAAGTCAAGATTACGAAAGGGACGGCTAAGAGACGAACGAAATTTCCTTAAAATTGCGAAAGTGGCGCTTTTCTCCGTTTATCGTGTTCAACCGGGCGGAAAAAACGAAGCGCGTTAAGAGTAATTCGATTGTAGAAGGTGTCTCGATCGCACGTTAGGAGAAAGAGATCGGTGGAAGGCACGATCTCGTGAAATCGATCGTGTCCGCTCGGTTGATCCGACACACCAAGAGGCAGCTCCCACGTAGAGAGCTGCTGTACCGAGCTGCTAACCGAGTCTCGAGGAAGTATGGCTTTGACGTAACCGAAAAGTTTCACCTGCTGAAAATCGCCGTCTGCGCCTCGCAGGCAATTTAATAAACCGGCCCGTGCACGCGAGCACTGTGCCTTTATTATAATATCATCCTCACCGGAGTGTCGAAAATCCGCGCCGATGTCGTAATCGCATCGCGATTACGAAAGTTGACGCTGCAGCTTGTCCTCCGCTCCGGGAGATTGTAATAATACCTCGGGGATAAAAGAATCCGAATACGATCGAAAGTGCGCTTCGTTTCGTGACGTTAAGTAACATCATTACGCGACGAAGTGATTCAGAGGCGTGTCCCCTCGAGACGAGAATATCTTGCGATTAAATGTGAAAATTATTGAGCGCTACAGATGTTATGAAATATCGAGTTAAAAAAAATGTTATGTCAACTGACAGGACGGTTATTGCGATCGTAAAAATTTCGTGGAAGGTTTCGACTTATATATGTATGTGAAAGAACGGTGATCCGTGAACGATGGAACGTACATCAGTGACGAAATACGGAGCGCAGCCTTGGCAAGGGTGGATATTTGCGCCGTGCTCCGTTGCACAGGCACAAAACGAGCTGGCCGTTCTAACGATGGATCAGATCGATCACGGATGTGTAATTTGCAGCGGCTACACGGAGATTCCGTCATTTAGTAGTAAGTAACCGTCGCTGTACGCTCCGCTATACGGTGACTTCCAGATGGTGAAAGTCCGGAGATTCTACGTTGCCGTTAAATGCAAAATCGTTTTATACACGCGGTGCGCATTGTATGCTTTACATGGAATTAAATTGGACTCCTTGTCTCGGCGATGTCCCGTCTGACGTTGTTTTTCCGTTCGAGCGATTCGCAAAGTGATTCATCGACGCCACTGTGAAATTCTAACGATCGCATTCGCTCCAATAATATTTATTATCTTATATTCTATCTACACTGGTACAATCTAGTGAATCGCACAATTTAACCGGAGATATTTACTATATATAACAATAAGATAAGACTCTAAATATATATCTCGAAAATAATTATTTTACCGATCGATGAAATTGAATGAGTATAATTTTTTTTTAATCAGAATCAGTGGATAAACACTGACCTATAAATTCCAAGTCACTGGTAATCAGAATTTACAGTGAAATTCAATTAAAAAAATAATAAAAACGTGAAATCCCTAACCTAATTTTGCTTTAGTTTATAAATTCAATGTATATAGCATTGATGTACAAATATCGATGTTCTTATTATGTAATGCTCTAATTTTCTTTCTTTTTCAATTGAATTTCACTGATTATCCAATGACATATTTGGGACTGATAATAATCAGTGATATCCACAGGTTTCTAGAATAAAGTTGAATAGAAGTTGACATCATTTTCGCGATATAGCAGATTAATCTTCTTTCGTTATATTGCTCATACAATAGGAAAGAGCTACGGGAAGCTGTTTCACAATTGCGGGAACTGATCGCACCGGTTCGTTCGAACGAGAACTGTTATAAATCACCCTAGGTTCGCGCCGATCGATTCCAGCACTCCGCACTAATTTCATGGTTTAGCCGAATGGAGAGGGAAAACAGGGCTAGAGAAAAATCTTGCGGGGCTGTTCGTTTATGAGCATTGTTCGGGGCTCTCGACCCTATCACGACTCATTCTGTGACACGGAACTACGCGGGGGTTCTAGGAAACATCCATAGGGGTAGAACCATGTTTCACCGAGTTACGACGAGGGTGAAACGCCATACGGCTCCACGGAGAGATAAACACTTAGCGATCGAGCCATATATTTCTGAGGATAACTCGCTGGCTTCCATCGCGCGACGTGTAACGGCTTTTTTTATTAGTAATGCAAAATACGATGAATGTGCGGATGATAGTCGTGTGATTCCACAAAGAATATCTTTCTATCGTAATATCTTTTTCATTCATGAACATGGAGAGAATTTGTAAGAAATATTTTTAAAAACAAAACAGTAGAAGAGTATTGTTAAATTAATTGATATTTAAAATTGAAAAATAATTATTCATTGTGCAACTTTGAGTATAATTTAGTATCTGTCATTTTGTCATTTTAGCATATCAAAATTTTGCTCGCTGCGAAGTGCGATAAAAGTGCGATTATTTCGCGCTGTATGTTGCAGAGTTTCTTGGAAGCGAATTCCAAATGCTGGTGGAACGCAGCCCTGGTGGATGCAACCCGGCAGCTGAGGTACAAGGGTCACGTGTCGCCGGGTGTGCTGATGGTTAGCGGACCGCCCTGCGCCCTCGAGGTTTTGAGGGCGGCATGGGCGCGAAATGTTCTACGACCACCCGCGGACCACTCGATCACCTGCCTCGGTACGTACCATCGAATTAACTCCCACATCGCCGTAGGGGGCCGTAGTCGATTCAACCTGACGGCCACGACCGCGTTCACCGTATTCACAATCGGATTAAATCAGTTTTATTCAAACTGAGATAATCGAGGAGAGCTCAATTAAAGATAAAGCATCTGTGAAAGTGAAAGTGAAAGCGTCGATATTTTAATAAGAACGAGTTCTTACGAGCGAGAGGATAATCCTGCGTGACCCTAGTGTATTTGAATTCCAATGCCAATGCAATGCGCGAAAACAATGCACGATTGCAATCTCGAACGTTTCTTTCTATACCTTTTTTATTTTTCTATACCTTTATTTAACGCCTATGCTGATAATAAACTGCCGTGACTGGATATTGAAACACATTTTACTTTGATCCAGATAAGTTCGAGTAACGAGGATTCTATTTATAATCATTTTGCAATGTATCATTAAAACATTTGTTATACTCCACGTAGCCACATGATTTTAACATTCCCTAATGCCGAAGATATAATCTAATCAATTTTAATATCTATAGATATTAAAATTGATACTAAAATAAATACAAGTATATATTTGTATTGTAGATTATCCAATTATAACTTTCACATATTGATATTTCAGTCTTAGATATAATATGCTGAGTACAAACCGACTCCTTGTAAATAAAGCGATCGAATCGCGCAGAAGGTATTCGACCTTTACGCGTTACAGTCCTTATCCGCTTATCTTCCGTAATCCGTGCCTGTCGTCAACGTACGTTCTATACAGAAATAGCTTCGCACATATCTTATCGAGTAATCCATGCGCACCCGTATGTACTCCCGTTTCCTTACGTCGCGTCGCGCTTTTTCTCTCGAGTTCCCCATCCTTTTCGGTCGGTGTCCCCGATCTTTTTCCATCTCCGCCGTTTCTTTCCGATCTTATTGCTTCCTTTTATGCTCCGCGCGCTCGTATCTATATACACGCCTACGCCCAGCTATCTCGCATACCGGGCTTATGCTAATGCACGTGCGTATCCGCGCAACGGCGTAGGAACTTGACTCGTTATTACGATGCGCCGCGAAAACGAAAGAAAATTATTCGCGCGATAAAGAACGCGTTACGTGACTTTATCCCCTTGTGGGAAAGCTGCCTGCGTAAACAAAAAAAGTGCCTCGAAAAG
>Ga0157364_1002031_pt1 | contig 18250 bp, 7 predicted proteins | sample AttsexASBM2_FD_111476 | JGI IMG/M metagenome (GOLD analysis project Ga0157364, IMG submission 111476) | Fungus gardens microbial communities from leaf cutter ant in Ribeirão Preto, State of São Paulo, Brazil - Atta sexdens ASBM2 | ecosystem: Host-associated > Fungi > Mycelium > Unclassified ...
CACACACACACACACACACACACACACACACACACACACACACACACACACACACACACACACAGAGAGAGAGAGAGAGAGAGAGAGAGATGCAGGAAACGATTCCCGACGCATATTGAAGTCTATGTTGAGATATTTGCCCCCTGTGGATTTTCGGCTGCGAATATAGCGTCCGCGACCACCCCCGCACTCATTGTTGGGTCACGGTTGACAGTTACGCTCTGCGTCCACCAGCCAACGAAGCCAAAACAGGGGATTCTCGAGGGAGATCTCATCGGGTCTTTCGCAAAGGAACTCTGTCACCCCCGAACTTCGAGTAATGTCGCTTTAGAAAGACCCCTCCTTCCCCCTCCCCGACCCTCGAAAAGCAATTTATCTTGAGAAGCCGGAGCGAACGTTAAATGGATTTCCCTTTCAGAGGTATTACGCGTTTTTATTCAACGTAAAATTAGCTTATAGCTGTGGGGCGCTTTCGCACCCGGTCGTTCGAGTGAATCGTCTCCAAGACTTTCTTTCTTTAGGTGAGAAGACAGGACGAATCTTCCAAATTTCCCTCCACGACGGCCGACCAAGTATTGTCTCACGGGTCGATCGTGCGAGTCGACAAACACGCGATGCATGCTGCCGTGTTTACTGTTTATCATGTGAATCGTTAAGAGACCGGAGGACATAATGACGGGGGGGGGAGCGTGAATAAATTACTCTCTTAGGAGCGTGTTTAAAAATCTCACGATGTAAACAATCGTCGGTTTTGTCGGGAGATAGTGAGGAGGTAGATTACGACTTCCTGTCACCTATTATCACATGTGGTATGCGCTACATAATGCGTCGCTACATAATCGCGCGTACGGTTGGGTGGTCAGGGACCGTAGATAACGTTGTCGTATCAACGTGAACACTGCACCAATTCCAGGTGCACTCTTGCACTTTTAAGGTTCTCATAATAATGCGTCATGCTCCGACCGTATGATTTAGTCTTGGTTCGTTTGTGTCTTGTAAACACGTCTAAGAGAAACTGATTATACACACAACTCTTATAAGTGGATCTCTAAATAATTTTAGAAATATCTTCTACATTTCATTTCAATTTTTATAATTTTTTACTTTTTACGGCTATTTATAAATAAAATAGCAATCGATGTATAAAGATCATAGAGTCGTTCTTTACATTAGGATGTTTAATCAAAATGCTTTATACGCGTTCACCATCCAAGAAATATAGTCTTGTTAAGTCTCCGTTCTGCTTGCGGCGCAGAGAATAAAATTGATATAAATTAAGTGTCTCTCCCTAAAACGAAAAACGAAACTCTCTCGTTGAGGAACCCTCATCATATGTATGTTAGGTAGAGACGTTTCTTTTTTGAGTGCCATCGCTCACAGATTAATATTAGAGAGTCAAGTGACCAAACGTTCGTTCCTTGTCTACAGGAGATGCGGCTGCGTTGAAGATGGAAGGACGACGAAGGATACTACTTGGGCGATATACTACACGAGCTCTCCAGGGGTCTATAGACCTGGAATCTCCAAGACATAGTCTCTTACGTATAGTTCTTCACTCGAAGATGTAGACTTTTTCGGTCTTTGGGTCTAGACAGCAACTTCCGTCCTATTATATGCTTCTGGAAAACATGCAATCGTCCCTTTATGCAGTATGTTTGGCAGAAGTTTGCAAACAAGTAAAAAGACCAGTCCGCCCTCGATCGAACCTTCACAACTTTTCAAATCGAACTCGAAATTGAATTGCGGTTTTATTGTTTTTTATTTTAGTTACAAACGTTATTAAAAATGGAATTAAAAAAATAAATATCAAATAAAATGTTTTCTTTATTCTAGGTAATTTTAATTGTAACTTTTTTTTCGTAAAAATTTATTTAATTCAAATTATTCCTTTATAAAAAGAGATTGTATGTATGTATTTTATTATATATAATGTATGTATTTTATTCATATATAATATAATAAAGAAATTCGAAACTTTATATCATTACTATTTCAATTTTATATATGAATAGGAAATAAATTATTTTTCTTTATTTTTAATAAATGATTATTTTTAATAAATGATTCAAGTAAACAATGTCTAAAAATAGATTAGAAGACTTTATAAAATGATTGTTTTTTTTCAATCTACACAATTTGAATTTAAATATTCTATGCGTGTTTATTTTTATATTTTATGAAGCATGTAAATTTGTAAATATACATTACGCTGTGTTACACAAAGCATATTTAAGGGGAAACTATCAAGAAAAGTTTTCAGTAAAAAATCTAATAATATAATTTTTGACGAGTCGGAATGTTCTTTTTTGATTTTGCTGATGCTGAAGAGCATGCTTTTCTTCGAGAGGACTCGTTCGATTCTCGCTTCTACTCGCGTGTACATAATACATATACAACTGCGTTATCGTGCATGTTGCACGCGATAAAAGAGGATAAATACATAAGCATTCACAGCTGTCGTCGGAGATATAAAGCTAAGGCGTCCTCGGTCGAATATTCGACGATGAAGTGTTCGGAAACGGGCGCGCACTACTCGAGGATAAAAGACGCTGATTCCTACAAATCTCGCGACGAAGCCTGACATTCAAGGCGTAGGCAGCACGGTTGGTGCGCGAACATGTACCGCCAAGTAGTAACCCGAGATGAAAGGTACGGCAAAGATGTCAGAGCGAGATTTAATAAGTGTCACGGCACAGGTAGGCGACGTCCTAACATTATAAAGCCGCCTACGGAGACTTGGATTTCTTGACGTTCCCCGATAATTCTGTCCTCATCGCGCATCGGACACCGATGGGATGCGTGATCGTATCCTCCTAACGAGCATCGTAGAACGTGCATCCGCTTTCCGATCGATGTGTCTTACCAAAATGTAACAGTTCGACTGAAGAGCAGACCGCTGGCACAGTGGTGAAAACATAGGATCTTGATATCGCCACGGTCCATTATGTCGATATCGGATTCTATCATCTATGTTACTAGGCTGCGCTCGAATCCCTTTCCACCTTCGGCTTGTATCGATTCGGGGACAAAGGTCCTAATTAACAATTCCTGTGGCGACGATTCGATTGTAGAGGATAAGACACACATAGGCGTAAATAATATATATTTTACGAAAAATAAATTGTATGGAAAATGTATCAATTAATTATATTATTTTCTATGCAATAAGATTGATCAACAATAAATTAAGGTTGTATTTAATTTCTTTGTATCCTTAATGCTATAAACGTTTTTTCTTTTATCTATTTTCATAATCTCATATTTCTATATATTTTTTCCTATTTTACTATACACTATTTCTAAATTTTCACAAATTATTTCAAGTTATTTGCATTTCAAATTATATTTTGTCCACGATATTTATCTCCGTATATTTTTCACATGAGATAAATAAGACATCAAATTTTCTTGGGCGTCTAAAAAAAAAACGGCTCGTTATTTGGCGACGGAATACAAATTTCTGTGATCCGGTTTTCAAAGATGTAAACATGTAACAGACAAGAGGTCTTGTCTGTTTGGATTAAAGATTTCTTCGGTTTCTTGGGAACTGAGGCGCATGGCAAAACTTTTCTTCGACATTTAAAATATATGTTTTTCAACAGCACTCCAGTGACACGGCCATTCTCTATCAACTTCAAATGGATGCGACCCTTGAGATCGTACCGGCGGTGGGCCCTCCTACGTCGTAAGATTATGAATTCTGAGATGAAGCCCTTCATTCACCTTCCATTTTAATGTAAAAATTGTATTCTATTTTTCCAAAGCCAGGTGACGTGACAGCAATACTCGTTACACCGGTCCGTAACGCGCAACTAGTTTCTCTTTCCACAAATAATATCTGTGCATGACGACGGCGGTTCTCATCAGTTCGCAAAGAAAAAAAACGTAAATTTCTATCTTGCATAAGGAACGTGTAAGCTCGAATTGTCAATCAAATCGACGCACCAATCATATACGTGACTCGAGATTCATCAAATGACGAGGCGTTTTCATTAATATGCAGCAGTTATACGTAGCCATCATGCATTCATGCATGTTGTTTTGGCCACATGTTGCCAGTTAATTAAAGAATTTAACAGTCGCGAGTAAAATTAATTATGTACTATCCACAATTTCTTATGAAGGAAAATTGTATCGTGTCGATAGTTTCTTTACATTACCTGCCTTTAGCAATGATGAGCCATCAGCGATGGATAACGAGGGCTCATTATGACTCGTAAATCAAAGTTTATATGAAGTAGAAGTACATTTATTTAGCATAATTGCATGATGTCTAATAGCAACACACATTCAAATTTAATTAACGTTCCAATAACTTAATAGTTCTGTTTTAAAATTATAAACTATTTATAATATGTGTACACAGAATTAAATTAAAATGTTTAACAAAAAAAAAACGTTTTTCTAATATATATAGACACTCAGTGAAAAAGACATGGTAATAGCAACTATAAAGGTGACAACTATATAAGTTTTATAACTATATATTATTGAAACTATAAAATATTTAATTTATATATACGTTAATTCTACATATAAAACTTGTATGGTTATCCTTTATAATTGTTATCACTATGTTTTTTTCTCTGAGTACAACAACATTATATTGTTAGTATGAAAAAGAATCTGGTAATGCCTACTAAATGTTCAATGAAATCATTTCAATCAAACGTTCGGTTAATATAAAATAATAATTTTACTATTTAAAATATTTAGTATGTATTATCAAACATAATATAATAATATTATATAACTCAATCAACTATTTGATAATAATTACTAAATCTAGAATTATTTAATCTAGAAAAATAAAATTTTTTGTTATATTAACCGAAAATTTGAATGAAATTATTCACAGAATTCTTGGTAGCTATTATCTGATTCTATTTTTAAATATAGACAAAAGTCTATAGAACCTACATGATGCAATGCAATATTTATGTCATTCTCTCGGATTGCGTACTATTATGTGTTAAACAATAGACCCCTAAAATCCGTAACAAAATCCGGAAAAATTACCGCATGTTACATGTGATACACAATGCAGTAAAAGTTAACGATGTCGACTTTATACGACCGAGGGAATGATCCGAAGGCATCGTAGAGTTGCAAGACAAACAGATCTCTCGTAAGGCTATTTCACGCGTGACGGTGCGATTCGGTTTCTCGATAATCGACGCGACGAATCCAAGTGAGAGACAAGAAATTCGCATTCCCATATCAAAATTACATACAATACGTATGTACTCGTGGCTTACTCGCGCCGCGAGTTCTGTAATAAAGCCGTAAAGGATGGCGCCCCGTAAATTCGACAGAATATTATGGTACGCAGCCAAGCCTCTTTCGTTTGTCGTAAGACTTACGGCCGGTGATCACGCTGAAATTTACCGACGTGTCGACTCCCATCGTATAACTGCGCGTGCATGCCTCTCCGTTCTCGGCGTGTAAACGCGCGTATATTTATCAGAGAAACGCGTCGATTCGCTGGTAACTGCACACCACCGCTATATGGTATCCGAATCAGACACTAGGGACGGATACAGTGTAATCTTTCGGAACCATAACATTTTTGCAGCCGGACGCAGCCGCGGGCCTGCCGCTCGCAATTAATTTCACCGACTCGTCGGCTGCCGTTTTTATGCCGCTGCATTTTTTTATGTACGTCAAAACGGACCATTAAAAGCGCGGACGCGTGGAAAATGTAGCGCGTAAAACGAAAATTCTGTTACACTACGTGTACATTTTTTAATGCCGGGTGATCCCGCCTGTGCGACATTCACAGATTTCTCTTTCCATCCGAGTTCCGGCTTTCTTTAGCCAAGGTAGTCTGATAATTCAAAGCTAAATCAAGTTCTTGTTTGTATCTATAAAGTCTACTACTAGATATAAATTGTAAGCTTACGTATTGAAATTACAAGATATAATCCGCCTAAGCGCTTAACCTCTTTAAGTAAAATATATCGATGTCTCAGTAATAATGATCACCTTTTAGCTTAAGAATTATCACATTGGGTTACAGCTATTATAATATTTTTTATTATACTTCAATGGTGAAATTGAAATTATATTATTATGTTTTAGTTCTTAATTGTGTAGCCGAAGTTTTTTCAGCTATTTATCAGAATTGCTACATAAGTAAGTAAAAAATGTTTAGAATCCTACAGAGTAAGAAGAAAAACTTTTAGAAATATAAGAAAATTCTTAACTTCTTTTGGAGATAAATATAATCGGAAAATGATTAACTGAAATAACACATAAAATATTGTACAAGCGTTTATATGATGGATAAGAATGTTGAGACATTATCCGGAGACATTTCACGGAAGATAAGTCGTCTTATCTATCGTCGCGTAACTACAGTAGTCACGGAAAAAGATTCGAACCGTTATGTGGCTATCTCCAACAACCCCTTTCGACAATCGGACATAAAGAAATCTCTGTATCATTGTGTACAAACTGCATGGTGGTCCTATTTACCTGAACATCGGTCGAACTTAGATAAATAATGATATAACCAGAAGATATGTGACATATTCTACGGCTGGCCATAAGGAAAGTCCCGCTCAAAAAACTAATGTAATGTTGTAGCTTTAATATAAGTATGCAACGTAATAATTAATTATCAGGATTTGCAGTAACGTCTCGAAAGTATGAAATGAGATAATATGTATGCTTGGCTACAGATTAGGGCGAAAACTACCGATATTTACTACGACATGAACGCGCGGACACTCATAAATCCCGAGATTACAGTCGAAAGTTTTCTTTTCAGCGTGAAAAGTTCGTAAGTCAGTTCAAATCGCATTTGCCGTCTCGGTAAGTTGCCTTAATTGCACTGCTGTGTGGTGCTCTTATTACCCATGCCCGCAAACTGAGTCCTTTATTTATAGCTTGCAGGATATTCCCCGATGAACTTTAAACATCTATAAACCATAAATTTTGAACCCAAAGAGGTATGCAAGCACAATACGCTTCGTCGATACTGAGTAAAAAAAGTTCTCAGAAGTTTGTAGCTTTTCCATAAAAGTATATTAACTTTAAAAAACTCTAAATCTCTTATTCTTTCAATATTTCTGGGAATATAACAGATATATAATGTGTTGCTGTATTATTTTTATTATTAAAAGACAATTTATTTGCAAAAAAAAAAACAAATATAAGATATATTGTCGGAGAGTTGCCTTGTCACATATTGACCTTTACAGAAAATTTGTTTGATGTACCGCCTTTATAAATTATAGAACGATATTTTCTACACAATATTTTGCATCTAATTGTACTTAATTATAATTTTATTTTTATATTAAAATATATTTTTATATTAAAATATATTTTTTTATTTATACAGTATATGTTGCCTGTTTAATCTTTTACAGATATTAATAATAACTTTTAAAAATATAATTAATTTAAAAAATATTATTTTATAATTGAGAGAGTTTATCTCAAAGCGTCGAATAATGCTTTGATAATAATAATATATTATAATAAATAGGAAATCTCATTCAATTGTGTTTAAAAACGGAAAATCGTTTGCTTGTCGATACGTTAAATAGAAAGACCTCTTTGATATATATATTCTTTATTGTGCGTGACCCGATTCAATTAATATTACACACCTTTTTATGTTATATTAATAGCTTGTGATGCTTGACGATCACATTATGGAACAATAATGATAAAAGAATAATATTTCTTTCGCTGATAATGTTTTGAACTTTTGCAGGCGATGATGTGTACATCAATTTTATACTTTTGAGTTTCAATACGCTAAAGAAAATAGTTGAGAGAATTGGAATTTGTAACTACCTTCGAAAGGCTACAGTGAAGTTGGAAAAAGTTCTTTTTTATCTATTGCAAGCTGAAAAACTTTTCGTACCGACTAAAAATAGCTGATATTCACCCATGATATTCTTGGAGATCGAATTCGGTATCGGGATCATCGTTACGCTGAGCATACATCGCAGTGAAAATTCCCATGAATTATTTAAGATCGCGCTCCGTAGCTCAGTGTTATTTTAATTCGTGGTATATTTTCATATTCAAATATATGCTACGTTAGCAGACCCTTAAAAAGAACGTTCATCTTCGATCGGTGATGAATAGACATTATATGTTTTCTCTTTCCTTCTCTCTAAAACTCCTCCTGTTCCCCGTTTCTCTGCCTCTCTCGATCGTTTCTCGCCTGGTGGATGATCGTCATGTTGACTTCGGGTGGCAAGCGGAAGCGAGTACTCTAGCAGAGAGAATAAGAGAATCGCAGAAAGAGAGGAAGAAAGAGAAAAATACAGAGGAAGAAATGTGTAAGATGGAACATTTTATATTCAGGAGGCGTAAAAACAATCGTGTAAGTAAGAGCGTGTCGTGCCACATATAAATTGGATTGTTAAATAAAAAGATAATTCCAATGGTATGATGGATTTACATCGTCTGGAACAAGTCACGCCGTCTGTAAATTCCCGACGATACAATCACGAAAAGATTAATTTAGCAAATTTAGCATTTTCGGCTATATGCAGATTTCATAATTCACGACCTTCTTTTCCGCGTGTATATTTTACCAGTGGTCCACGAATCAATTCTACAGCTATCTCAAAGCAACGCACCAGATGCTTAATGCTATTTCTGAACGATACTCGCGCGAGCGATTATGCGTCTTCCCGTGCTGAAGATATCGACGCGGTTCGCGATCAGTCGCGGGAAAATATCTTCGAAATTCGAAACTTAAATTAACTTCCAGGTGCCGCACGAACTTTTCTCATTCGCGTTGGGGGATCGATTAAATATCGCCGGGAAATTCGAGACTCGGAATAAACTGTTACACGACACCGCGCTGTCACATCGGGCTCGCAGCGCGAGAAATTTCTCCTCCTTCTCGAAGTAGCGTTAGACCTCGCATGAAGAAAAAAAAATCTCGAAATCGGAAACCTGGGATACATACACCTTCTGGAGTTCTCTTCGCTTTATGACTGTTATAAATCTTTACATGTGTTGATCATTTGTTGTAAATAATCCATATCCATAGTATTCTATTGTTTGTGACTATTTATAAAGTAATTGTCAAAGCAATTTTATTCAATATCGAGATGCTGTTTTTTAGAAATTGAGAATAACATAATAATTGATCGACAAAATTTCATTTTTTTTACGTTAAATTGATCTGACAGAGTGTTTCTTGTAGTATGTATTTTTTGCGCTGATTCGAATCTATTTATTTATGAATCTATTAAATTTATGAGGAGAGAGAGCAGTGTTTCTATATATCACGTATAAATTCCTCTTCTGTTTAGATATGAATAAATAATTCATAGGGAATAATTACTCAATTTAACATGATTTTCATTATAAAACCTATTAAAAAAATCATTTTAATAAAGAAAAAGATCCCACATAATGAGCTGTAAGGCTCATTATTTTAAAAAGAGATACTGGTTATAAAAAAATTACAGAACAGAATAAATTTTAATTTTACTTTTAAAATTAGCGTAAAAAATACATAAGAATCAGCTAAAATCATTTAACAAAATCATTATGGACCAGTGTAATCATTTATATCAGTCAATTTGCAGCCCATCTATGAATTTTTTGCAACCTATCGATTCATAGCTCAAAATATAGAATTATATTTTTTTATTTTAGGCATGCAAATGAAATAAACATTAAATACATAGCGGTCTAAAAGATAAATTTATTTGTTTCTAAAAAATGACTCTCTAAAAACGATTTTTAAAAAAGATTGCGCATTACACAATCCTTAAAAATGAAATAGAAACATATGCGAGATCACTTCTCTTTTTTCCTATACAAAGGATCGTAACCAAAAAATTCTTGTAGTTACGCTATTGTATATAATATTGTTTAGTTGACTCATTTTATTAGAACTACTTCTATTATAGGCAATAAGTTAGTATTTTTAATATAATGTTTTAATATTCGTTATAATTCATGTCAAGACGTGTAATAAATAATCATGAATCATCTTCCTCTCCTTACCTTTCCTTATCATTTATCTTAACGTAGATCATAAAATTATCAGCATTTTCTCTACTTGTCTCGCTTAACGACTAAACCACATCGCACCGTGGCACCGAATTCGATGGCGCAACTGGATTAGCGTGCGGAATGAACAACTCGCTCGATAGCGATGGGGCGCCCAGCGGGGCAGACGCGCAATGTCCTGATCGTGGTCTGTTGGAAGTTGTTCGTAAAACGTTCGTAGGATCAACTGGTTGAATGTATAACGAGAGAACGTGTGCGAGTGCGACGGAGAAAGAGAGGGACGGACCAGAGGAGGATGGCTGATAAAAAAAGAAATTGAAGGCCGATGGAGGGAACGCGAGAAGAGGGACTAAGGAAAATAGAATGAAAGAGAAGGAGTCGAGAACGGGCCTGTAGATTCTACGGGCCCGTGTTCGCTGTACACCACACGCTGAGTGACTTATGACAAGCGATATCGCAGTGGTTCTCATGACAAATATATTCCCGCCGTCACTCTCTCGCCGCGAATACGATGCCACGTCCAACGATGCCCCCGAAGATGTCGGTATGGAGTAGGATTTATTGGTGTCATTAACGTGGATGGTTTTATAGGGGCAAGAGCGCAACGTTTGAATATTCTCTTGCGCTGTTCCATCTCTTGCGAGAGACTTCCGACTACTTGCCGTCAGTAGATCCTATTACCCATTTTGGTTGGCCGGTCGGTTTCGTGAAACGAGACACTCGCCACGGGCTGAATCAGGCAAAGAGGTTGTAAGCGTCGCGGAAGATATATGCGAGCGAAAAACGGACGCGACATATGATATGTCGGCCGTTCGTCTAAAAGAAATGGCAGATACAGCGGTTGTTGCTTGACCGCGTGCATCCATGCTGATAACTTTGCACCTCGCATCCGCTAGAAGGGAGCACCACGTTGCGTTATTACGACAATAATGGCGGACGAAACTGTTGAAGCGGGATTGTTAACGAAGAATAGAAACTTTAAGAGTTATTAAAACTACATTACTCGTAATGACAAATAGGCGACAGAGCGTACCAATGACGATAAATAAACTTTGTTCCCCCCCGTTGTGGAGGCATTAAGATACAATCTCACTCTATAACTTCCTACAGAATTTCTGACTGTGTAATCATCTCTCGCTGCTGGCAATGACATTTTTCAAGCAACTATACGCTTGAATTCATCGACATTATTCCACCATTCTCTTCCTCCTCGGAAAGAGAAATTTTCGATTTAATCTTTATCTACTAATTAATCTTAAAGGGAAGAAGATTTATGATAAATTAATTTTACACCAGACAGTTAACTATAAGTTTCCGATTTCTGACGTTACAGGTATACCTGTCATACCTAGAAAGGGATATAATAATAATGATAACCTAATGCCTTGAGTTAAATAACATTTTGTTACAATATTTCTAACTTCCTATAAAAACAATTAAAAATAATTCAAATACAATTTGACATTATGAACTCAACCTCGTGTATACCTCGTCATGTGGGTTTGTGATAACCATTTTTTGCATTGTTTGAAAAATTTATTGAATCTCAATAATATATGTTTAATCTGATTACAAAAGAGTGCACCTGTGGTGATACAAATGATCACTACAGATGGGTAGCAAATGTCGGAACAACGAACAAAATACTTGAAGGAGAAGAGGCCGTCATCTCAAGAACAGCTAGGTGTGTTATTTTGATAGTAGGTGACGGTAGTAGCCCCGTCGTTAAAAATTGTCTCGAGCATTTCTACCTGGCCCTCTTCGAAAAACAGCTCGACGCTGTTTCAACCGTGATGTTTATCGTGCGTCCTCGTGCACCCTGGGAAACAGCAAGATGTTTCTACCTACGTCTCTTGTATCTTGTAGTAAGCATCGCTTAACGAGAAACTCGGGGAAGGAATAAGCCGTCGCTTGTTGGCACGTTGAAAACAGTTGACAGGCCTCACAAGGCTTGCTCGCTATTAAGTTTTCGAGAGAGCCGTTATCCCCTCGAGACGTACGGAGACAAAAAACTTACTAACGGGTCCGTCCGATAAAGACGATCGAGTCCTAATTTCTCTAATATAAAGGAGAACTCGTGAAAGTTGCGCGATTCATGGCGTACATGATGCATCAGTCGTCACATAAAACGTTTCTCAAGATTATATGAATAAAATAGATGACCTATGCTACTGCTGGTTCAGCCAGATGAGTAGCGTGAAGAAACTATCAACTTCCCATCTACTTGAGTAACAACGGTCTATGCGTGTATTGTGTAGTGTAAATTTTCTTTTCACGCGTAAACCATGTAGGCGGTTAATGACTTGTAATGACTGTACTTTCTCTTCTTCCCTCTCGGTTTTAAAGCGAGGCTCTATTCAAATAAGCTGAACATAACTTGTAATTCTTTTATATTTAAAAATTAATTATACTTAATTATACAAAGTGTCTTAATCTTTAGAGAAAAAAAGGATGAAATTTAATGTTTGTCACAAATTGATCTGTACTGAATATTCAATTGACACAGACAAAAGGTAACATTACTAAAAGTAATATGACATTAATATTATAATTTCGCACTCAACAATGTAACTATCATGTATCATGTATATATTAGGTTTGTTGTTTATTTCTGCATTTTCGAACTGATGCACACAATGTAATAAATTGAAATGAAACAAATATACATTTGTTTCACTTCAACTTATTGTGCATCAGTTCGCAAAAATGCAAGTATAAAAAGCATATATCTATTGTTAAGTGCGTAATTGTAACATTAATATAATGTTACTTTTCATTTTTTGTATCGACATTAAGAGCTAATCTACATGTAAATTTGTAGATCTTTGCTTTTTATCATTTTTTTATTTCCTGTCTTTTGCCTTTTATCCTATTTCTTTGTTTTCATTTATACAAGATAAAAGTTGATAAATATTGGAAAAGACGGGAAATATGTGATAAGAAATATAATTTTGTAATATTTACGATTATCAATAAAACGGTACAAAAAGGCAAAATGTAAAAAGTAAGAAACAAGAAGCACATTGTAGATTACACATTAAGTATTAAGAGAGCAAAACTTTGGTATAATACTAATATAATACTAATATTGTTAATATTATTAATGTTAATTACTCCAAATTTAATTAATGTTGAGAGATATCTGTGTACTCAGTGCTGAAAATTTTAGCGAGCATTCATGCCCAAGGTCTTGCTTGGGGATTATTTGAGTGTACTCAACGGGATGCTTTGAAACGAGGTAATGGCTGGGAATTGTGAAACGCGTACGCGAAGTGTTTTAAGGCGCCCCTTTCGTTTACGCACCCATAACAGAACAGGTGGCCACAATTGGTCTTCTCGTTTCTCTTCCCAATTACTACGTCGGCTGGTTGTCGGCTGCCGCGAAGGCTGTCGCACGCCAATTAATTTTGGGAAGCGACCCTTTAATTCTTGATATTCATTACGTTTTAACTCCATAGCTGTCACACAGTTGTCTTCAGAAAATCTCGGAAATTTACTAGCGAAATATAATATTTCATATTTTTATACAGATTGTGCATAAGAAAATAATAATGTTGGCGTTTTTTTTTCTTTTAAAAACTTATATCCTTAAGACTGAATTATCTGCATATGTGACAAATAAAAACGTGTATTTTAAGTGCTAAGCTTTTTGCGCAATTCTTTTTTTTCGTCGATTAGCTTGATATTAATTAAATTCTATATTAAGTTTCTGAAGAGAAATAGGTGAATTATATAATTAATATCCTACTGTTTTAGAAATAGATATTCTATATATATATAAGATGTATATAATATATATTATGATACATACAAAACAAGAATACACAAAATAAAAAATATAGATGTAAAAGAAGTCATAGTTATTTTTCAGCTCATGCTCTCTCAACGTACGCTATGTTCGTACTTTTAAAAAAAGCACGCTAACTCCTCTCTCTCTCTCTCTCTCTCTCTCTCTCTCTCTCTCTCTCTTTCTGCGCGCGCGGCTTATTTTAACATTCATAAATCTCTATCTAAACTTACGAAGAGCCTAACGTTTAGAAAAGAATCTCTTTACGTTCTTACGCCTCCGAGATTAAGTGATTCAACGTGATGTAGATAATACACACCGAATGGTTGGTCTGCTATTGAAATAACATGGTGTACAGCTGTTTGACGTATATATGCCCGCGGATATCCCTAGAGAATTCCGCGAATTGCGAGGTAACGTTATACGACAACCAATTACTGCCGGTTAATTTGTTGCATCGTCGCTCGGTAACTGTTCGCTCGCGCGCACGTGAATCACCAACCACGCCGTGATATCTCCGCTTCGGCGTTTCGGGGGGAATCCTGGCGATTCGCCAACCCCTTAGGCTTTCTCTCTCTCTCTTTCTCTCTCTCTCTCTCTCTCTCTCTCTCGCGCGCGCGCGCTCTATCTGTCTTTCTCTTTCTCTCTTCCGCGTACGCGGCTTATTCCCGTAGTGTAAGGGTGTAGCTCCAATCGACCGTGGCTGATCGGACCTCTAGCGATGCCCCATATATATCGAATGTAATGTCGGCAGGAAAACGCGTAACTCCGTGAAAGTCGCGAGCGATGGCAGGGCCGGCCGGCCGGCGGATTGAGTTACCACCGAGGGCGAAAAGGGATGCCCTTTCCGGGCCACTTGTGGTTCTTCGTTCACACCTCATCCCTTCATTAACCACACGGTAAAAGGATCCCCGAAGACGCGAGTATGAACGTACATGATGGTTCGAGAACGGTGTGATATAGCACTAAAGATAAAGGGATAAGAAAAAAGGATTAGGATGGAGAAAAGGGAAGGAATAAATTATACGTAGAAGGGATTTGAAAGAGAGAGAGAGAAAGAGAGAAAGAAATAATGGAGGTTTCTTGAGAGTTTCTTAAACATATGTCAAACGTAATTCTTTCAATTTTTCCAATTGATTTTTCTTTCAGATAACTGGGCAATCTTGATGCTCGGCGACATTTACCTCATACATCTCTTTCGCCCGTCTTAACTGTCACGCTGATCGATCACCCTTCGTGAATGCGATATTTTTAACGTATCGAGCGACCGATGACTTTCCAATTTCGTTTAACTTGAAAATTAATATTTTAACTAACGTTATTTATTGCAAAAAAATAGGGAATAGTATTAATTGCAATATTGCAATATGAACTTACGAATTAATTTATCTACAGTATTGGTAAAATGTGTGTGTGTGTGTGTGTGTGTGTGTGTGTGTGTGTGTGTGTGTGTGTGTGTGTGTGTGTGTGACCAGTAATCTCCCAAAACAATTTTCCAATTCAAACTATTTCTCTATTAAAAAATGATTGAAAATATTTCTCTAAGCGCTATAATTCACTCTATATAAGATACCAATACTCGAAAAAAATAAAATTGAAAAAAAAATAAGAAACAGACTCAAGAAAAAGCGTTTGGTCGATAAAGCTCAACCAACAAACTCTAGAAAGAATTGATTAGGTGCAGCAAAACGGCTCGGTTAAATTCTCACGGTAAAAGCTGAGAGTACATCGTTCTTTGCATCGTGGTAAAAACCGCACGTACACCTTCAGTTGACAGTCAGCTGAAATCAAATGTTCCACTTCGACGATCTATTCTCGCTGAAGTTTATTTAAGCGACACATACCACTATGGAATCCCTAGTGTAGCGTTTACCGTGTCTGCCGTCGTGACTTCAACGAAAGTTCGTTGCCCTTCGCGTTTCAACTCGAGCCCCGCTCTGCTCCGCTCGCCAACCAGCAGCAACGTGGAGAGACAGTTAGAAATTCTTTTGAATATTCGACCGCTTTGTACGACCTACCGCGCGACTTATCGAGGAAAGTTGTTAGCTACAGCGGTAAAGTGGTCGACGCATTGTTACGGTCCGTGGCACATAGCAAAAGCGAATACGCGAAAGCGAAAATTCTTGACGGTCGACGATAACTACGTCAGCGTTTCGATCGTTGAGAAAGAGAGAAAGAGAAGCGTACTCGAGGCCTTCTTCGTCGCGTACTACGCGATTGGAAAATAGAACGATCGCTGTTTCACTTCGTCGACGATGAAAAGAGATGGAGATGAATGTTGTATTTTTCTTCTTCGCGTTGTGGATTCGCAGAATAGCTGTATCTGACTTTCGAGAATCGATGATCGTCGTCGACGACGGAAAACCAACGAGCGCGATCGCGGCGTGGCGTGGCAAAAGGGAAGAAGAGCCACACCGCTCGCGGTTGCACGGAAAAGGAGCCGCCGTGGGCTAAGTGAAATGGCGCGTGCCTAGTAGATTTCACGGTGCGTTAGTTACGGGCGCTCCCTGTCGCTACCTTGCACCCCTTTTCCTTACTCCCATCCACAACCCTTCCCCGCCCAGCCGCCGCCTTCCTGCATCTCGTCCACCATTCGTTCCTCCATCCGTGATCTACTTTTTCATTGAGCGCGCTTTACGTGATGCTGCGGCGTGATGCTTCTCTTTATCGATAATAAATCGCCGACGCGAGACTGCTTTAGAACCGGCACTGACCTTGTTTAATAATAATGACAAGCGGAGCAAACTAAATCGATAAAATATTAAAGAAATCTTTAAAAATATTATTTATTAATAAAAAAAAAAGAGAAATATTTTTTCTTGTCCAAATAATATGATAATAACATCATAATGATATGGCAATTTTACTGTAAAATTTCTATTTAAGGTACTATCTTATATCTTTTTTTCTTCACATGGCACTCTTAACATTATTAATTCTTTTACATCTCATGTTTTCTTCTCTATTCTATCAAGTAAAAAGATTTTATCATTCTACGTGTACTTCTCATTGTAATCCAGCATTCGAATATGTAATTGGCTGTCGGACATGATTATCTTGCACGAAGCAGTGCTACGGAAGCGCACGCGGACATTTCATTATTTTATTGCCGCATGGTAGACGATCTATCCGGTGAGTAACGAGACAATGAGACACGTGCCGCGCGTATAAATAATGGCAATTTAACCTCGGTTACGAGATACCTATCGTTCGTTTAGCCAAGCAAAAGTGCTGCAAGTTAATCGTAGGATCGATGAGGGATAAGCGGAAGGAGCAAAATCGAGTCACGATACTTTTAGCAAAAAAATAACAATAGAAAGGACTGATACAAGAATATAGAACATCTATCTTTAAGGAGATATTTCAGTTATACAACAAATAAATGCTAGAAAAATGAAATATAAAATAATAAAATATTATAACACTATATAAAACATGATATAAAATAAAAATTAAAAGAAAATAAAAAATTATTAAGATAAAATTTGTTATTCATATATCGATTGACATATGAATAACAAATAAGAAGGCTTTATTCATCTAAAAAAACGAATCTTGATAATAATTTTGTGTGAATTTTTATAATAATTTATAAAAAATTGAAAAAGTTAAAAACTGGGATAATTCATGACGTACTTCAGTAAATATCGATGGAATCATAATGTTTTGTGAATAAAATCGTTTTTTTTTGCTTTTTGTAATACAATACAATTTCGAACTTCACCAAATATATATCACGTGTTTATATAGAACATTTCACTAATGTACATACTCATATCTGTAATTGTATCTTTGTTTTGCGTGATTACTATCATTATCATACAAATTGAATATTGCAGGGGAATTGTTTGTCGCACAAAATCAATTTCTTAACCCGATGCGGTTTAACGGGCCGATGGTTGGCCTCATCAATATGCGTCACGATCGTCGGATCGCTCGTGTCGTCCGAGCGCGCGACATACCTGTCAACGTACAAAACTAATCCTGTATGCTTAAAGACCTGAAACGATAAGGCCTGCTTTTCAGGCCGCACGTCTGAAAATCCTGTTTTGACAGGGATTTACGTACTTTCGATGCGGCCTAATCTCGTCTATTTGAAAGCCTCTTCTCGGATAGAACCGTCGTTCTTCCATCCTCGTGCGATGAGACATAACAATATTCCTACAGAACGATCGATACTTGCCTGCTAAAACGAAGAGAGAATAGATAGATAACTGGATTTTTGGTATTTCGATGTGAGTAACGTCCTTGGCACTCAAAAGAAGGCAAAGCGTCGATAATGCATTTTGATAAGTAAGAGCTTAGTCAGTATCTTTTTCTTTATGGAATCTCCTTTCTCAGAATTGTTAACTCGCAAATGGAAAAGTAACAAAGTTTAAAAAAAATATATCTTACAGTCCATTTTTAGCAACATAAATTAACTTTTTCTGAGCTTTTTATCTTTCATTACTTCTAAGAAAAAGA
>Ga0157364_1002032_pt1 | contig 18249 bp, 22 predicted proteins | sample AttsexASBM2_FD_111476 | JGI IMG/M metagenome (GOLD analysis project Ga0157364, IMG submission 111476) | Fungus gardens microbial communities from leaf cutter ant in Ribeirão Preto, State of São Paulo, Brazil - Atta sexdens ASBM2 | ecosystem: Host-associated > Fungi > Mycelium > Unclassified ...
GAATACGAGCAAAGACATGATAAAGTTATTCTTCTTCATGACAACGCTCGGCCTCATGTCGCTAAAGTCGTAAAAAAATATTTGGAAACGCTCAAATGGGATGTTTTACCGCACCCGCCGTATTCTCCGGACATTCTCCTTCTGATTACTTGTTCCGAAGAATGCAGCAAGTCACTGGTTCACTTCTTTCGCAGAAATCGAAAATTGGTTCGTCTCCAAAGATGAGTCATTTTTTCGAGATGGAATTCGAAAATTGCCTGAGAGATGGGAAAAAGTATAGAATATAATAGTAATAGCGATGGACAATACTTTAATTGATCTGTTCATTCATTTTGTATTGAAATAAAAACGCATAAAAAACGGACTGAACTAATCTGTACTCCCAATAATATTTAATTTTTCATTAAAAATTTGTTTAAAGAAATTGTTCGATTTGTCCGAATTTTGGTGACGCACCCTATATTATATGTGTTTTACAATGTTCTTATATGAAAAATTTTTATCGGGGGATCAAAGAAACTACAATCAAAAGAATACTGAATATTTTCAAAGTAGCTAAAATCGCATACCTAACAGGGTTGTTATTTCAATATACCCGAGGCTATTGGAATATTATGTAATGCATAAACAATAGGGAATTATCCGGCTTAGCCCCCGCGAGCACGTTGGTGGTTTACTCGTCAACATTCCCTCATTTCTAGTGAACGCACTCTTATTGCAAGTACAATCCGTTAAACAGCTAACGAGATATCGGTAAGTAAATTAGTCAACAGGCACAGGTGCACTATCACACGGTAACGGCGGCTGTATTACTATCCCCATCTGCGCAACTCACCGGGTCTATATTAATACGCGTAATTCGATTTTCATCATCCTCTATATAACCGATATCAAGTGACACGGACACTCGCGCAAAAGCAAAAGAACATTTTAAACTGTCTTCTCTTCGAGAGACCATCATTGCGAAACTATTCTGTCATACGCCATGTAATCATCGGTGAAAAAAGAAATAATTTTGACTGTTTGGTGCGCAAGCGATTTAAATGGTTATTAAAGATAATCATATTGTCAAAGTAAAAAAGGTGAACTAAACGCTTCAACAAATGAGTGACGTGAAGAACGATAAGGATATGGAAGCTATGGGCACAAATGATTATGTGCTTCACCTTCCACGTCCGCTCACTCTTGAAGAAAAGAAATATCTATTGACTGTAGAGAGAGGTGATTTGTCTAACGTGAAGAGGCTTCTACAACTTGCAAACAAGAAAAAGGTAAATATAGAAATTTTAAAGAAAAAATTTAAAGATTAGAATGGAAATAAAAAAAAGTTTTGGAATAAATAACCTCGCTGATTTTACAAAAAAAAATTCATATTTTAATATGAAAAATTACCTTTTCCGAAATCCATAATATTTGCTGAAATTAAAGAATAAAATTTCCCATACAACACAGAAAGATTGCAGAAACATTGCAGAATGATTTCACTGAAACATTACATTGCAATATTGCATGGTGGTTGCGAAACGTTGTTGAATTGCAAAATTCCAACAATGTTAAGATGTCCGCTTTTTGTTATATTGCAACAAAACGTTCCAGCAATATTGCAATGTAATGTATTTGAATAAATTTTTTACGAAGACTTTAAAATGAAAACTTCTGTACATATATTTCACTAACTTTCATTTTTCTATAAATCACATTTCTAGTTATATGTACTTTTCAAGAGCAATTTTTTTATGATAAAACCATAAAATATTCCAATAAATATAGTATTAATTCTGAAGGATAAATTTATTCGTTAAGGAAAAAGCATGTATGTGTGTGCCCCGAAACAAAACTACAAATATTATCCACATTAATAATAATACAGTCGCTTGATAAGTGATTCCTTTTAATTCGAAACCACTTCAAGTTGAAATCGATTAAAAAAAAGCGGTATGAAATTTATCAATAAAGTTCAGGCGCTGGTTTATTCTTGCATTCATATCAGGCATAAATATATTATCGATCACATAATTAATATTTCAATAAATTGTTTTCAGCAGCTTAAGCTTCCTTGTTGTCTTATCCGATAATGATGCATTGATTATATCCTCGATATTATATAATCTTTTGATTACATATTTAAAATAAATATAAAACTTAGTTAATGAAGTAGCTGTCAAATAATAAATCAATCAATGTTTTATTTAAATATAAAATGAATTATATTAATTATTATATCATAAAAAGACTATTAAGTTAAAAGACTGTACTACATAAATATTGTAAAAATTTATATTATTTATATTATTTTTATATTATTATTATTGTAACAATTAAAGAATTACAGTTTTGCAATGTTTGTGGAATATTACAAGTATATTACTGATTTTGCAGGCATATTGTTAATTTACATTTCTCTGCAATATTATATTGCAATCTGCAATGTTGCAACATTACAGCAATATTACTTCAATCTTCTGTGCTATATGGGTTTATTTTGTTTAGTTTTATTAAAATTGACCTTTAATTGTAAATGTATCCACGAAATTCTGGAAATAATTCGCGTATAGAAATTATAGTAACAATTTCGTAGAGTTAAGGTAGGCCAAAATTTCTTGATATGCTTGAACGTTTTAGATAAAACAGCTAGACATAAATTGTGTAGATAGTTTGGGTCGTGGTGCCCTCACGCTGGCCATAGAGGCGGAACATTTAGAAATGGTTGAGTTGCTTGTTGTGATGGGAGTTGAAACTAAAGATGCTCTGCTTCATGCAATTGATCAGGAATTCGTAGAGGCAGTCGAATTGTTGTTGGAACATGAAGAACTCCTTACGAACCAAATAACTGAAAATTGTGAGTCAAAATTGATTTTCAAGTATCTCGCAAGTACAGTATCTCAATTGTCGCCATCGTATACGGAAAGAATGGTTTTGCTGAAGTATATAAAAGTTGAACCAGATACAAATCTAAAAACAATTATGTTATACTAAAGATATGTTATACTATTTACATTCTCGGCCAAAAGTTTCGAGACATTTTCAAAAATTGATATTTTTGTAATTATTTATTTAGATATCTATAGTAATGTATTTTTAACAATATTTTTACAATACTCCTTTCAATCCAATAACTGTTTTTTTAAATCTGAAGAATTATTTTTAAAAAACATTGTTAATAAATGTTGAATAAAAATCTCAAAAATATCAATTTTTTTTAAATCTTTTTCTATTTTTAGCCTCAGTATATATATTATTATATAAGACGATCAAGCTGGTTAATTGGAATATCAAAATCTTATTGCCATATTATATTATTGTGCTCATATGTACATATGTAATTATTTTGATGGTTCAATAAAATTATTATTTATAAATGTGTATTTGCTTAAGTTTTATATATTATAACAAAACCGTTCCTTTTGTGCAAAAATGTAATTATAAATAAACAATTATAAATAAATTATAAAATAAACAATTTTATTGAAAATAAAATTGCATTAGAACTTATTTGCATTAGAATTATTATTTGTCTTTCGTGTACTTCGCACTTTAATTACAGCCGAAAAGCAGATCATACACAGCTGGCAGAAGGTAGATCCAGCATCAGCCAGATATCCGATGGACATGACACCATTGATGCTCGCGGCACAACGCAATAATTATGAAATTTTGAAACTTTTACTGGATCGAGGAGCTACCTTGCCGATGCCGCATGACGTTAGGTGTGGCTGTGACGATTGTCTTCAGGCAACCATTGGTGAGAGATATTCTGATAAATTTAGTTCGTCTCCTAATACAGATTTTAGAAAATACAGATATTAGAAAAATATTATAAATTGTCAATATAGAAATTGCTGATAGAAGATGTAATATAATTAAAATTATATTACATTCTAATTAGAATTATGATTTAGGCGATCCGTTACGTCTGTCATCTACTAGAATTTCCGAATATAAGGCTTTAGCAAGTCCAAGTTTAATAGCTTTGAGCTCGACAGATCCTTTAATGACAGCTTTCCAATTAAGTTGGGAACTTAGGGAACTGGCCATTTCGGAACCTGAAAGTAGAGCCGAATACTTAAAACTACGACGACAGGTAGAAAAGTAAGTATTTTTGTTTCACAAAATGTGATTATATATTGTATATAAAATTAAAAGTACCAAACGGTCATAATTGCCCGTTTCTTTAGATTAACCCTTCGGAGCTGATGGTGGAAGTCTTCGATTATAAATTTCTTTATCAAAAATATCAAAGAATTTAATTTTCTTTATATTACATCTACAAAGATATAAATTGGATTATTCTTATTAACATATTGTTAGTATTTATTCTTTTTTAAACCAATTATGTCAAACCAGTTACTTTAAATCTATAAGGTAACAGGCTCGTGTGAGATTATAAAGCAAATTATTGGTTAATAGTTTATAACGATCAATTATAAAAAATAATTATTATATATTCAATTTATTGTCATAATTGTACAAAATATAAAATGTTTCGGCTTACTTAGTTTTTCTCGGTTAGTAATATAATATAATTATATCAACACATAATTAGTTCTCGAAAACATTACAAATTAACATCTCGTAGAAATGTAACTTAACTTTGACCACGCACTGACTAATAATCAATAATTCCTATTTATTCATTGTTTCAACATAAATGCTGTATCTTCTCTAAAAGAAAATTTAATATGTCATTTTGATTCCTTGAAATTAATTAGTGTTTTTTAATTAATATAAATTGAATATATCTTATAGCGTTAGTAATTGTGCTGTAGATTTTGAGACGTTAGTTCTGGGAAGTTAGTATTATATTCCTTGAAAAAAAAAAAGATTCTGAAATTTTTTGATTTTTCAATAAGTCTATCTTTTACATATATATATATTGATAAAACATTTTTATTACTTTCTTTATTTTCATATTACCTTATTATACACTTGATTCTTTTAAGAGTACAGAAACATTGATTCTGCTAATGTTAATCAAGAGTTATAATTGTTCCGAATAGATTCGCTGTCGATTTATTGCAATACGTCCGGACCACCACGGAACTAGATACCATCTTAAATTACGATCCAGAAGAAGAAAATGCCATACTTAACAAACAATTGGCTCGCCTGGAACAAGCTATAGAGTATAAGCAAAAAAGATTCGTCTCGCATTCTCACGTTCAGCAGCTCTTGGCAGCAATCTGGTAAGCCAAGGACTCTATTTCATACAGCACAGATATCTAAGGAACAGCTTAAGAACATCCTAAGGATCTTTCCAGAACACTTCTTGAATAAAATGTGCTGTATGAGATAGGGATGTTTCATATTTTGTTTCACAAAAAACATAATTTGTAAAATGAATTTAAAAACACTTTTGAATATCTCATCCTATCCAAAGGTACGAAGGGGTTCCCGGATTTCGAAGAATGTCAACTCTGCAAAGAGTCGGCATTCTTGCAAAGACAGCGGTTCTATTTCCATTTTATTGTATCATGTACTATCTAATGCCGGGATCAAAAACGGGACAGCTTATGCGAAGACCTTTTATGAAATTCTTGGTTCACGCGTCATCCTATTTATTCTTTTTGTGTAAGCTACATTATAGCTTTAATTATAAAACAGATAAAACTTGAATCTTGAAATAATAATATCAGTGCCATTATCTAACCAACAGCTAATATATTACGTATTTGTCTGTAGTTGTACTCATGCTAGTATCGCAGCGTGCAGAAGTGGAAATCGTTAGACTCTTGGGTAGCCAAGAAATGAAGAGAAACCTCGAAGCTTACTTGGTTCGACAGAGAGGCGCGGCCCCTACTCCTCTTGAAGGTATCGTTGTGCTATATGTTTTTGGATTCATATGGGAAGAGACGAGAGAGGTACGCAGATGACAAACATGTATCTATAATTTCTCTTAAATATGTTTTCTATATGAAAAGGATGATTTTGCTAAAGTATCTAATGAGGTAGAAATTTAGATACAAATCTGAAAATATTTTTGTTGGACCATTAAAATAATTAAGAAATTCAAGCACAATGACCAATCCTGCAAAAGACTTTGATATTTTAACAATCAGCTTGGACGTCGTCTATTATTTTAATAATTATTATTTTAATAATTTCGTAATTATTTTAATAATTTCTACAAAATTATTTTCAGATCTATATCTAAATTTTTAAATAAAAGAGATGAAATTAGGCTGTAAAAACATGTAAATCAAAGAATTACAAGTATCTGTGAAAGCCTAGATATTCATGTGTGGATATATATAAATATATATATATATAATTTTTTATTAAATATAAATTAAAAAACAATTAAACATTTGGACCCTACATTTTGGATCATTTGGATGTATGTTATTTGAATGTGATAATTTGTTTGCATTTAATGTAATCATTTAAATATTAGAATCAATTTACTGAAAAGATGATTCAAAAACAATAGAAATGTTAACTATGTAAAATTTAATTGTTTTTTAATTTATATTTAACAAAAAATGTATAAATATATATATATTTATAAATATATATATATATATATATATATATATATACACATTCAAAATGTTGGCTCTTATAAGTAGTTGTAATTCTTTGATTTAAATTTTTAAATCAAATACTTTAACAAAACCGTACTTTCTGTGTATATTTGTCTAACAATAGATGTGACGCATGATTTAACAAATTTCAGGTTTATGTAAACGGTTTGAAGAGTTATTTGCGAGACATGTGGAACTTTATCGACTTTACCAGAAATACGCTCTATATGGCAATCGGCGTCCTTAGACTGGCAGCTTATCTTCAACAGCGTGCAGAGATACAAATGGACCCATCGGCCGCGCTAATATCAAGAGAAAATTGGAGCGATTTCGATCCGCAACTGATAGCGGAGGGTCTCTTTGCGGCTGCAAATGTCTTCAGTGCTTTAAAAATTGTTCATCTCTTCAGCATTAATCCACATTTAGGACCGCTTCAGGTATTGATAACAATACTATTTCACTCAATATCGATAGTATTTTAGGAATCCTTTGAGGATGGGAAATTAATAAAGGAGTTAGTTTTAGAAAATGATAGACTCAACAAAGCAGATGTGAAAATATTTTTTCATGTTTGATCTACCATTTTAAATTTCGAATTTTTTATTTCAGAAAGATCATTTAAAGCCATCAAATTTCATGAAAATTGAGCTAGTAATTTCTGAAATATATAACAAGAGCAATTATAATTGCTGCCCATCCACAAAGGGTTACTCCTGATATTATAATATGTAATTATTAATAAATTTTTTATATTGATACTTTATATCAACGAGAATTGCAATTTCTGTTTTAGATATCGTTAGGCAGAATGGTAATCGACATCGTGAAATTCTTTTTTATTTACACCTTAGTGTTATTCGCTTTCGCTTGCGGCTTGAATCAGTTGCTGTGGTACTTTGCGGAACTGGAGAGGCAGAAGTGTTACAGAGGAATATCGGATCCTTCATGGGATGCCGGCAGTGACGCCTGTTTAAGATGGAGAAGGTGAGAATAATCGAATTACTAAACGAAATGAGAGACATGTGTTCGAATCTTTCCTTTCAAATTAATCTTCGGCCTAATAATCATGAAAAAAATAATAGATTGTATCGTAAATTATTTATTAAAGCTACAATTTTTTGTCACATGTATATAATAAATATTTCGTTTTGTGCAGTACATTTCTAAAGCACATTATCCTTGAAGAACAAAATGACTGTAATTTTGATTTTGATTTGAAAAAATGAAAATTTAATTTAATTTTCTAATGTATTGTTTTATTTATTTTAATATATTTACTTCTTTTTAACATAATGTTACAAATGTTCCACAAATGTTTTAATTCCTCGTGCAAAATTTTTTCAGATTCAGTAATCTGTTCGAATCGTGTCAGAGTCTTTTTTGGGCCAGTTTCGGTATGATTGGCATCGAAAGCTTCGAACTTACTGGTATGTCCATGTGTAATTTAAAACTATATCTAAAAACATCAGTTATAAAAATGAACCTTTTCCTTAAAATTAATGTCTTGTCATCAATAAAAGTGTGTTATTATTTTTTAGTCAGCAACGTTATTATTTTCAGGAATCAAGTCATATACTCGATTCTGGGGCTTGTTGATGTTTGGATCGTATTCCGTAATCAACGTGATTGTCCTGCTAAATCTATTGATAGCTATGATGAGTAACAGTTACGCTGTTATTGAGGTAAGGCTTCGACTAGAACGATATTTGTGATGTGAATTAATAATCTCGTCAACAGAAGCATTGTCGCAATAGGAACATTCTGACACGGAGTGGAAATTTGCGAGAACAAAGTTATGGATGAGTTACTTCGAGGACAGCGGAACTCTTCCGCCTCCTTTCAATATCTTCCCACCACCGAAATTGCTTTTCCGATTGTTCGGCCTGCAGAAGAAACGTATCGGTAGACATTGTAGTCAACGTCGACGTGCACACGAATATAAGTACTGTCTTTGAAATGTTTCATTCGAAAATAAAATAATAACATCATGTAAAAGTTTTAAACGTTCAGATGAAAATATTCCATAGAATTTTGTAGAATTTTTCTCATTCCATGTCTCATTCCATGATTTTTGAAGAAAAATTATAAAATCTAAAGAAGTTCAAGATACTTATTCACAAATTTTCATAAATTTAAATATAGCAAATTTTTAAAAACATTATGAAATATTATGAAAGAATTGTTTTTTATTAGGTAACTTTACATAATTAATTTTCATAGTTAATGTTAAATAACTCTTCAATATTTTAATTATTGTTGTTCTGCAGACAATAAGATATGATAGCATAATAATGGCGAGTTATATATGTTTTCCATCAATTATATAGATACGGTGCAGTCATGAGAGCTTTGATATGGCGCTACGTTGTGAATGCACACAGCGAACACGAAATGGAACCTGTCACCGAAGACGATGTTCACGAACTTAAGTCTGATTTATCATCATGGAGATGTGAACTTCTGGACATCTTGCACAGAAATGGCATGGACATTGGTGACGTCGACACAAAGGAAAAGAGTAAGCATTTTAGCAAATAACAAACAAGATAAGCTTAACGCAAAATTTATGCTCATCAAAAATTATATTACAATTCATATTGACTGTCACTGTTCTTTTGAAACTAGCTATACTGGGTAAGAAGATGAAGGTATGGGAGAGAAGACTCATGAAAGACTTTCAAGTAGCAGGTCCTGTAAATCCAGCTGATGTCGATTTTCAAGAAGAGATAACTCTTCAACAACCTGAAGACGAGAACAACATTGAAAGATGGAAGAGAATCGCCAGATTAGCCGTATTAACTTCGGCTGAACATCGTTGGAATCAAGTATGATCTTTATTATTTCATTAAAAGACCGATGATAGTCGATTAAACTTATAAGCTTCTCGTCGTAATTTTTTAAGGTGGTGAAACATGCAATTAAAAGCTCTCAAATCGGCAAAAGTTGCAGCAAAACGTCGCTACAGAATCAGCAGAGTTTAAAGAGAGCCATGGAGGAAGCAAAACGTTTGACGCAAAAGAGCCCATTACCGCCAGAAGTGCCGGTTGAATTGCCAGAAACTACTGCAGCGACGATATTACATGTGCTACACGAAATAGTTGACAGCGATAACGGTGCTAAAACAGGACTTGGAAAAGACAGAATTCCAGAACCGATTAGAAACGGTATTGGTTCCCAACCGTTTGAATTAATTCTTCAGGTATTAAATTCAATAATTAACAGTATATGTAAAAACGTTCTGATGAATGTAAAATAATTTATTAAGCACTTAATAATTTATTAATTTATTATACAATTTAATAGAGATTCTAAATAATATAAAGACAAAACATAAGAACGATTTCATCGATTTCAACGATCTTAATACAGGTTTTAGCAGTCGCTTATTATTGCATTTATTAAAAAGTTATTAACAAATAAAATTAATATCTACTGGGGAGGTCATTCAAGGTCATGACCTTGATCTCATATGTCATTGTCATGATCACTAAAATCGATAAGATAATCGTCCTTAATATAAAATTTTATCCAAAAATGTTTTATACCATATTTTAGGCCAAATCTACATCTTCGATCGATTTCGTTGACGAAAAAATGACGAAGGCTACTGCACCATTATTACCACTTCGTACATCACCACCGCGAGTAATCAAAAGGAAAGCACCTACTCAACTCGGTATTCAATTACAATTATTTAACTTTTTTATATTTGAATATAAACTACATTATAAACTGTATTAACATTACTCATATTCATCATAAAAACAAAAAATGTTCAGTTGAAAAATTGTATTCCCTTATAAAGCAATACTTAATATTTAATTTAATCATATAATATGCCAGCAAATCTCAACTGATACATACATACATACATACATATACAACTGATACGTACATGTATAATAGTATAACTGTTACGTACTGTGTTATATCATAGTTATATTATTGAGTGAGAAATTATAACTAATAGCTATGTTGATAAGATTATTTTATTTATGATACTTATTGCTAATACTATTCTGTTTTTTCTTCAGGCCAATTATCAACTTCTATTCAATCCATGGCTACTCAAGCTTCGACATCAACAAGTGTTACTTCCGTTGTCCCTATGATATCTGTTACTGCTGCAACTTCCGCAATCGATACAGCACTTATGACTGCCGTAACAACTGCTACAATTACGCCTGTCACTATGAAGACTACAAATACTTATGCTAAGCCCATCACTATTACCACTACTGCTACTTCTACTAGTACTACTACTACTGCTGCTACTACTAGCATTACTACTGCTGCCAAACTTGTTGCTACTTCTGCCACTACTGCAAAATCCACTGTTGCTACCATCTCTGTTGCTACAAGAACTTCTTCTAGTTCTCCTATAGAAAATCAAAGCAAATCTGCTACCGCATCTATGGGTATACCTCCAACCAATACTAAAGACGGAAATAGTTCGATCAGAGCACGGCCGAAAGTTTCATATAGTCCTAAACTTTCGATTATCCCGTCGTTAACAGTTACCTCAAGCTCAGATGGTAATAAAGATGATGACCGAGAGAAACTTGTAAGCATTACATCGCGTAATAAATCGAGAGGAGGATGGCTTTAAACCAAGAAGTAATCATTTCAAAAGAAACAGCAATAAGATTCTCACAATTACAGTTGATATAAAAATCCATGTAACATCTTGTGTCAAAATTTAGAAACATCCCACATTTTTCTCAAAATTTTTAAAATCATAATGCGAGGAATTACTTCTAGAGAGGATTGTAAAAGCATTTTCATTAAATTATTTTATTTAAAAAGATACAGATATATTATAAACGTTCTTACATATTTGTCAATATTTGTATTTGTAAAGAGAAATAAAGAAACAGAACTTACATAGATAAAGTACTGTATATATTTATTCTCTCATCTATAAATACATTCTATCCCTGTGTACGGCGCTACTAATTGCATGCTTATGACAAGTTCGTAGATGTAATATAATTGTATAATAATTATATGATAATTAACATGGGCGTTAGCTTACTATAACTGCGATATGAATAAATTCAATGTATTTCAATTGACAAATAATACGAGTCTAAAAGGATATCTATAAAAGATCAGGATGTTTATGTTGTCTAAATAACAATTTAAATGCCATAAATATGCAAAATTTATTTAATAATATTTAAATTCCATAAAAGTAGTCATCTGATTCGAAGACTCAACCGAAGACTCAACTCGTGCAGAGCATTTTGTCAAAATGATGCAATTCAAGCAACTTGCACGACTTTAGTCAGCGGATCCTTCTGCGCTGAATTAATCTTATCGCCTAAGGATAAAGCCATACCTTGGCTCTTAGCTCTGATACGAATATGGCCGACCACTGGCGCATCAGATTTGTTCAGAGGTTTCTCGATGGATAAATTCGCCAATGCATCCTCGCCGAATATCGATTTAGCATACATATTTGCAGCCATAAATCCACATTGCCCTGAAAGAGCCTGTAAAGAAAATAATAACAATTTTTTAATTAGCAATGCTATTTTAATACAAAATTAATCTAATAAAAAATCAAATATACCTTTTCTGGCGTAAGACAACGCATATTTGTGGATTTCAATAAATGTGCAAGATACTCTCTCAAGTCAGACAGAGTTGTATTAACAGAAACTTTATTCTCCCATTCAAATTCGGCCCACATTTGGCGGAATTCTGTATCAGTGCACGTCGCAGGCACTATATAATCCATAATATCGATATGTATATCGTTAAGAACAACTACGCTTCTGTCAGAGCCTGCTCCTGATACATCATAAACTGCAAATAAAAAAGAATAACTATGTAACTTTTGTCTTTTGAAACAGACAACAATTTGTTGCAATTTTTCAATAGTACATAAATTTCACACTCACCAATATTTCCAAAAATAATTCCATTCTCTGTAGATGTGACTTTCACATTTGCCTTGATACTAGCAAAATCCCTAGGCGCAAGTACGACAGGTTGCGGTCTCTCCACTAACTTCAAATCGCCCAAAGTAGCCAATTCCAATGTACAATTCTGCAAAGTATCTTCCGTTTGATTGACTATCAGCACGTCTAGCACGATGTCATATTGATTAACATGCACCAAGGCCTCTGCATAAACTGGATCCGAGAAACCAGTGAGTTGAATGACTTTGCTCAAGGCACTCGGAGTCTCTCCGCTGGTGCCAGGTCGTCCTGCTACAGCCGCGCTGAGACTTTGCTCGAACATATCACCAGCTCCACCAGCCAGATCGGATCCTCGGCTCAATTGCAAGAATTGAATTGCGTCATCGACTTGGACAATACTGCCCGGTTTTTCTTTGGCCTTCTGATTTTGCGAGTCTTCTTCCGCCTTTGCAGTCAACATTCTACCGAGTGCATCGCGACATCCTTCAGTGAAGACCTTCTGTACGAGAGGTGTTGGACAAGCAAGAGATCTGAGGCACAAGGAAACTCTCTCCGCGTCGTCATGTGTCATTGCTTTGCAGGGAAGACCTGAACGGCCCAATTGCAATACACTGGACATTACAAACATTGCTTCTGCTTGCAATCTATTGCTTTTTTGGATGTTGGTTTCAAGTATCTTATAACGAAGAGCTAATTTTGCCAATGTGGTAGCCAAGGACGCACCAATAAAAAAATCGCCTTCCATCATATACTGCACTAATGCCGGTCGCTTTTCTTCCTTTTTCCCTATTAATTCAAACGTATATAATAATACACAATGGATGCATTCCGTTTTATACTTATTTAAAATTGCATTCAAAATTAATATTATAAAATTTTAATGATAGGGCGCATTCAAGCCGGACAAAGCAATTAGCCTGCTTGCCGAACGATTGAATGTGATTGATTAGATCTATAAGTGACAACCAATCATGTTCATTTGCTTGGCGAGCAAGCTAGCCGCTTTGTCAATTTAAATTCAAAATATTCAAATTTATTTTCTAAAAAAAATTTCATTTCTTGTAGCAAATGAAGTAGTTCGAATAGCAAATGAAGAATATTTTATGTAAAAATAAGAGTTACTTACGTGAAGATGCAGCACTGAAAGCACTTTGAGTCGCATAAGTACCATCAGATGTTACGAGTTGCGCAGGTGCAGCCTGCGAATTACCATCTTCGGACTTTTCGCCAGCTTGACGTTTGTTTTCTGCTTCGAGTAACGGCAACTCACCTAATGCTGCTCGTACACGACTCATCACAGCTTCTATATCTTCTTTTGATGTGGCATATTCGCCGAGTATCCAAAGTGCAGCTCTGTGTACTTTTACGGATCGTATATGAGGGAATACCTAATTTATCAAAATCAAAATTAATTTTTGACAGTCAATCATATTTTTTTTATAATGAACTATTGCATACACACTTCCAACAATTTCTCGATAATCAATGGTCTGAGATTCTCGAATCTTTGAATAGCTTCACGAATAAATACAAGAAGATCCGTAGCTGCCGCTTCGTTGCTTTCCGATAGAAAATCGGTCAAAACCGGAATGACGGTAACAGCAACATCCGCGAATTTCATGGAACATGTATGGAGAGTTCGTATCAAGAGCTGACGATATCTGCCAGCATCCTCATGTTCTCCACCAGCTGTCCTAAGAACTTCTTTCTTCAAAAGCTGGACCATTTCTTCGATCGTACGAGTTGTAACCAAATCCATGGCTAGAGCTAACGTTTTTGTCCTGACTTCCAAGGCTGGTGATCCTATTGAATATATTGAAAATAGATAATAATAACAATAATAATATTATTAATAATATGTAAAAATTCCAAAAAATATCTTGTTATTAATATAATACCTAAAACGCGGAGTATATCCATTACAAGATCTTGTAGTACTCTTTCATATACAGGACTGTCTTTCATCGCAATTAGCCGATCCAGTACGATAAGTTTGACATTGTTGTCACTCTCCTTGACAACCAATTCGATGTAGCAAGAAGCCGCGGCTTTGATCGCGGTTGGCGCACTGGAAAGAGTCACCAACGTGCCGGCTGCTTCGTAACGTACAGCAGCGCTAGGTGAATTTAGCAAACTATAAATACATCTGATAAAACGTGCTCTTTCCGATGGATTTGCAAGACAAACCTAGAAGAGAAAAATTATATCAACAAATATCAATAATAAATATATGGACTCGTGCATTAGATATAACGCATTTCTTTATACCTTATATATTAATTCAACAATGACCAACTGTAGTATATCACCAAAACTCGGCACTTGATCGAGACACGCAGCTAAATATGCAAGAGCTTTACTCTGATCAGCGTGCAGTAACATCAAGAATGCGTTTCTTCTACATGACATATCTTGTTCCCCTTCCAGATACTTTGCAATCAAGTCGGGAGCATCCGGTATGAGAAATTCAAAATTTCTGTATATAGTAAAAATAGCGAGCACTGCGTTACGTCTGACATAAGAGTGTCTGTGCTCCAGACAAGCGGTTATTGCCGGCATCAGTGGTTCTAGAAGTTCTGGTTCCTTTAATTTACACAAAAATCTGCAAATTTTCGTAACAAAAATACATACATTTTTGTGATATTATAAAGAAATATGAGTTCTTAAAAAGTCTAAATTTTTTGCTATCAGTTGCATTTTCTTTAAAAATTTTTCAAGTTCAATTGTATATTGTTAATCTGTGGTATAAGAGGCTGATTGAAAAAACAAATAAAATATTAATTTATTATTTCCAAATCTTGTTAGATTTAAACACACTGATATTTTTTTCAGAAAATAGTCTTTTCAACCGAAAAACCTTCTGTTTTCTTTTAATTCTAAATTTTTTGTAAATCTTTATATTATTAATATCATATACAGAAATTTTTAAATTTTCAACTATATAAAAAATTGCAATATACTTGAATTCTTAGTATAAATATATAGTACAATAATTAGCCTACATAAAAAACAAAACTTAACAATAAAATTGTAAAACCAAATTAACGCAAATCATTATACTATTTAAAAATTAAGAAGTCCCAGAATCACTAGTATTCCAAATTCATAAATTTTTACAGACTTTTATAGATTTTTAATATTTACAGATTTCCAGCATATTAAGAATTCTTTAATAGATGCCTCTTGAGCATCAAAATTTAATTGTGATATTATTTCAGTACTTTAGCTGCGTTTTTAAGTCCAATAAAATTTTGACACACGATTCAAAATGACTACAAATACGATATACATGCATGCACGCATATATATACACCAGGCCTGTCTAATTTGAGCTCCGGAGTGAAATATAAAGCCATTGACACAAAAAAATTCATTGTAGGTAAGATTTCGAGGACTGTAAAATGTTAATAAACATCACTCAGATGTGTATCAACACTTTACAGTCCCCAAAATCTTACACTGAATTTTTTTGCATCGATGGCTTTGCGTTTTGGCTCTGGAGTTCAAATTGGACATATCTGATATATACATATATAGTACATGAATTCACAATGAATTATTTAAGCAGCAAAGATCCAACTTTAACCGGTATGGCTGTTCCTTTTTTATTGGTTGTTCCCACATAAGTTTAATAAGATTCTTATTGTATTATATATAAATTTTACCGACAAAAAGGTATTAAATTTAATTTAAATTCTGTTACATCTTATGTCAGCATTGATGATACATAATGTGCTGATACATAACATGAGAACAAAAAAAAATGTTGGCAAAATCATGCAAAGCTTGCTGATAGCAAATTAATGACTAAAATTTTGTTTGGTTTTTACTGATTATATAAACAGTTTTGCTAACAAATGAGTTTATTGCTGATATAGATGGTTTCAGATTTATCATCAAATCTGAACAAGTTTCATGTCAACTTGATAACAATTTGCTATCAATTTATATATTGGGATAATACCAACACTGTTGTTAAGAGTTATAGAATTGGAATACTAGATCCATATGTTCCTGTTACAGGTTAATACTTATTATATGTTCCTGTTACAGGTTAATACTTATTATATACAATGATATCTATAACTTGACTCGCACTCATTTATATTCTTACCTGAGAGTGGATCCTCTGACAAATTCATTGGGATGCTGCAAGTCTTTCCTATATGCATCACATACTAAAATCATTTCCTGTAACAGTTTGCCATCAGCAGAGGTTTTCGGCACAATCTCCCAGAATATCAATAGCAATTTCTTGATGGTATGATTCTGCAGAGGCAGAACAAACCTAATGATTGTCATTAGGAGTCCTGGCAATCGTTCACCACTTAAGATCATGTGAATCGTTTTCTTGAGCGCGTCAATTTTCGTCTGGACACTACCCTTTTCAAGATCCTGCTTCAACTGGAGTTCATTGAGCGGTTCTGTGTCGGTAGGGATGTTTATCAGAGTGTAGCACGGTTGCTCGGTTATCGTGCTCATTTTCTTAGCTATTTGTAACGTCGTACTAAGAAGTAAGTTACCTTACGATCTGCGAAAAAGATCAAAATTTTAATAACATTAATTTTTCCACAAATAATTCTATGCGTGAAGTAAAAACGGATAAGTGTGAAGTTTAAGGTTATATATCTGCATCCTAGCACATTGTATGTATTATTCGAATCGAAACTTGATACGAGACGTTTACAAACAATAAATTAGGTACATACCTAAAATCAGAGCTGAGAAAAACGCGTACAAATAAGGCCTGTCAAAGTTTACTGACATTTAGATTCATATAGAAGTAGAGAGAACCGATATACGTGTCATATCGTCATATGTACGGTGGAAGGGATAAGATAACATGGTGGCCACAGTTTAAGGCTAGTATTACATTTGTCGTACGAGAAAATATTTTAAATCTTGATTCAAGCCATTGATTGGCTACAGGAAAAAGAAGTTGTCAGATTTCTCTATCTTATAGCCAATCAATGAATTTAAAAACAATAATTGTCGTACGACAAATATAATACTAGTCTAAAAGTGTACGTTCACATCTTGACAGTAAAATAGAAAAGTAGCAGCCAATCAGAACTCGCGCTGGAGGTAAGCAGTAGATAGAGTGGGTATGAAAAGAGTGCACCAATTAACCGGAAGTTGCCATTTCCAGCTTTTATTTATGACGCAATTCCTCCTTCATCCTGATCTCTTTTTTTTCTAACGTTGTCTTCTTCTAACAATAAAATTTAAACTATAATGGCGGAGCCAATCAACATTCCAAGGCACATGCACTGATACAAATCTTTTTATATCCATTCTAGCAGTAGAATATATAGGGTACGGTCAACGCGATACTGCAAATGCTTTGAAGCGTTTTTTAATTGGTCAGTTGTAAAATTCTTTCTTCTAATTGGTCCATCAAATGCATTTATAGCGAGACTTTGACCACATCCATAGAGTCTTATATTAAATGTGATCGAGTTGCCGCTACGAATTTTTTGATTAGTTAATTAGTAAAATTCTTTCTTCCGATTGATTAATCAAATGTTTCGAAGCGTTCGTAGTGGCAACTCGACGATCACACTCATTATATGAGATCAGAGAACCGTAAATAAGGCGCTTGCTGATTGGCTGATAGCCGCCATCCATTTGCAAACCCATTTGCGCTTTTCTAATAATATAGGATATTCTAGTATAAGCAGTACATGTAAAAGCTAAAAATGTCAATTACCAACCACAGAGATATTTTATTTATATACATATACATATATATATATATATATATATATATATATATATATATATATATATATATATATATA
>Ga0157364_1002033_pt1 | contig 18247 bp, 21 predicted proteins | sample AttsexASBM2_FD_111476 | JGI IMG/M metagenome (GOLD analysis project Ga0157364, IMG submission 111476) | Fungus gardens microbial communities from leaf cutter ant in Ribeirão Preto, State of São Paulo, Brazil - Atta sexdens ASBM2 | ecosystem: Host-associated > Fungi > Mycelium > Unclassified ...
AAAACTATTTTGTGGTCGATGCCTAGTTCCCTGGCAATCTCCATAGTGCTCACATGCTTATCACGCTCGACTTTTATCATGATTTCATCGGACTTTTCAATGATTGGTCGACCGAAGCGAGGTTCATCTTTCACATCGAAATTTCCAACACGAAAGTGAGCGAATCATTTCCGTGTTGTTGATTTTGATAGAGTATCTTCACCGTAAATAGCGCGAATTTTTTCACAAACCTGTGCAGCATTCTTGCCTTTATCGTAGTGATACTGCAAAATGTACCGAATTTTTTCCTTATTTATTTCCATTTTCAAAATAAAATAACTTTTGATCCACTTCACCGATTTCAATCTTTTTCGGCTTAAAACAAAGGTTAAAATGTCACTTTTTAAACGCACGTCTAATGTTGCCGATGCGATTAGTAGTTATCGACTGCTGAGCATTTAATGCCATCTAGCGGGAAAAACGCCACGAACTTTTTCCCACACCCAATATATATATATATTCATAAAAAGGAAATGTCATCAGTATCGATCCGAAAAAATCCTGACTAAATTTGGCTAGCAGACTTCGATCTATATATATTTGTCGTCGGGTATTTGGTATGATGGACCATGATGTGCATCGTGACCTCTCATCTGTAGTAATAAATATTCTGTAGTAACAATTTTTCATTATATATATTTTCATTATATAAATTTTTTTCATTATAATATATATGTATTTTAAAAATAATTACTAATTATTAATTCTTTTGTTATCTACCAGTCAGTAATAATCGTCCTAAATATTTACTTTACGTTATATATCAATATAAAAATTCTAACATTCTCTCATGTAATATTTTTTATAACATTATGCCGTTCAATACATTTCATTTCTAATTGTACGGTTTTCATAGTAGCAATTTTTGAAACTTTGCATTCAGCAGAATACAATAGTTTTGCAACCGTTTTATGATTCTCTGGTGAGATAGGATCGTTTTTCTAAATCTAAAAATATAATCCAATCAGCGCGAAGAAAACTTCCAACAATTGCAAAATAAACGTTCTGTTGAATGCAGCCAATAATTTCTCTAATTACATGTTTTCAGTTATAGTAGAGATTAATTTTTATCATCCTAAGATTAAAACTTGCGATCAGCTTGCAACTAATGTAGAGTCGGCTTAAGCTGATTTTTACATTAGTCGTATCGCAGTGTCGCAAGCGTTATGGTCCAATAAACATCAAGCTAGTTCGACTCTGATTGGATCACAACGTTTGCGACACGCTTGCGATGCTGCGATACGACTAATGTAGAATTAGATTATAGAGAGTTTTCCAGCAAAGCATAAATTGACACAAGAGTTATTCTGTTCTTGTTCAATAATCAGTAAGAAACAAAGAAAGAATGACTTTTATGTCGATTTGTGCCTCTATTCTGGAAAGATCCCATAGGGGCACAAAATTGAAGCAAACTGACGAGCGTTAATTTAATATTATTCCGTTATATAGTTCCATATGCTGATAACATTCATATTATTACGAGGACACGTCTTACAACTATGCAAAATATACTAACATTTGTCAATCTGGATATATAATGGAAAAAAACTGCGTATTGTTTTGTAAATTTAAACTTTATTATATTTATGTTTGTGTATTTATGGTTGTCATTTCTGATACCAAACTTTTTTTGTTTATAATATTGCTCTATAAAATAATTTTATATCAATTTTAAATTTTATATGATTTTATATAATTTTATAATTACAATTATAATATTTTAATTTAATAGTTTATAATTACAGAAAAATTTATGGCTTGAATATATTATAAACATCAATAATAATTCAACTTTCCCTTGCAGTTATTCGAGTTTTATCCTCGAACGATTGCCATTTGAAAACTCTTGGCCACAATATAAGTACATACAATATGGACACTGAGAGTGCGATCAACGCGATGATGTAAACGCTTTGAAGCGTTTTTTAACTGATCAGTTTGTAAAATTCTTTCTTCTAATTGGTTTATCAAATGCTCCAAAGCATTTGTAGCGAGACTTTGACACAGTCTGAGCGTCAATACTTTTGATGTAGTAGGTCCCAAGTGACATCACTCGCCGCCACATTGTAGATTGGATTGGCGCTTATAAATTTGAGTTTTTATAAAGCTACAAAATAATTTTTCTAAAATAAAAAGATATAATTTGATCATCTTATGAAAATTGTTTATAACGTATATTTTTAAATCATGTATATTTTTAAATCAGAATTATATAATAATATAATATTAATGAACTCATTATATATAAAGATAATAGTCACATCAATAATAATAATAATATTAAACAGTAATAAGTAAATTAAAAATAATAATTTATTAAATACTATACGAAAATACTTTAAGAAAATAATTGAATAATTAGGTATGAAAAAATAATATATTGCATGAAAATTATTATTAAATGTAAATTTAATAATATACGTACACAAATGCATACTTTATTATGAGAATACTTTATCATATACAAATATAACAATTTACATAATATAGCGTCTCCGAAAAAATTTGATTTAATTTTTTAATAAAACTTAATTTTATTAATTATATTTTATAGGAAGAAGATCCCACATAAATCCAGCTAACCTAACCTGCAATTTCAACTTATTGAAGGCAACCATATTCTTAGTTGGAAACAGACGCATGCATACTAAAAATTGGAGACCACATGAAAAGTTCAGTGTCCATGCTATATGTACTGTGTCTTGGTTACGATTGGTCGAGCATATCGCGTTTAAAATCTCTCGATAATTTGCATAGTTCATGATTGAACGACAGCGATGCCAAATTATTCATGATAGTTCATAATGGTTCATGATGACATTTCGTGTGCATTCTGCATTCGTATGACAGATTAATAAATTCTTCGCAATAATCCTTTTCACGATCTCATCATATCAAGATTCTGTCGAGGTAGTCAATGATAACACAGACACAAGCTCAACGATAATTATCTTCTATTACGTTACTGCAACGTCTAAAAAATTATCTTGATACTTGTTTGGATTACGTCTGATAGGGAGATAGCAGAATCTGTCGTTATCTCGATTTAGCTACGCTAAATGGTGAAAATGACACCTTTTGATGAGGGAAGGATTAGACAAGGCATATCTAAGGTAATATAAATATTTTATCCTTACATTAATGATATTATAATGATGTTATCATATTGATCTCGTAATATAAAAAAACAATGTTGTTTTTCAGTATCAAAATCCAGATATAACAAAGAAGCATGTAATAAATGTCTTAAATACTTACAAAGGCTTGGTGTATAAAATTGAACCTTTTGGTAAGTAAAATTATTTGCGATAATTTCAAATATGCTTCTTGATATTCCTAAATTCATTAAACTTATATGTCATTCACAACTAGTTTTCAATGATGGCTCGCGTAAGGAACTACTCAATTTACAAGGAACTATACCAGTTGTTTACAAAGGTAATTTTTCTTTCTTTTGAAAGTAATTTTTAAACATAAATGTTAATTGTACAATAAAACTATTAAATATACAACAAGTAAGAATTTAAAGCCTATAACAGTCGAAGCTTATAACGGGGAAGCTTTACTCTTTATATAATATTGTGTATATATATATATATATATATATATATATATATATATATATTATGCATATATATCATATTTAGTCATTTGAACTGTACTCCGAATTGGTTTTCTGAACTTATAAACACAATTAAACTACTGTAATAATATTACAAATTAAATTAAATCGACAAACAATTTTTAATAATTTGATGTTCAGTCAGACATATTAGAAAGATATCAATGAGCTGCAAAAAAATACATTTAAAACTATTAAAAATTGTTTCTTGTTCTTTTTCTAGGTTCTTGTTACAATATTCCAATCTGCATATGGTTGATGGATACTCATCCCAATAATGCACCTATGTGCTATGTTAAGCCAACAGCAGATATGCATATTAAAGTCAGTATGTTTGTGGATCACAACGGTAAAATTTATTTGCCATATCTTCATGACTGGGTGCCTGTGAGTAGATTCACTATTGATCACTAAAAATGAATTTTGTAATATATGAATTTTGTATTTATTTACTTATTCTTTTATATTGCAGCATAATTCAGATTTGCTTGCTTTAATTCAAGTTATGATTGTTACCTTTGGGGAACAGCCTCCAGTTTATGCCAAGACAAGATCAGAAACACAACAGAGTTCGACACCGTATCCTGTTCAATGTAAGTATACTTATAGAGTTTTATAATAAGCTTTTAAAAAATTTTTTATTATTGTCTCATTTAAATACCTCATACAAACTTGTCATGCAGCATTCATGCCTGTACCTGGTAGTGGAAATGTATCAAGTTCTGGCTTTCCTCCGTATCCACCAAGTTCTCAATACTCCAGTGGTAGTAATGTGTATCCACCATATCCTCCGACAGCATCCGGAGGATTTCCATATCCAAGCTCTTATGGTTCTTATGCAGGAACCACGCCCAGTTATCCACCACAAAGTTACAGTGGTTCATATCCACCGTATCCACCAGTCACGCAACCGGTATACGATTATTATTTATTTTTAGTCCAAGGCATTTATAATTAATATTCATATTTTAATCTTAATTATTGTACAAATTATTATTAAACAGTTACTGAAAGGTATATCAGATTAAATAAATATTTGTAATTATTTGCAAGTCGCCGACAGTACAACCAAATTCCAGTGGATCTGGCACGATCACAGAGGAGCATATAAGAGCATCCTTGCTGTCTGCAGTAGAAGATAAGCTTCGACGTCGACTCAAGGAACAGTTCTCACAGTTACAGGCCGAGCTTGAGACGCTGCGACGAACGCAGCAAGAGCTAACAAGCGGTTCGTCGCACTTGGCAGATCTTTTTGATAAACTCAAAAAAGAGAAACAGGAGCTCGAAAAAAATGTTAATATTTTACAAGATAAGGAAGCAGAATTAGAAAAAGAGATTGCCAAATTATCTGACAATCAATCGATAGATGTCGATGAAGCTGTTACTACTATAGCGCCTTTGTATAAACAGTAAGCATATAAATAACGATTTTACTGCTAAATAATTTTATGAATTTTTTTTTTTAATTATATGAATTGATATTGTAATGAATAAGTTTGATTAATTATATATAATTATAACATCATTTAATTTCCAGGATGCTAAATGCTTTTGCCGAAGAAGCAGCCACGGAAGATGCTATTTACTATCTCGCTGAAGGACTGCGATCCGGCATATTAGATTTAGATGCGTTCCTGAAGCAAGTTCGGCAACTATCGCGTAGACAATTTATGTTGAGAGCATTAATGCAAAGATGTCGGCAGAAAGCCGGTTTGGTCGGTTAAACATATTCCTCATGCACTTCATCCTAAAGCTGCAATATTCCGTTTTGTTCTAAATAAAATATATCATTGTGCTATATGGTGAAAATGGAATATAATTTATATCGGTGTCAAAAAGCACAGAGGATTATTTCATCGACAATAAACGCCATATTCTTCTCTGTATGAAGTAGAAAAAAAGACTTGTATTTTACAAGAAAAACATTTAATAGAATATATATGTTAATGAAGATACAATTATAGCACGTTCAAATATGAAAGTAAATGATGTAATTCTTTCGCACAGAAACTATATATGTTATTACTACATATAATATTGCATGATGAGATTAATAACGCTGTAGTCTATGTTTATAAAAAACGAGTGCGAGTCTTTATTTTCTCGAGGTATCACAAAACTTGTTGTGTACCTGTATTACAAACTTCATGCCTTCATTGTGATAAAGATTGAATAAACTTATGCACAATATAAAATATTCGGAATTAGGTATTTGTCTACAGCAATGATTATTACAAGAAATCTTTCCGAGTTTAGTTACATTATTGCGTATTATCTCTCTCTCTCTATTAGAATTAAAAAACAAATTAAAAACTTCATATTTCATATTATATATATATATATTTTTTTAACAAATACATGATATTTGCTAAGTAAAAATATTAACTTCTTATAGATACATAATTTCTAGTTGTCTATACATAAATTCCAACCCAGAGCAGCAAAAACAATACTCCAAAGCTAGAGAATAGCGCTGCGACCAATGAAATTAGTGCTTCCTTGCATATATCTCGCGTGAATTTCGTGCTGGTAACCTCGTATACAAAGAACCAGGCTGTGAAAAATACTCCAATTCCTAATAGAACTACAGCCAGCAGAGGAAAGACAGCTGGATTTACCGGCGAGACGTATCTCGTCATCGACTCGATTTCAACCTAAAACAATCAACAATAAAATTAAATCAAAAATAAAAACATGATTGACACACAGATATTTAATTTATATCTATACTTGGTTTAAATTTATATCTTTTCTGTGTCCTTTTACTCATATTTCTTGAGGCGAATACGATTAAGGTTAGATGTGACTTGAAGTAATCTATACTAACTTTACGAGAGTCAAAGAAAGAATTTTCGATTGTTAGTAAAGAATAACATGTAAAGAATAACAATTGCTACTTGCCATTTTTTGAAATTGATGCGTGTTCACGTATAGAAAAGAAAATACTCCGGTCAAAGTGTCAAACACTTCAGAGTCACAACGAATTGTCAAACATAGACTGACATCGTGGCATCAGTTGGCATTAGGTTAGGTTAAGCATAGCGCGTGAAATTAGAGGTAGTTAGCGAAATAAAAGTATTTGTCTTCTACCGTGACGTCATCTTGCATCAATCATATTTAATTATATTTCCGTAAATATTTCAATTTTTTTTACTGTCTCAGTCGATAAAACGATTATTCAACCGTTACAATTACACTTTCAATGAGCTGCATTTTTTTTCGTTTCAATATAAAAATACGAAATACGCGGATATCTTCGTCATCCTGAATACAGAAAATGTGAAAAAAAAAAATACAATTTAAACCGTTCAGATAGTGATTTTGCGTTATTTTTCTTTCTCCGACGTTCCATTTTAAATGACGAAAGTGCAGCAGAGTGCAGTTAACGGTTTCGGACTTTTGGAGAAGAAAGGACGAGCTGGGTGAAAGAAGGAAAGAGTCTCCGCGCTTCTCCGTTCTCGACCTTCTCGTACGTCGTGTTCCACGCTCGAGCGCTTGTTCGCGCTAGAGAGCGTCCGGTGGTGATATCACGTTTAACTGCGAGTCCAACCGTACTTGATCGCACTTGATTCTCTCATTAATTCTGGTATCGTTGTACATTGTACTATCGTCGTATATCGTTTCACAGCAGGAATCCACGTTCGCGTCATTTACGTTGGTCTACGTCGTAACTGTCAGGAACGACCGGGATAGCTGCGAGAGCCGCTGGAACAGTGGCGTAATCGCGTACCAAGCAGTCGCGAGGAAGTAGTGTGCGTGACGACAGCGGTTTTTAGAGCAGACGGTGCTAAAGAGTGCTAAAGAGAATCGACAGGAGGATACATATACGTGTGCATGCGATGTTAGTCGTTCGTCGACCGAACGAATTCACGCGACGTGTTGCACCATTTTCCTTTCCCCGTGCGTGCGTCCCCACGCCACGCCAATGTGAGTCGGACGATCGTCCCGGGCTACGATAAATCACGACACATTTAGATATTAAGCTGCAGAGGTAGCGCACGGTCAGCATCATGTTCTGGACGAATAATTACGTGTCATCGCCGCATATCGAGGCATTGCTCAACAAAGAGGTAAGTGACTTCAGACTCTCCTCCTTATACTTCCCCCACGAGGGAGCCTTTCTTTTTTCTCCCTCCCTCCGGAATCTCCTTAGCAGTATCTAATCGGTTACTTGATTACAGGATGTCACACTTCACGAATTGATGGATGAGGAGGATATCCTTCAGGAATGCAAAAGCCAAAACAAAAAGCTGGTCGAATAGTAAGTGGAAATAGTCTTCAGATCTGATTTTATATCAAGCTTTTATTCTATATGGTATCTTTGAAAAAAAAAATAAATTTTTTTCAATGTGTAATTTGTAGTCTTACAAGGCCTGCTGTTATGGAAGAATTAGTTACATTAACTACTAAGGAACCATCCACGGACATCGAAGAACGTTGGCGCTACAAGTATCCTAATGTTGCCTGCGAGTTGCTCACATGCGATGTACCTACATTGAATGAGAAATTGGCAGGTATATTCGGAGCTCTGTTATGTATCTATAGACTGGAGAAGAATATTTGTAAAGTTATATTTTATGAATATGTTTCTTGAATCTTTTTCAGGTGACGAGGCACTTTTGGCCAAATTATATTCTTTCATAGATACAGATCAACCATTAAATCCACTACTTGCATCATTTTTCAGTAAAACTATCGGAGTTCTTGTTGCTCGTAAAAGTGACCAGGTAATTATTTCTTAAACATTTCTTATTTTTACGTAAGAAAACTCTTATGTAATATATATTTTAAGATCAGTCAGTTGTACTTAATGTAATAACTTTGAGATTGATATTTTATTCAATAACAAGTAATATTAATTAAATAACAAATTTTTTTCCTTTCCTATATTATCCACATGCTTATCCATCCTATACATTTCCATCTATTCCAGAATTGGTATTCCTATCAGTTCACATGCTTACAGGTTTTAGAATTCCTTAAAAGTCGTCAGAGATGTGTAGATTTGTTGTTGCAACATTTAGAGACTTCAGCTATCATGGACTTAGTACTCAAACTTGTTACTCAGGTTGAGGGCAGTGATATGCGTCAAAATATATTAAATGTAAGACGATTTTTATATTTTTAAAATTTTTATTTATGTGACTACCATTATATAATTAAATTTTTTTCAACATATATGTGTATGCTTCTTTTTGATAGTGGCTAGATAGTCAACATTTAGTGCAAAGACTGGTAAAATTGTTAGCACCTACTTCAGAAGTAGTCAAACATGCTAACGCGGCACAATTACTTTGCGATATGGTGACAGTAGCTAGAGAAACTCAACGTACATCCACAGAACGTGCTGATCCAGATCCTATTTTAAATACTTTAGAATCGTAAGTCTATTCCTGCAAATTTATGATAATTTATTGTTTACACGAATATTTGCAAATAACATATATTTTATTACACAGAGGAGAAACTGTGAGCCTATTGTTAGAAACTATCCTAACAGCAGAAAAAGTAGAAAGTAGTATTGTCGGTGGAATACAAGTACTTTTGGTACTTTTAGGTCAAAGGACCAGCAAGTACGACGTTTTTATATATATTTTGCAATATTACAAAATTACATTTTATAAATAAAGCATAATGTACAATAGTTTGAATTTTTTGCAGCACATCAAATGAAGGAGATGTACATGGTAATAGCGAAGATACTACGGATAATGAGCAGTGTATTAAAATTTCAAATGCTACCTTACCATATTTGGAACATCTTCACAAACTTCTTCTAGAGCCGCCATATGTAAGAGTGACTTGCGAACATTTTTAAAAAATAGGATATATATAAAAATAGTATATATATATATATATATATATATATATTTATATATATATATATATATATATATATATATATATGTATATACATATAACAATGTTATTCAGTATATATTTTACAAACGATAAAATTTTTATTACTCAGAAACCTGCCGTCAAAACAACTGTTGGACTACTAGAATGTCCATTAGGCAATACTCGTTTGCATGTAGCAAAATTATTAAGTGCTTTACTAGCGACGGAGAATTTAAAGATTCATGAAAGTTTAGAAACTTTGGGAACATTCCAAACATTGTTGGTAAGATCATATTATATGAGTATGAGAATATCATTAAGAGTTTTTATTATATTGTCTACTTTTGTTTACTTATTCTTAACCCAAACATGTATTATAGGATCTGTTTTTCAAATATACCTGGAATAATTTCTTACATACGCAAGTACAACAGTGCCTGGCCTTAGCTATTAATTGCGGACAACGGGATAATGATATTATTTATAATAATGTGAGTTATATCTTTTATAATATAGAAATCTTTTATAATATAGAAATTATGACGCAAAAGAACATACGTTAAATAATTTGAACGTCTTAATTTACAGATATTTATCAAGTGCAAATTAATAGAAAGAATCTTAGAAGCATGGGATAAAAACGAGAGTAAACAGTAAGATTACGAAAAGTATTAAATTTAGCGGAATATTTCGCATATATTGCAATAGAGAATTCAGGGTTATAACTTCGAGATTTGATTGCAGAAACAAAGAAAATGGTGTTCGTCAAGGCTACATGGGACATTTAATAAATATTGCGAACAATATCGTCACTCAGTGCGAAAAAAATAATATACTGACCAGCTTCTTAAAGAACAATGTATCACCCGAGTGTCTTACTAGATGGGAAAATCTTGTGAGTGTACAGTTGGTGGAAATTAATAAAATTCATCAAACTGTAATGATGGTATGTAGTAATGTGACATATATTTCTTATTTTTTTTCTTTTTCTTGTAAGTATATTGCTTCTATGGATTTAGAAATAACACGTAATATCACTCATTCATTTATAATTTATAATAAAAAATTTTTTTCTTTCATTGTATTTCATGTCGTAATTTAATATGACTGCAATGAGAAAGCAACAACTTTTAATTATAATGAAATTTTTAGGGTGATCAAACTCCTGATGTGTACCTGATGAGCTCCGAGGAAAATCCAAATGAATACAATTCTTACTCGCAAGAGACATACATTCAACAGGTTAGCGATTATTCATATATTATTGATACATAAATTGAGATTATCTAGTTTTTTATTTATCATGCGGATTCTTGGTATTAGATGTACTCCAATTATCAGGGTCAACAAATAACACCTCCGTTCATCGAGAATTTTGGATTCCACGACGATGAGTTTAATGATGGTGATGACGCACTTCAGTAAGTATAGACGCGAGATTTCATTAAAAAATATAGCATTACTAGGTCCGCGATCATAGAATTTACAAGAATCAAGAAAGAACACGCGTGAGAAGAACGCAACCTTAATATTGTCATAGTTATTTCTCTCCCCACTGTTTTCGTTAAGAGGTATGATATTATAGTAATCCAGTTGACCAATTAACAACGTTGGCCTTTAATCTCAGTGAAGAAGATCTCGACAAGCGGGAAGATATGTTCAATAAGGTAGATATCAATATCTATTCAACTGTTATCGAATACGTTATATTTGAAATTGAAAAAAATTGGAAACTTTTCGTTAAAGCTGTGCCAACAAAAACAAAAAGCCGGGCTTGAGGATTGCGGCAGTGGTTTAGAATGGGGAGATGAGGGCGAACTGACGTTCCAGACCGTGGTGGACAAACGGGATTGGCATTCAAAGCAACAACATCAGGATTCTAGTTCATCGGATGATTCTAATTCGTCGGAGGATTCCAGTTCGTCGGAGGAGGAACCACGCAACATGAATATGGAGGTCGAAACGACAGATCGTATGTTTCTATAAAAAATTCTTATATTAGTTGATTAAAAAAAAAGTTCGAAATTTTATCGAAATAGCTTATGTAATTTTAGCTTGGAACAATACCGAACCACCAAACACTATACTTCCACCAGTCAATCCATGGGATGTGGCACCGTCGGAACCAATAGAATCTACTGGCTGGGCCAATTTCGAAAATTTCGAAAATACTTTGAGTATAGAGAACACCGTGAGCGGAGAGAAAAAGCCGTGCGATGAACTTAAAGAGAAAATATCAGAAGCTACAGCTGTAAATCTAACGGAAAAGCATATAACTTGTAGCGAAAGTGTTGGCGATGGTAACGAAAAGAGCACAGACTATGTAGATAGTCAAGTAGTCGAGATGAAGTTGCCAGCTGAGGAAATTAATCTCAATGATAGTAAAAGTAATGAGCACAAGATGATTTCCGCGAATGAGAACGTCAATAGCGAGTTATCGGTCAGTAGGTACGTATATAGCATAATAGTTAGCGTAATAATAATTACATAATTTGTCCAATCTAAAATGGATTATTTGAAAAATTTGTTTCTTCCAGAGATTTTAAGGACACGGAGAAGATCGAAACTGTAAAGGACACGAAGAATGTAGAGAATGAAAAGTCGTCAATTGAACAAGTTCCAGCCGCTTCGTTGGAAAATACATCCACTAGCACTGTTGACGCCATAACAGTGCCTAAAGACACTAAATGAAACGTTCCCCCCTGTCTATGTTAAATGATCTATGGCAATAGGAGGGGGAAAGGGGGAAGGAGAGAGAGAGAGAATCATATCAGTATCGAGTCATAAACGATTGATCGGATGCATATTGCGCCTTCTCTATTTTTCATTAGACACCACGTTAATTATGCTTTAAGAAAACGTTGATGGGTACATTATGGTCCCGTTGCAGGGTATCTCTTAAAATAAATCCGGAATGCCGAAAAATGATTGACGCTCAACTACTTAGCGAATAATTTGATGTTTATTATATATAGGTATATCCCATCCCCTTTTTACCTCACCTTTTAAATGGCCAACATCTATAAGTATCCCTACGAAAATCAAGTCCTCCCTCTGTCCCGTATATTTTACAATTATTGTTAAGAGTTTCGTAAATTGTTATTTATACGTAACTGATAACTGATTTCTAACAAAGGGAGCGAAGAATGGAGAGAACAAATCGCAACATTTTTGTGCGATACATATAGACAATTTGTAAAGAGATGATGGATAAATTTCGCATCCGCTTGCTCCACTCGTGACATTTAATTTTTTTACACATAGACGAACACACACATACACATAACATTTACTATATGTTTATATATTAAAAAAGCGGATGAGAAATATAAGAGAAAAGAGTTATCGTAACGCTGTTTAATATTATATAAGACCGGTATTTCACAAACTGGTGCTTTTGCTTATTCCTTCGATAAGGCAAAGGTACTTAGGTGCAGTGCCTACTGTTTAACTGAGTGTATGTTAGTTCAACGATACGAGCAGAAAAAAGGGAGGAGAGAGAAAATCGAGAGTATTTTTATTACCTTTTGTCGTAATAATCAGTCGAAATTTGTACATGATATCATCATATTAATCGAAAGCTCTTGACGAACTTGCGCACTTATTTGCATTCCGAAATAACAAAAAAAAAAGGAAAGATTTATACGTATCTTAAGCGACGTTAAAAGTCTTTCGTCAAGATCTTCCAGAAGTGAATAGTTAAATTGCAGGAACTAAAGCGTCGCGCATGCTTCGATTGAGCTACCTTATGTATATCCATCATTCTTCGAGAGATCATTCTATGAATTATGTTACCTGATTGTTCCACGACTTTCTTCTGCCTCGCAGACTTTGCAGCAGCAATGTGTTTATAGCGTTGTACACGAGATATTGTTCATAATTAAATGAAAAAAAGCTAATAAAACATTGTTCTAAATCCTAAGAAAACACACGTGTCACAGCATTATTAGTTTAATATCGAAATTTATAAATTACGTACATCGCATTCTGCGTTTTCTTTACGTTCTATTTATATTTTATACGACATATAATTAATAATTTACTATACTTCTATCCCGAGTCGTGTATGCACAGTCTTTATGTTTTACACTTTATTTTTTGCTCTGGATCCATAAATGCGTTTAGATGTATGATAGAATACCCCGTATTCTGTCGTACTCGCTCCGATAAAAAAAAAGTTTGTTAAGATTAGGAGAATTCATCTTCCTGCGGTAAATTATACCATGATATGTCGATTTTTTCTTGTCTGCAAAACAAAAAAAGACGACGTTGAAATTATTGTTCGAAAGTAAGCGTGGCTTTCATTTTTAATGGGAACGTACCTCCCAAGAACAAGAGTTCTTAAGATGGTCCTACGTCCTAAGGACGTTCCCGTTTCTTTTTTACTTTTTAAAAATCAAAATTTGACTTATTTTTCAATAAAACCTTTTAAAAAGTCACTGACTTATTAAACTGTCCACGTACGTTTCAAAACTTTGTTTCAAAACCTTGTTACTCTGAGTAAAAGAATTAATTCATAATAATCGGTTCTTATTTCAAGACCATCTTAAATAACGTCTTAAACAAGAAGAAGAAAAAGATAGCCATATTAGTATCTTAAGGGAGATTAAAGATAACCATATTAGTATCTATACGGTTCTCGAACTTGAAAAATAGTCAAAAGATGAGAGATTGTAAGAAAATTATTGGGCCGATTAATTGATTTTTTTTTTTTATTTTAAAGATGCACTTTTAATTAACATAAAACATAGGCACTAACTTACAAACTAATAAATTACAAAAATATAGCGGCTACGTACAATGGCTACGTACAATGGCGTACGTTTTTTTTTTTATTAAATGGTGAGCATGATTCAGCTCCTAATATTTATGTGAAACAAAAATTTTTGATTTTTATCACCTTTTAGAATCGTAATTCTTATATGACGAGAGGAATTTAAAAAAAAGACATTGGTGTCACAATTTGAAGAAAAGAGTCGTTATTTTCACAAAAAAATATCTATTTTTTTATTGCTATTCGAAAATGGTTAAATTTATTTAAAAAAGCCCTCGTGACACGAGCGAATATAATTTAGAATACGTATCCCAAAAATGAAATTAATCGGACGAACGATGAGGCAGTTATTATGCCGATCGTTCTGAAAAATGCTATTTCGTGAAAAACGCATTTAAAGTTTTGCAAGAGCTTTAAGTGCGATAAAATGAACAATTTTTTTTCAATCTGATCTTAAAATGTTTCTAAGATATGTATCTTTTAAAATAGGCCAAAAAATCGATTTTTTTAAACTTAAGAAAAACGTATATGACCCCTTAAGACAGATCTTAAAATAAGAACCGCCTACGAATACTAGTTCATGAGTCAACTGTTTTTCTCAAGAGTTTTGGAATGCAACTCTGGACGTCCTTCAGATAAATGAAAAGTGAAATGCAGGGAAGCAAAGAATAAAATAAAATGTTTTACCCTTCGGTGCTTTCGCTGATCGTTGTATTATCCTCGTCCGCAAGAATTCCAATTTCGTAAACTATAGCTTTTATCACGTATCTGAAGATGGTAAAAAATGTTTACAGCAAAATTATCGTATACATACACGTATTATACGTTAAAAAATATTAAAAGAGATTTACACATCGGTTATATTGGTCGTGATGTCCGTCGAAATTTCTGTCGAATTCTCATGATTATTTATTAAATCTGGGAGAGGACTGGCACCCACTTGTTGCAACGTCATCGATGTTAAAATTAATGTAAATAATAAGAGCGCGATGTAAGTTGACCAGAAAGGCAGATATGAAGTGATGCGCGACATTTTAAAGTTATACAAAGCTGCGAATTCGACCGCGACTTTTATAGTGATGGACATTTGTCTCTCATTAACACCATCGTGACTTATACGTAGATACTTTTGCATTACGTATTCTCGATTGGTTCATAAGTGGCAGGTGGAAAATTTCCTGATTGCGCATGGAACGATGCAACTGTTGAATTTCGACGAATATAAATTTTATTTGCATAAAAAATGGCTGATATGAAAATTTCAATTTAATTTTTCGCAAAAAAATTATATTATTTATTATATTAATAAATATAAAAAATAAAAAAAATATAAAAAATTATATTAATTTCTAGAAACGTAACAGAAAATTAAATAGAAAGTCATGCGTGCAAATTATATGCAATTGCGCTGCACAAGTTTTCCTACGACAAGTTTGTTAATGAAAATGTTATTGATAATTCGTTCAAGGTTTTCGAGGAAATCCCAAATGTATTTACGTAAAATGTTTATTTTTCATGGTGACGTTATAGCAAGCAAAATATTCTTCTTAATGCGCAATAAATTATATTATTATTATATATTGATATAATATTATATTATTATAATATTATATTATATATTATATATACACATATTGATTAATATTATTAGATATATATTGATATAATAATATTCCCCCTGATTTCTAATATTATTTGATATAAATTTTAATAGACGTGCATAATTTCTTATATATACTTTTAATTTTAAATACTTGGATGAAACATAAAAGTAATATCGAAAGAAGTTAAATTTTTTTAAAACAATGAGACTCCGTCTAATTTTGTCTTTATATCTTACCGTCTTAAACGTGATAATTGAATTAACGTGGTTACGCAAACAAATCGCGTCATTTGGATATACGGTCGCATATTGCATATATGCATCCTGCAAAAATAATATCCGGTATCTCAAATACTATTTTAAACATCAATGTACTTACATCAGCAATACTCAATAAGTGTATGCACGTACATATTTATAAAGAATTATTATAATTGAGAAAAAAATATTAGATGAAAGGAGGAATATAAAGAAAGTTTTAGTTTAGAATAATAACAACGTCTCTATTTATTAAAGACATAATTTTTAACTACAAATTTTAATATTACACATTTTTTAATTTTATTACAGAAATTATTAAAAATGTATACATAACAATGAAAGGAAGAATAGTAGAAAAAAAATCAGTTCGTGATAATTAAAAAGTAGCTTTTTTGTTTAAATATATAATTCAACTACATGTCTTAGGCCCGGTTGTATCAATTGCGTTATTTCGACTTTAAGCTTTAAAACTCTATCTATCTAGTTTTAAAAGAGAGAAAGAAAGAGAGGCAGAGATAGAGAGAATTTTAAGCCTCGCTTAAATTAAATTAACGTAATGTTGATGCAATCGGGCTTTATTACAAATGATTTTTTAACTTTATTATAAAAATTATTATAAAATGAGAAGAGAGAAAGAGAGAGAAAAAGAGAGAAATGTATTTTTATCGACAACAGTTTAAGAAGAAATCTGTTCGAATGTTAAATCAGCAGGCGCAGCTAATAAGCTGCATAGATCATAGATGGTATCTCAGTTTTGCTCGACGCATGGTTATCACAAATTATCAAATATATTTATACGTATATAATCGTATCATTATTTATGTTGAGGCATTTGTGATTACTGTATAATAGATTGCGAGATATAAATTTTTCGAATTTAATGTGCGAGTGAATTTCTGCCGGAAACTCGCGAAACATGACGAGTGCCGTAATAACAGATGTACAGCAACCCGATTATCCTAAATATCAAAGACAGGTTAGGATTCTTGTGTTTAATATGCAAGATTTATTACAGTCGAAAAATATAAATATATATTACATAATTTGTTGATTAGGATTAAAAAGCAAAGCGATAATTTTTTTACTATTTTATGTACATTTTATTTATTCGTAAATATATGTAATAACGGTTATCTCTAATCGTAATCACACAAATTGCAGGGAGGACTGGAGTTGACGCCAGAGGAGATAAACGCCTTACGTCAATGCATGAAAAACTCGAGTATCCTCGCGCCATCAATCATCTCTGCAGCCATAGGATATGGGATATGTAAGATAACTCCATTTCGCGCAAATGCCAAATATATCGCCATAGTCAGTGGTGTGGTAGGTCTGATGACAGGTAGACTAAACGCTGCCAAATCATGTCTGACAAAAATCGCTTCCATGCCGAACAGTACTCTTCGAGATAGAATGATGGAATCGGGTTATTTTGGAAATGTTGCTCCTAGGTATTACTTTTGGATAACGTGATTGTCCACGTTTCTTTTGTTAAAACTAGGTTTTATATATCTTTATTTATAGAGAGGCATTATATTATCGAGGTTCTCAATCAGAAGTTCAAAGTCCAGCAGGATCATCTACAGAGATAGTATTTGATGATTACCCACAGATGAATTCATACGATACGTATTCTAGTATTAATCCAGATAACAGTGAGTTGTTAAAAATTATTGTTAAATTTTCTACACATCTACTACTATGTGATGATAATTGTATAAATTATGTTTGAAGATGATTTCAACATTTCCGAGGACACAGATTTATCCGAACCGATAAATATACAAAAAGGGGCCAGTTACGAAGAATTGAGGCATCAAAATAGAGATGAATTCTATAAGAAACATAAACAGTGGTATACTCCCAAAACAAGAGAACTTCCAGTAACGAAAGAGACAAATGAACAGGTTCCCACAACCAGCAGCCAGTCACCAATGCAAGAGAAAACTAAATACGGTGACGTGTGGGGTTGAAATTTAATTTCGTTGGAGTATAGTTTGATGATCTCCACGTATTATGGAAATTATATGTGTGTGTGTGTGTGTATATATATATATATATATATATATATATATATATATATATATATATATATATATATTGCTCA
>Ga0157364_1002034_pt1 | contig 18243 bp, 10 predicted proteins | sample AttsexASBM2_FD_111476 | JGI IMG/M metagenome (GOLD analysis project Ga0157364, IMG submission 111476) | Fungus gardens microbial communities from leaf cutter ant in Ribeirão Preto, State of São Paulo, Brazil - Atta sexdens ASBM2 | ecosystem: Host-associated > Fungi > Mycelium > Unclassified ...
ACTGAAAGATATTTTTAAGTTATCTTATATTTCGATTTTATCCGCTTATTTGATAATCTTTAAAAATTAATATCTTGTTAATTATTGTGAAAATTGCAAAATAACTCAGGACTTTTCAACTCAGTTTTTGATCAAAAATAGTGCTATATGATTATTGGTGCTTTTTAAGCTATACTTTTGTACATAGATTTTCCAGTTCTATAAATTACGCGCCGACAGATATTTCAACAGGCCTCAGTGATTGAATTGGAAGATGTCTGTCACGGAAAATCGGGAGTTTCAGATTTAAATCCTGAGATGATATTTTTTGTGATAAGCAATGTTTTAAAATTGTTATTAGTATCGTTTCTTAAATTAACAATCGATGTAATTTGTAGTATTATTTTATATGATACAATTTTATATGATTGCATTTTAAGGTAAATCGAATTAGTGCGCAGTTTTATAAAATTGAAGAATATATTTATAAGTCTACATGAATATTATATAAGCATCAAAATCCACTTCTCGACCGAAAATAGATTTCTTTCTCTTATTTAATTTATTTTTATTGATTCTATTTCTACTTATAAGTGTTTCTATTTATAAATTAAAGTGTATTATATTATATAACTTTAGTGTATATTTATAAAGAGGATAATGAAAACAATAAGCTGATAAATAAAGCGATTGCATACAAACTTTTGAATGAGATGTAAGTGCTCTGTAATCTATAATTATATGCGTTATGAAAAACCCTTAAAAGCCTTAACGATCGAGTTGTTCGTAAATGCAATAACGTGCAATATAGTCCAGCTAAATTGTATCCTCGTTTACGAATAAATCCTTGACCATCTCCCTCTTTTCGGCATCGATACTTTATTAAATCCAGTGCGATGTTTGCGATTACGCGAACGTTCCGGGAACGATTTCCATTGTAAAACGCGATAATCGCTGTGCACTCGCGTGTGTCGGCAAATTCATTATTAATTCCCACCTCGACGCCATGTTATATTCCATGCAATAAACGAATCGTGTTGCCCTCGTGCGTTGTAACGCGCGCGTCGACGCCGGATAATCTGTCCGCGAACCGCGAGCTCGTTCCCGTATTTTCGAAAATCGTTACGTTTCATGCAAATTCCGGCGTGCGATTTTCGTGCTCGGGTCGCCGGCAAACAAGCCGTCGGCAAGAGAGGTGTGGATATAATCTGCGCGACAGGAACTCGCATGGATTACTCGTTATTAATTTTAATAGAATTTCCGCGCGCGCAATCGTAACGAGCTTGTCCATGGCCGACATAAATCGCGCTCGTGTTTCCGACCCTCGGCTATATTATCACCGCTATCGCGTCGTTCCCGCGTTTATGATGATAAGCGTGTCACGCACTGTTCCGCAAACCGTAGCAACGACGATTCGATTAGTCGGCACGATAGCCCACCTTTTCGATAATTTATAAGGGCGCACGCGAACATCGCCTGGTAGAACTGCGGTGCCGCTGCTACCACGGGTGATCCATCAAATTTGCAAGACCTTCGCTGGGTACGCTTGTATCTCCTCGGCAGGTGTGTTCGAAAAGCCTGTGCGAGCTTAATCGATCGATTCTAACTGCTAACTCTGCAATCGGTCGCGCAAACGGCATATCGCATGGAATATTAAAATACATTCGGCGTTGGTAAAGTTGCTTGCCAAGCATATTCCTATCTTGTGACGTATTAATGTCTTATTTTATCAGAGGCAAACTCGCGCGCGTATCTCTATTCATCTTTGAGGAATAAATTCTATCCGATTTTCAATTGATTTTTCGATAGCGGAAACTCAATATCTTATAATCATTATTTGCACCAACTTTCAATCTGTTATTCCAAATTGAATTTTAAATTTTTGATTTCATTTAATTAAATTTAAAAGTTAAATTAAATTTTTGTTAATGGAATTTTGTTTAAGATTAACTCGGTTGATTCGCCTCTGAAGGAAATTTGATTCCAAATTTATTACAGAATTCGGTGTTGATAAAAATACCAAAGTCTAAAAGCATTGCGTAAATACATTAGTCTTGTGTGTTTTTTATCGATGTCGACGTTAGGGATGAGAGAGAGATTACTGTATTCTTCGATCACTTCATAACAATTGCTAAGACGTGTCACAGAAATATATATATACGATATAGCATCCCCTAGCTTCTGAATCAGTACATTCTTAGAACCGACGTCTCATGAAACATCCTGACAAGAAGAAAATGTTATAGCCGTTGCCGATGACGGTTACTGCTTGCGAAGCTTGCAGTCCCGACGACAGTATTTTCTACATAGAATAGGCTGTGCGGAACCAATGGATGCGAAGAGGTATGTATTATGCATGTGGCTGGTTGATCCGTGACCCTTGCCTTCTCGCAGCCCTTCTTTTATCCTTACTTGCTCGTTTTTAGAGTGGCTTCGCCGTATAAGCGACTACTATTTTTTTTCGGTAAGCTACCTAAATATTTAAAGGCTTTTATCTTATATTGGTGAGGCCAATATACGCGTTCAATAGTATATTAAAATGACAAGGTAGCTTAGACTAGCAAGCAACAAAAATCGTGAAGAGAATATTTTTCACAAGTATGCAAATGAATCTATATATTACAACATTATGTTCTGAATAATATTGTAATATTCGAAGATGTTGGAAAGTATAACAGTTTCTATCAGTAGAATATGCGAAATATTACATATCGAGTCAGAAGAGAGGCAGATTGAAAGCAAAATAATGTATTATGCCCTGGATTATTTCCAATATTGACGATAGGGATATGGGAAATTGAAAAGGGATATGCATTACTATAACGATAAAATGTGATGATTTATCACAATTTCACAGAAATATTTTCAATTATTCTTGGTCAGTCAGTTAAAATTTGCGAAAATTATATGATATCTATAATTATTTATCAAGCAAACGGATATTATATATACGGTCTAATTATTATTAAGATTATTGTCTTCGTGAAAATTATATTAAATATATCAAATTAGTACAAGATATCCTTGGGGAACTAGGGAGAGAATCTGCGTTTGTGCGAATTACCAAGGAACGGTTAGATAATGGCGATCCGCACACAAGTAAGGAAAGAGGTTCATTGGTGAGAATCGCGAGGTCATTAAAACTTTACATTATTTAGACTTCGGGTTAAATTACAAGTCGCATTCACCGTTGGCCTTTGCTAAGAGGACAGAAACGCGTCACGGTATTCTCTTTAGCCGCAACAAAATGAAAGTTTGTGAAACGCTTCTTTAAAAACTCGCCGTAGCTTTTGTGACTCTTGCCTCCTGTGTTACAGTATTATAATCAACTATATTATATAACTTTTGCGAAAATTCTTAATGTAACTAAGTACTTAACGTAACGTAATTATTATTTTATACATATATATATATATATATATATATATATATATATATATACTTATAGTATATGTATATATACTTAGAACGAAGTCTTTATTAGCAAAAAGTCTCTTCGTTATCGATTCAAAAGATTCATAATATATTATAAAAAGAATCTACCCGCAATCTAATTTAGCTTGGCCGCTCTCTGACTACGCATATTTAAGTGGATATAAAGTAGTAACCTGAGGGATCCTCAGCTCTCATGCAGCACGAGTAGCATTTACATTCTGTATCCGACGGTAATCATCTCAAGCCCAAGATTCTTCGTTGAAAATTTATTCCGTGTACGATACCCCGCCCTGACTCTGTGGGTTACGCGGTTGCATCAAAGTTAGAGCCGAATCATTACGGCCATCGACGAAGAGGCCCATTTGGATGACAAGAAAGGGAGGAGGGAAATTCTCTTCGAGTCGATTGGTAGATACGGGCAATGAATACGAAATCGCTGATACTGAACTAAGGGGAAGGCGACGCGAACGGATTCTCGTACGGATTCTCTTCAGCCGGAGATTGTTGACGGGTAGACGTCATGATACGCAGATAGCGAGAGGCATTCGCGAGATATCGGGTTGAAAAATGACGAATTAATGCATGCTCTATCCATATTCATACGTCGATTAGTGAGCGAAACCTCGTTAAACTTTTCGCTCGCGAAAGATACGCGATAACGGGGCACGCAGTCGTACGGCGGTGGAATGTCACGCTGTGTGGAATCTGAACTGCGATATTGTACATCGGGCTGCGGATCGATTTTCATTACGACTCGGCACCCTGCCGTGCCTTTCCACACAAGAACTCAGAATATTCGTGTTCTCGTCACCTTAGACGATTCCCGTGTCATGTCGCGAATATTATTGACATGTACTGTTTCGTGACACAGATTGCTCACTTCTCCGTTATATAGTTTGAAAATTAATACATATTTTTTATATATTTCCTATTGTTGAAAAAAATTGTTGATTTGAATATTTTCAACAATAATACTAACGTATTATTGCTAACACAACACAAATTAGTGAAGAAAATCATTATATTTTATCAAAGCGGCTCTTGACTTAAGCATATTTTTGTATGAATTTTAGAATTTCCAATTCAAATGAACTATGCATATCTCGGTTGAATTGATAAAACGCTCGTGCGAAATGAGGGAGATTTAAGTTCGAATCCCGGTGTTTAAAGATGCTTATAACACTAATATTAAATTATTTGTCAATTTAAAGAAGTTAAAGAAGTTAAACGCTTTAAACAAACTACATACATGTAAAAGTTGTGTTCATAACATTCTGTTTTTATTGAACAACACATTTTTATAAATTATTAATTTTATTTAAGGATGTAGGCATTTGCGAGGTAGGATGATGAGGAGAATACGTCATTGTTCTATATTGATAATACCAACCTAATATATAAAAATCTGTTAATAATAAGAAAAGCTAATTTATAATTTATTAAAATTAAAAGATTGATTGCTAATTTTTAGTTATGAATCATAATATTAATATTCTATTATTAGAAAATGCAAGTAATTTAATGTTTTATGTTTAATGATTATCGATATCTTGGCAATGTTGCATTCTGAAAATGAAGTTGGCATTCCTATTCGAGTTGCCCAGTAATTGACAATTAATTGAGATTAAAAATATTATTTTCATATACGTTTACAGTTAATAATATAACAGTAAGTTATAAGCAAGCACATATATGTATATTCAATCATCATACATATGTCATAGGATGAAGCAAGTCGCACTCTAACCTAATGTCGGAAGTCAATAGTGTTGCCAAGTTTTCTGCGTATATTTCTTTAGTTGCTCAAATAAGCATGGTTTTATCGGCTTTGCTTGTATACAAATAAATTACACGATGAATTACACGATGAAGAGTTAAAATTCTTGCAAGGATGTAAAAAAAGGTTTGTTCTATTTATATGTTTTTTATATAAATCAAAGCATTTTAAAAAAATGCATTTATTTTTATATTTTCATTTGTATTTGCAAGATTCATTATATTGTTGATTTTGATTCCATTATATAAACAATTGTATTTACCAATTAAATGATAAGACTTTACATTGCTCTTTTTTTTAAAGGCTAAAATTAATTAATTAAGATATTAATAAGATATTGGGTTGTCCGGAAAGTTCGTGCCGATGTTGAAGGAAAATTGAAACGCAGAATATTTAAATTTTAATTTTACATTTATTAAATTATATAGGTTAGTCGGCACGAATTTTCCGGGCAATCCAATATTATCCCAGAATTTCTATTTTACAGAGTATGTCCTATCTATTTAAAAAAAATAAGGTTTTACGTCCGTGTTGCCAATTTTCCTTGCATTTTGAAACGAAAACTTTCATAGATATTTATATTTTTATTCAGCCACCATATAATCTCAGAGAGTAATTAGAAAAGATTATAAGTTTGCCAAACAGCCGCGATAGTAAAAAAGACAGAGTGGTGAAGGGGATATTATTTCGTTCGCTGCTACATCCTTCCAGATCCTCGACCATAAAAAACTAATTTATTCTCAGGGAAAGAGTAATAAGGGCAGGACGGACGAGGAAGGGTACCGGCATGGCCAGTCTCGTGTCTTCAATAGCCCTTTCGTAGGCTGCGCCGTTTCGTAGTACTGCAGCCGAGTACGTAGGTATATCATTTTAAAGACGTGCCGCGAAATAAGTTTCTAAGTAGTCTGCCGAGAGTTTCGTCAGGACTACGTTCCCGTCTAAGTAGTTACCAAGTAGTTTGTGCTGCCGGAGTCAAGCCCGATATATTATGCAGGTGCGGGGATACTCCACTTTTCTTCGTGGTCTCTCTCTCTCTCTCTCTCTCTCTCTCTCTCTCTCTCTCGTTCTGCCTCGATTTCACCCTCGTGTTTCTCGTCTTCCTCTTCTCGTTCTCCTACCATCTATCCGGATACCTGCTCGACGTTCTTATTCCCGTACCTTCCTGCCTCGTCCTACTCGCTTGTTCCTTCTTTCTTGCCGTAGTAACTATAAACTTTATCAGCGAACTTTGACCGCGAATGTTTGTAACGAGGTGTTAGTACCGAGATACTGCGTAGGAAAACCCTCAAAAAAGTACTATAGAAACTTTGAAGTAGAACGAATAAGATGATTCACTTGTTTGATGTAATAGTTGTTATTCTATTAAAGAAATTATGTCCCGAGGCGATATAGACTTTCTTTGCAAAATGACTGGAAGATGTCGCGCTTCAAATTTCATTTACTGCGCTTACAATGATGTTTTAAATGGATAATACCTACAAAAAAAGGGGATAAAAGCTCGCTGGAGATGACGTAAGTGAAAGATAGTTGAAAGATAAATAGGACCTTTTCATTCAGCAATGGTATCTTGGCGGTCAGCCATCTGGCAGTGTTACACTTTTATTTTCGACGTGAAAGTTTAAATGGTGGGTTTGCCACTGCTACCGCTGTTTCTTTCGAGATTGACGCCGCTGCTGTGCTTAAAAGCACGCAGCAGGGAGTAAAAGTATACCTATTTACTACGGTAGCACTCCTGCTGCCAGCCAATCGTAAGTCACAAATTGCTGACTTCCATCACGAGTTACATGTGATTTATCATGGAAGTAGCGGCGAAGGTTCCGACTCTAATAAGTGAATTTTCATTATTCGAAGAAATAAACGAGTGAGTGCGCCGTAAACATGTTTTTATTCATACATACTCTTTTTTTTCATACGTATTCCGCTAATTGTATATTGATAAAACTTAAAATGTCGGTATTTTATTTCTAGACAATTGAAGAGTACCGATATGAGAAAAAATTCATCAATATAAATTGAATCGAACAGTTCCGTCACATTTTTTTATCGTAGATATCGGGAAAAAAAGATAATTGAATTGACCCGATTTCCATTGTATATCAAACGAATTGTATGCAAACGTTGATCCACAAACGATGTTTCCTTTCACTTCGCGACTCATTGTGTTTCTTCGCAAACAGAAATCACTCATGGAAATGCGCTGTTTTCGTTTCCCCATATTTACCGCGATCCGCGAATTAATTAGGTGTACACTAGAGAGGCCAGTCGAAGCGATGTTTACGAGAACGCGACATTGACAATTCGCTCGAAACAACCACCAAATGAACCAATCGCCGAATATTCGTTTCGCTATTCTTTTAATTTCGTTGTTTGTTGGTAGAACGGCTAAATTCTACGTAACGAGAAACGCGAGAACGAATTCCGTCTGAACGTCGCCACTATTACCGCCGCCGAAGAATTTACCTCGAAGGAATTCAAATATATACTAAGCGCCTCCACTCAGTACAACCCTTTCCTCACACCATCCACAAACCAGCAACCTTGGCACGGCATGAAGCTCCATTTACTCCCGTTCTACCCCCTTCTCGTTACAGACGAACCACATTGCGTCCGCAGAATCCCGCACTGTGGAACATTGCCGGCTCGATTTGCCATGTAAACGATAAATTAGTAATAACTCTCAACCTCGTGCTGATTTATACATTTCAAGGATCACTTATCGTACATCTTTCTTTATGTTCTTAATCAATTAGATTCGTTATGGATAATTATTTACAGAGGGCAAAAACTTGCTATGAATAATTCTATATCATAATGGCAAATTCTATTTGCAAATATAGGGATCGCAAATTATTTGCAAATGTAACAAATATTTATTTGTTTGTACTCGCTACAAAAAATTACTTTACAAATATACGATACAAAAATATTTCGCAACAAATGCGAAATATTTATTAAATATGCAAATTTATTTGTTATAAACAGCAAATAAATTTAATAAATAAATTTTACAATATTTTTACGTTCACATAGCAAAATCATTTTTTTTTCGTGTATGCACAAAAAAAATGATTTTGCTGAAACATTAAAAAATTTAGCTAAATATTGATTTGAAAATAATTTTGTTAGACCATAAAATATTTATGTGAAAAGCTCAAGTATGGAGCAATGCTATGAAAAATTTTAACATTCTAACAAGCTTAAACGTCCTACATAATTATTTTGATAATCTAACAAAGTTATTCTTTGATCTGTATTTAAAGTTAAATTTTTAGATACTTTAGCAAAATCATATTTTTTGTATAGCAGTAAAATATGTGGTATATAACTATAAAATAACAGAAAGCTGTTTAAAAGCTTTTTAAGACAAGATAAATTAATAAATTACTCAAATTTTCATAAATTTGAAAAATTTTTACTTTTAAAAATATCGGAAATTAATGATAAAAACATGTGATAAAAATATATAATATAAAGCGTAATGATTATGTGAAATTTTAAATCTATGTAGCATTTATATGAATAAATTTTCGAATGTTTTTTTAATCTAAAAATGCGCATAATTACGTTTTCTTGATGTTTCACGCTATTAAAATTAGAAGGTAAAACATGAATATATTTCTGGCACGCGCACTCATACATACGCATCATATCTGCACTTGCACTAAATGTTGCTTGAGTTATTGTAGCCGGCAGTAAGGAATATTCGCGTACATCAAGCCACCGAATTTCAAGCTGCGCCTTCATTTTGTGCAATTCTATTTGCACATATACACGATCCTTGATAACTATTCTGTGTTATACTGAATTTACGAACTTTGCGGTAAACATTACTGGAAGTAAACTTTGTGAAAAGAAAACATACTTATATATATACATATATATACATCTCTTCTCTTGCCAAGAATTTTTGTAACGTACAGTGATATTGAAACAAATTAAAACGACGTACTTTTTTTTCTCAATATTGAAAAAAAATATTTTTCGAAAGAAACACGACATATTAAACATAAGTATATATGAGAATAGCGATACCTCATAAATCTTTATATTTAATACAGCGATATATAAAAACATATTCGCATACTTATAAAACTTTTCTTCTAAAATTTTACTAGGAAATGTACTGGGAAGATATAAATTCAATAAAAAGAAAAATACAACTCTACAATTGCGAAGAATTGTATTTCTCGGAATACACTTTACGATCTTGTAGAAACTATCGAACTTTGAATCGTGTCGTGCAACTTTGAAATATCTTTTACATACATCTTTAAGTTTATGTTTCAAGTACGATACCATACATATGTGAAGCTATACACTTTCGGAGACATGCTATTTCAAATATAATGCATATATATTGCGCGTTAAACAATGTACGGAAATTCGGTACACATGTTGCTCGCATAGGAGTTATGGATATTATCGTGCTCGCTGGTGTGAAATAACTTAACTAGACGTTACTTTGTTTGTGGCAATCTAGGATATTATTAATTTTATGTGAATTTAATTATAAATTTATTACACAAATTAAATTCCTTTAAAGCTATATAGATTTTAATCAGAATTACAACTTTAATGAGACAGTCGTTTAAAAAAGAGAGCTTTTGTATGAATATATTATTATAATATATAATATTTTTTTTTACTAAAAAATGGAACGCAATGCATGTCGGTCGAATATTTTGTTGCGCTAACAACATTGAAATCACTTCAACCATAACAAGATGCTAGGCATGTCAACGTCAATCTGGTAGACCCTTTGCAACGCCCTACGATAGCTAAGTTAATCTGTTCGAAGCTCTCCTCGCATACTAAACAGCCTCTTAGTGCGAACAAGATGTTTTGCTGAAGTGCCTCTGCACAAGCTACTTAGGTATGTAACACTGCGTCCCAAGTTCGTGCACGTCTTTAACACCAAAACAGTCGGAAAGACTTAGAAAATTGTTCTTTTTTACGTTTCGGCATTTCCAATATCATGTAGCAGCGATATTCGTTAATATTCTATAAATTACTCGAATCTTTAATTAGGATAATTTCATGATTATTTAGAACTGTTCTATAAAATTGTTCGAAACAGGATAAAGGAAAGGCTTTTGTGTCAACAATCAAAGTGGTATTATTTGCACATTCTACCATCGATGCGGGCAAGCGATTGAACGTCCAAAAACCATATATACGTTTATATGTAAAAAAAAAAAAAAAAAAATCAAAAAAAGACAAGCACCATCGATGTGGGAGAAATGCAAATATTCACTTAATCTATTGAAAGCTGCTGTTCCGCGTTTGACAAAAATCCCTGCAGGCATTTAACAAAGAATGAATTTCTTTTTGTTTTCTCTGCACTACTCACTGGTTGTTTTTATTCATACGTTGTAGCATCTCTTTTAGAAGCTATTCTCAACGGATTATATTATCAAATGAATGTGCGTACGTTGCGTCGCATCTATCGTGTACCTGTCGAGTTAGAGGTGGAGCGATAAAAGAACAAAGGAGGCAGAAAATAAAATGGCCTCCGCTTAACGAAGGGTGTGTCGTGATTGATTCACTCTGTGATTGATAGAGAAATCTGGAAGCCCGGGGACAGAAGCGTCCATGTCCCATGGCTATTGCTATAACGTATGGTAGACTGATAGTGATGGATCATAGTGGCAAAAGTTCTTGTTAAAGTGACTATTCGACCAGGTAATAGATGTTGCGCAACACGAGGTACATTGAAACTGTTTTGCATTAGCTTTCAACAGTTTTTCCAAAGGTTCGATGCCACCGAATTGATTGAATTTTTAGAGATCAGAGTTTTTAAGAGTAATATTTTTATTATAAAACTTTGTTGATATAGATTGTAATTTTTTTTTATGCTGCGTCAAATGATTCGCAAATGATTTGTCGCCAGACAATAAATATTTACAACTATTACATTTGAAAACACGATAAGTTTTGCGTTGGCTCGTGACTCTTAAAATTTCGAAAGAACCCTGCATGAATCGTCGTCGTACACGGGAGTTCGTTTTTCATCCAAAACACGTTCTCATATATGTCGAAGCGTTACGTGAGTCCGATATTTCGTCCCAATAAAATCGTCATGGCTGATGACAGCACCATGAGAGAAATAGAGTAGCGGGGAGGGTGGAGAAAGGGAAATGTGCGACAAGGCTAGATATAATCCGCGGCTCGTTCCGAAATAAAATATTCCATCGATCAATGTCAGTCAGGCTATAGCGATCGTCAATTTATTCTAGCTCGAGTCATGCAAATGATCGAAATTCTCGATAATCAATCAGCTACAGCCTGCCAACTATTAAAAACCCGTCATCTAGCGTATCGCATCTATTGCGTGATCGAGCCAGCGCGCCGTCTATGATCGTATAATCACGTGACTCTGTTACGCTTTATTTCGCTCTAATCTATACATCTTACACGAAAAGAAAAAAGATGTTTTTCCGCGACTAAATGTATTGCTTTGCTATGGTCGATCCGTGATTTCTTATGATCCGATAAGAATGCGATGGCGTGAGATTTATTAGAAAACACACAATAATAATTTTGTATTTTATGTTTTAAACCGTTTAATCGTATCTCACGAATACTGAAAATATTCCGTGAAAGAAAACCAATTTAAATAAAATGAAGAAAAAGAAATGTTTCAAGCTTTGTTAAAATAATAAGTGTGAATCAATATTTAACTAAAAATTCATTCTATGTTTAAGTTATAATTATTTTATTTTTTAAGTTATTTTTTTTTAGTTATTTCATTTTGTTAAACGTGCTTAACAAAATAAAAATTTTAACAGAAAAATTTCGATACATTTAGTAGAAACGCAATTGACTGTGGACTATGAATAATGTTCACGTTGATCTAGATTCTTGGACAGTGAGAAATAGACTTTACAGAATTGTTGTTTGTACGATTGTAGTGAAACGTTGATTATCTGATTATTCTGTTGATGACTCGAAACCGGATGATTTATCATAAATCGTTTCCGAGAAAATCACATGCAAAAAACTGATGTACCATTTATAAGGAGTTGGAATATCATTTAGATACGAATCAAGAACATCTGATTGGAACAAATGTAATTTGTCAACTATAACACATTGCCAACTATAATTCTCAATATTATTTATTGCGTTCAAAGTATATAATGCAATGTGTATAATGCAAAGTATATAATGCAAAGTATATAATGCAAATATATTTTTGGTACTAAAAAAATTAATTTTATTTGGAATGAAAGAATATTATAGAATTATATTTGTGTAAGAAATTTCTTTGATAAATGTATTGCCAAAGAATTTTTATTGTTAGACAAATCCTGTTTTAATGTACATGCAATGCAATTTTTTTTTCTTTTATATTTATGATAAAATATTTAATTTTATACGCGCTCATAACAAAAAAAAAACGAAAAAAAAATCATTGAAAAAAACTTGCATATTTATTAGTAATCTTATTTTTAAAATGTTCTTGACATAATTGTTCATTGAACATTTTTCTAGTTATATTATATGATATAAATGGATAAAGAATCATCTTCTTGCTACAAGCATTCTAATTTGATTCTCCAACTTTATTTCATTATAAAAGAGAACGATGTTATTGGATGAAAGTGCATTACAAGAAGTTATTCTCGTGATATCTTGTTTCACTTCCATTTCATTTCATTTCATGAAATAATAAAATGAAAATAGACTTCTTGTATTAGACATTCTAGATAGTAACATAATTCTGTGTGAAATTTTATACTATACCTAACTAACTATGTTTATGATATTATCATAAATTTCTTCGCGTATGAAACAAATAGATTTATTACATTAAAAATTTCAAACATTTTTTTGTTAGTTAAATATACATATGTATATTTTCATATATCACAATTTTATCGGAAAAAAATCTTCTCTTGTGCGATTTTATTATTTTAAAAAAGGCTTGAAATAATAAGGTTGCTCCGAGTGCGACTGTCGATTAGACTCGTTGAAAATATATAACTCACTGGATCGATATTTCTGAGAATTTCTCCGATTTCGTAATGTTAAAGCGATGGAAGAGTCTATGGGCTCACTAAGACCAAAACCGTTAGAGATGAGAGGGTATTATGGTTTAAGCCTATCGGTTAAATGGGGATTCACGCATCGTTAATACCGTCCGCTACCCTTAAATCTACACGGAGCAGCAGATGGCATCGATTAATCGGTTAATTACTCAAATATTAAATTTACGATACAATTTAATTCGTATCGAGGGATATTAAGCGTATATGCTCATTCTTTGCTTCATTTTTTATCGTCTCAAATTTTTAGAGATAATATTAACATTAATTCCACAAGTTTGCAAACGTTTTATGTACATAAAGTGAGTGCAAAAAGTATTCGTACAGAGAAAATTATTTTTTAAAAAACTTTATCTTTAAAAAGTAAACATTATCCAGCAAGAAATGAATCATTGAATTGATGTCGAATCAAAATCGATACGATGATTTCAACAATTTGATGTCGATTCGATATTTAATTGACGATCATTTCTTACAGATAATGAACAATTTATTCATAATGTATGTTTCTTAAAATTATATATACCGAAAAGATATAATATAGAAAATATATCATCTGAAAAATAAGCCAAAATTTAATGTGTTGTTTGGATGATCAAAAAGTATTTGTACAGTCGAGAAATTTAGAATCTTTTAAAAAATCAGGAATACATGCGAAACTCGATTATGTTAGAACAGAATGTATTCATTAATAAAATTGCTAATTAATATTTATTTTCTACAAATAAGATTTTTTTTTATAAAAAATTTCTTTGTACGAATATTTTTTGCTCTTATTGTATATGTATAATCAAAATCTTTGGAATTAATTTGATATTTTTTTATACAATACGCACTTATATAATATGTATACTAATATATATTTGTCATCATGATTTAATTTGAAAATTCAATGAAGTTTATTTTGAAATACATCTTGAGTTTTGTTTGTCATGATCTAATGATATAAAATCTAAAAGTAATAATGATGTATTAATTTTCATAAATAATTAATGTAATTCTCTCGTTAATTAGAATTCAAATAACAATATTCCTATTCCGGTTTTTCATTTGAATAAAATTAATTGTTATTTTAAACGACGCTAATGAGTTTATAAAACAAAGCGCAAAATGTGCCGTAACGGGTCATTATTGAAATTGGTTTGAAATGTATAAAATATCCAATATACGGTTGCATTCGTTTATATTTCATGAAAAGTTAAACGTTAAATATTTCATGGGAAACCAGACTGATGACATTGTTATTTGTTTTGTGGCAGCACACGATATGTTATGCTGTTATGGCATACGCGTGGCCATTGCGCGTCGTGTTATCATTCGTGTAACAAGACTCGAGTCGACAGGTAACAGCATAAGCCGCTTCGTGTATCATCGCATTGTTCATCAACATGATCACAGTAAATAAGTGCCAAAAGATGCCAAGTATGATTACAAACACTTAGATTATTAGTTCATGCAATCCTAATCAATAACTGTATGATATTTTTTCATAACCTTTTATACTTATTAACTTGTTATAGACTGGCGATTCCATTTAAAGGCTACTCTCTTTTACTTTATAAACTGTTCGTTCGATTTTTAAAACTAATTCTGTGGAGTATTTTGATCTTTTATTCGGACACTGAGATTAAAAATAAAAAATTTTAAATAGGTCTAATAGAGGACAGAATTTGAAAAAAATGATTATCATAAAACTTGATTTTATGGAATTGCGAAACAAATATTAAGTTTGCAGTTTCGAGTTAAAAAAATTTTTATTAGTGCTACATAAATAGTTAGAATTATTTTTCAAATTGATTTTCGAATTTTGATTATGAAGTCCTATGATATACTTTTTATCGGAAGTCAGTACCCTTTTAAAATTTAATAATTAAAATTTAATATTTTTTGAATATACATTCAAATTTAACGAAAACTTTTTATTAAAAAATTTTACAATGACCAAATTTTTAAAATTTGAATTTTAGTATTTAAAGCCCAAAATCAAATTAGCGACCCGAATATTTTTAGAAAATCTTTTTAAATTTCTTTGTTAAAAAGATTTCATCCTTATATAATTACCTAATTTGAAATAAAAATGTTTCATCACTATCGCATATATGTAATATGATGGTCATACAATAATTATGCAGTGCCTTGATGACAAAAAAGGACTATTGAACTGTTTGTATCTGAAGATATTTTATTCTGAATGCTCTCTCATTCTCCCAATATTTTTTATATAAGATTTATACAATTACATGTCATCACCTTATAAATGTAATGAAATGGATTTATATGTTAATAAAAAAAGAAATGAGTACTACGATCCCTGATAGACTATTCCTGTAACTAGTATGTAATTGATTTGATTTTATAATTTGATTTAATTATCTCTACCGAACAGAGTGCTTGTTTTTTTTTTAATATTTATCATGTTAATTCTCGTATTCTCTGTATATTTAATTGATTGCACATTCGATACGTAACTGCATATTGTATGAACAAGTGAATATTATATGTGATGTAGCATAGTTCAATGAAGTCACATAATATGGCCGAAATGTTTTAATTTGAATTTTTTTTACACAGAACGCTCGCATACTACAAGCCATTTGAAAATATTGAATAACGTAGTCTCTCTTTTTTTCTCATTTACGCGGAATTTATTGAAAAATATGAAATCAATTATATTCATTTAAGTTAATATTAATAAAGTTTCACTCAAATATTCAAAAAAGTGTCTTTCATTTTATGTATATTTAATTTAATATATTGTTTGAACGATGCAATTATCCAAATTTATTATTTTTCCATCTCATTCTCATTAAATGGTTGCGATGGTTTATTATTCGTAAAATAATAAAATTTTATAATCGCCAATGCTTGAGAATTGTAATATTTCTGCGAAATGTTCTAACAAATTACAAATCTTGAAGTCTTAATAGAAATTTCAAGAATCTTGAGTCACGCTTTAATTATTCTTTGTAGAATAAAAAACACAACAAAAAGAAAGAAAAAAATAAAGAATTTCAAAAATAAAGAATTTCATGAAATGAGAGACTTTGCATTGTACTTTGTTATCTTATCTACTCGTGGAGTTTAACGTCCTTTATAGATCGCGTGTCATTCATGTTACAAACATATACTTTACTAACATATAGACAGTAAATATTAGTTTTTTATCAGCAAATTAACATTAATTAAATTTGTTTACATACGTTATATTTGCGATAAATTTATAGCAGTTTGAAAACGGCTTGTTCAACAAAATTATAAATTTAATTGTTCTAGTTTCAACGATATTAATACGCGAGTCAATATATTTTTGCGTGACAAATGAGGCACGTTTCTCCCTTATCGTAAACACATTATTCGGCAAATTATAAGGATGATTCAGCACGCATGACAATTTTCTTGATGATTAATGGATAGCACCAAGCTACAAGATATTTTTCTATGTTTGTGTGGTTGAAACAATGATTACTCAATTACGCTGCAAATAATATATCAGCATAGTATATGTACATTTGGTATTAGTTGAAAGCTATTTAATATTTTAGCATGTTTATTACAGCAATTTAATCGATAGTTTACTCGGAAATTTGGGACCTAAACAAGAAAAATCGTATTTCCGTGTGCCTTGTATATACAGAAATGTATCCAGCGTTTGCGTACACATAAATACATAATGGACGTCTACTACGTCACTTGCGAAGGCATTTAAACGGTTACCCGCACGTTGGGCGTGCGGGCTCCACCCGATAGCAATTTACATGACCATAAGCAAATACTCCGGATGTATTGACTGCCGAATATTATTTGCAGTTGGCGGTGTCTAACGCTGACGTAGTTCCGTTGTAGATATATTCGAGTGTAGAGGGTACCAATTTGTACAGCCGCATAGTCAAATGATTAATTACTTAACGCGTTATACCGACAAAAATAATGCGTGCAAATAAAAGCGGTCATTTAACGATTTGACGATGAATTTTCATTAGCAAAGGTATATCATGAATACATATACACTTCATATAGTTACACATTCATCGACTCCTACTGTGTGCTTTATGTCCTTACTGAATAAATAAAAAAATATTCATTATTTTGCATGATATATTTTTATGTGAATATACGATGTACGCTGTTAAAACGTTACGTCGAAAATTATTAAATGTCTTGGTTTTACAATGACGTGCAAAAATACACGCGATGCTATTTTCAGAAATTATCCTCGTTAAACGTATAAATTTATTTATTTTTTCTCCCTCCGCAAATAGTAAATGCTATTATTGGTCTCATAACATAAACGTTAAATGTCAAAGGTAAATCACTCTCCGTGACAGAGCCGCATTAATTTGCGATAATTATTAATTATGCAATATATTTCATAAAACCGATCAAAGAATATTATCGGAGTTTATGTGCATGTTTATTTTCGAGGCACGAGTAAACACGAATGTGTTTGCTGAATTTTATAGCGCGGTAGATTTGCGAATGCGAACGAGTATTACACAACGTACTCGATTTTGCTGCGGTCGTCATTGAATTAATGCCAACGGCGCAAGTAGATACGAAGAACGGATGCAATCAATGTCGCGGTCGTTAATGTACCGTCTAAACTAACTGCGCCTGCAAGCGCCGACCACAGTAGTCGGAAGTAATTCCTTTCGAGAACTTGCGAAGGGGAAGGGTTGTCCGCTTAGACTTACATTAGCGTAGCTTACGTATAGAGTTAATGTTGATTGAGTTCACGCGCGACGTTTACTTAGCGATGCTTTCGTCAACTAGGAAGATATTGCAAGTGAGACAATAACTTCGTACACATGATTATAGTTACGATTATAGTATTTACACGATGTCTGTTGTGTTGTTGTCATCAAGTTTTGGTGCAAAATCAAGATTGATGATTATGGCCGTTTTTTTTTTTAAATCTAATGCATTAATAAGGATAGATAAATATTCTTTCTGTCTGCAATATTTCCGCACATCTATTTGATTGATAGAATAAAATTGTTCAAAGGA
>Ga0157364_1002035_pt1 | contig 18241 bp, 15 predicted proteins | sample AttsexASBM2_FD_111476 | JGI IMG/M metagenome (GOLD analysis project Ga0157364, IMG submission 111476) | Fungus gardens microbial communities from leaf cutter ant in Ribeirão Preto, State of São Paulo, Brazil - Atta sexdens ASBM2 | ecosystem: Host-associated > Fungi > Mycelium > Unclassified ...
GAACTTGATGAGCAATGGGGATTTGTTGGTAGTAAAGCACGAGCACACTGACTCTGGTATGCCTACAACAACAAAAACGGTGGTGTGTTGGCCTATACATTCAGACCAAGAACAGACGAGACCTGTCGTGAGTTACTCTCTTTGCTTACACCCTTTACTATTGGGATGATAACCAGCGATAACTGGGGGAGCTATGCCAGAGAAGTGTCGAAAGATAAGCATCTGACTGGCAAGATTTTTTACTGGCGTATTGAGCGAAACAACCTCACACTCAGGACTCGAATTAAGCGCTCAGCACGGAAAATAATTTGCTTCTCACGCTCTGTTGAGTTGTATGAAAAGGTCATCGGTACCTTCATTGAGAAATACATGTTCTACTAATTGGATGCACTACCACCGGATTTATTGTGAGTTGTCGCTGAACATGCGAATTAAACCGAAAAAACGACTAAAACGGGATAAGCCCGAGCCGCTGGCGGTGCCTGAAAGCCGCAATGAATGTTGGTCGATGGACTTCATGCACGATCAGCTGTCGGATTATCGTTACATCCGATTACTGAATGTTATCGATGACTTTAATCGTGAAGCGCTGGCCATTGAGGTGGATTTTTCTCTTCCAGCAAATCGTGTGGTGAGGACTCTCGAACAACTCATTGAGTGGAAAGGAAAATCAACAGTAATACGATGAGAATATACCGGTAAGATGCTGATGTCATGGTCTGCTCAGCAGAATATCACCCTGCGTTTTATTCAACCTGGAAAACCTCAGCAGAATGCTTATATTGAACGATATAACCGGACAGTACCTTATGACTGGCTGGGACAGCACCTGTTTACATCACTGGACGAATTGCAGGACTATGCCACACGTTGGCAATGGTTTTATAATAACGAGCGTCCGAATGTGGCATTGAGTGGCTATACTCCGATGCAGCATATTCAACGCATGACCTGATTCTACTTATGAACTCTGTTAAAATGGGGGGATTACCCATCCATTAAGGCTATACTGCGGGCCCTCCCCATCATCATGTTGAGGGGCAGTTATTGTTTGCCACCAGAGGCGTAATGCTGGTTGAAACAGTGAGTGCCCGCTGGGTAATACCCCCTCACCGGGCATTATGGATACCGCCTCTTCAGATCCATAGTTACAACCTGCTTTCACAAATAGACCTGCGTGCTGTTTATTTCAGCAGCAGCCTTATCGCTGAATGCACGAATTTTACAAAGAGTCATCAGGTGCATGTGATTTCAGCTACGGCACTGGTGAAAGAGCTGAAAGCCGGGCTATTCAGTGAGGATTACCAGAGGCAGAGTCAACGGAAAATGGCCCTGTTACTTTTGGAAATTCTCAGCGAGACTTCTCCCTTAACTACGGAGCTTCCAATGCCGCGTGATGAGAGATTATTCCGTGCGACCAGAGAACTGTTGGTTAATCAGCGCTGGGAAGCATCACTGAGCGAACTGGCTTTTATCGCAGCCATGTCTGAATGTACATTTTCGCGATTGTTTATTAAGGATACTGGCTTCAGTTATAGAACATGGAAGCAGAGAGCCAGAATTTGTGCTTCGTTAGATCTTCCGTGAATGGCATCCCAATCAAACAGGTTGCTTACATGCTAGGTTTCTCTGCCCGGCATCATTTACAGCCGGTTTTCGGTTCATTCTGGGCTCAACGCCGCGCGATTTTTTGCCTTAATCTTTATATCAATATCCGCTCTTCGCTCATAGCTGCCCGTTATGCCTGCTCAAAAAACAGGCTTAACGTAGGATGTTTTCCGTTTTCCAAGCGGACCCCAAGAATGTCATTTAAATAAAAATTCATATAGTTCTGGTGGTTATTGCTATCCTTCCGAAGTGGGCAACGAAGGAAGGAAGTTTTCGGAAGGATAATGTAGAGCTTGTAATAAATTTTTTTAGTGAGCCTGGCAGAACGGGGGATGAGGGTTTTAAAGGAGGGAGTTTAGGACTATAGAAATGCCATACTGCATTTTGCTTAATTCACAGTCTGGCATTGTTTTTAGAAATTTGGGGAGAAGTCATCAGGGCTGGAGGAATGTTTTTTTCCAGCTGGTGAATTGGTCTCTGCGCGAGTAATACTCTCGCAGGTGCATGCGATTTTCGCGGAAAGTTAAAAACTCTATCGATTCGGGTATTACTCTGTACCCTCCCCAGCGATACGGCTTGTCTACTGGTCCGTCACTCGCTTCAGTTTGCGTACGGCGGTACATAGCATAGAGTTCATCTTCCGAATTCAGCGGCTGGCTTTGCTTAAAGCAAAGTGTAGCAAGCTGAGCATCACGCGATCGTGAAGCCCATTCCTTCTTGGCGTCCTCTTCATTGATATGTTCAACCTTACCCTCAACTCTTACCTGCCAACCTTTTTCTGCCCACCAGAAGGTCAGCGCGATTTTTGGGTTATATGCTAAATCATGCCCCTTTGGTGACTCAAACCAGGTACAGAACACAAACCCATCTTCATCAGCTGATTTCAGACCGACGAAACGGGCACGGGGTGTACCATCTTCTGAAACAGTTGATACGCATACCGCACCGGGATGGGCAGGAGATACATCTCGTTTATACTCTGTCCACCATTCCTGAAACTTAACCATAGGTTTTTCTGACATAAAGTTTATCTCCTAACTTAACGGGTTTATTACTGGTACTGACAGTGGTCTCTCAGGCTGTCAGCTATTTCCTTCAGTTCTCTGTCCAGTATTTTACTGATAGTGGTAATTACAGAGTCTTCTGCAACTGAACAGTTATATCTGATATCAATATGCAGTGCGTCTTTATAGGAACAGTAGAAAAATGAAAGTGCATTTTTCGCGATGACTGGGCCTGCTGAATCGATTTCATGAACTCCGTGTCTTATGTCGCTGAAGAGTTTAGGGCTTTCGGCCACAATCAGCGAGATCCTACTGCGGCCGGTCAGCTCAGCCGTCTCAGCCCAGCTGAGCCTGCATAGCTGTATGTGTTCCGCTATGGCTTGTTCCATTGCAATCAATTGATGGAAGGGGCTGTCTTCAACTGGAAGCCTGATGCTGAAGGGGACAATCGTAATCATATTTGCAATGACGGCATGATTATCATGATTACGGTTACCTATTGGTGAGTGAAATTCCAGCCTGTCCAGCCGGCAAAGAACCTGATGTGCGCGCCACACTGCATAAGCGACTAGAGCATGTAGCGAGATATTCGCCTCCGTCAGCAGCTGATTGAGTCGTGATGCAGGTAAATAATCACACAGAAGTAATTTCGTTTTTCCCTCTGTAAACCCGGAAGAAACAGTGGCCGGAATCATCCCGAAGAGCCTGGTAGGCCTTTCAAGATCAGACTGGCGGGCCCAGAACTGTTTTATCGCCTTTTTATCAACTGGCTGCTGATTCCAGGCTTGGGCGGCATATGCATGAAGAGGAGTTACCGGAGATGGAATGTGCCCATCAAGTAGGGACAGTAGTGCATTTATCAGCCACCTGCATGCGTAACCATCCACAATTACGTGCGCGAAATGCAGCGTGAGTTGAGGGCCCTTATTTCCACTTTTTAGCTGGAAATAGAACAGCTTTCCTGCTTCAAAATCAAAATCCTTCGACAGTAGACTTGCTGAAGAATTTTCCAATTCATACTGGTCTACTTCGTCTAGAGCGGGGGCATCATATTGCCAGAATTCACCATTCTGCTCCCGGATTTTGAGATACAGTGAAGGAACATAGCAGAGCAGGTCCCTTATGCCTTTTCTCAGCGATTCTATGAGATATTCGTCTGGAAACTGTAGCGTCACGGACACCGCATCCCGACGTATCTGGTATCTGAAATAATTGTCACAGTAGTATCCCTGCGAGGGTAGTGTACGGCTGAAAGTCGGTAATAGAGGGTCTCCCGCAGAGTGCCCAACGGCAGCGGTGGGTAATGTTTCACACTCTCTAGCCAGGGTATGCAGCAACTGTTTTTTATCCGGTGCAGATAACCTGACCTCATAGGCCATTTCGAGCTCAATTATCAGTTCAACAATTTCCAAGGATGTGAGATGCAGGTCTCCTAGTGTATAGTGTGACGGAAACGCGTAAGCCTTGATGCGTCTGGCCAGCAGGCGCAGGTTTTTCTCTTCGAGAGCAAGTTCATAATGTTTACGTAATGCATGCTCGTCAGTCTTTCCGTTCGGGTTTAACGGAAGGTTATCGACCTGACAGATGTGATTAGGCAGAGCATACTCAGGCAGATGGCGTGTGAGGTGCCCGTAGACCTTTTCGGCAATATCGGGTTGAGTAGACGTCACGAAAGCCACAATGTGCTCGGTACGCTCGTTATTTAATACCGATATATGAACATCCCGAATGTGATCAACTGCTGAAATGTTCCGCGTAATCTCATCGAGATCGATGCGAAAGCCTCTTACTTTTACCTGATTATCGTTCCGCCCGATTATATAATATGAGCGACCTTCCCTGTAGACAATATCCCCTGTGTCATAGCATCGTGTAGCGCCCTTAATACTGAATCGATTATTCGCCGTAGTGTTCAGATAACCTATTGCCACGGATCTCCCCTCGACTATCAGTCGACCAGGCTGCCGATCTGAAGACACTCTCTGGTTATTCTCATCCACTATGCAGAGCGAATTATCGCCAAATGCCTCTCCAATTTTGGCCACAGGGCAGCGGGTATCAGCTTCGGTCACCTGATGCCAGGTGACAAAAACGCTACACTCTGTTGGTCCGTAAATATTGAAAACTTCATAGCCATGCCTTTCTACAAACGTCTCCCTCCATGCCTTAAGGGATGCATAATTGATCTTTTCTCCGCCAAAAATAATCTTTTTTTGCATGCATTGAGGCCTGCCATTCTGGAGTATAACCATCTGGCGCCCCACTTCATAAAACCAGGAGGGTGTCATGGCTACCACTTCAGCCGGAGAAGTAAGGATTGCTTCTGCCAGCAGACGAGGAGAATCCCGGGTTGACTGGTCAATAATATGCAGAAGTCTGCCATGGTAGAGGTAAGGCAGTGTTTCAATCACAGAAAAGTCAAAACTGCATATGCGGTTTGCCATTGATGAAGAGCCGAACATCGGTGTTTCAGTAAAGGCTTTCACCACGTTGGCAATATTATCCCAACTCAGCGCAATGGCTTTCGGTACACCAGTGCTTCCCGATGTATGGAGAATCAGGCATTCCGCATCTGCCTGAATGTCAACAGGAATAACCATTTCATCGTAATCGGTTATATTTTCGAAAAGCTGTTCAATGTCAATTCCTAGCACATTATCGGTTGGTAAATCAGTAATAATGAGGTTTAAACCAAGGTCGCGGGTAATTTCCTCGATACGAGTTCTTGGCAGACTTTTAGCCAGAGGCACGCAGGTGATGCCGGCATGATGGAGTGCCAGTACAGTTATCTGCTGAAGTGGTGAAGGGTCAACATACATGCCCACTCTGCGGAGTGTTGCAGGCCAGTGATTCAGCAATTTATCTGCAAGACAGTGCGTAAGGTATCTTACTCTGTCGCGTGATAAACTCTCATTTTTAAACAGGATTGCAGTGTCCTGCCCCTGAGGAAGACTGAAAAAACGCATACAATACCTCACCTTGCTTCATTAAAGATTTTCGCCTTGTTATCGACCTGAATCCTGCTAAAAATCCATGATGCGATTATCAGTGCAGAGGCCGTAACCAGATACCAGCGGTCACCAATGCCGGCGTTAATAAAAGTCCCTCCCAGGAGCGGCGCTAAGGCCATACCGGTCATATATATGTTATAGAAAGAAAAATACCCTCCTTTAAATTCGGATGGCGTAAGTACTTCCATTGCGAAATTGGATGTTGATATTGCTATCAGTTCGCCCAGTGTGAATATCAGAGCAAAAACCGCAACAGTCAGTTCGCTGTCCAGCAGATTAAAGAAAACCATCAGCTGGCTCACTATCATCACGCCCAGAGCGGCTTTAAGACGAAAGGCCATCGTAAGATGCCGTAAGGCATGATTCAGCGGGAAATAAGCAATCAATACCATGAGCGTGTTGATTACCTGCACAGTTGCATAATAGTGCAGTGCTGTTTTCTGAGATAACTGCTGGCTCAGCAGCATCAGTAAAACTGTATCGTTACTGGCCATGACCATATAAAAAAGGATGCTGAACACACATAACATCATAAATGAACGATCACGCAGTATGCGTTTCAGGCTTGCTGACATCGTGAGACTGTTAATGTTTCGTCCCGTCACTGGTCGGTAGTAAAACGTGTATAACGCTGTCATCAGCGCTAGAGCGAGAGACCCGTACAGAAGATAAGTTCGTCCCTGTAGTCCCAGGAAGGCCACCAGAGCAGGTGCAAGCGCTCCCCCCACGTTGACATAGTAATACCTGGCATTCTGTGCACTCTCGGCGAGTTCACGTGTCGCACTATTACTCAGGCTGACTTTGAAGCCGGTTTCCAGACAGCGCGTAGAGAGAACAAGAAGGTTCAGGCCGGCGACGGCTGCCGGAAGACTCTTTACTAACAGCAGAGACAGGCCTGCTATCAGGGTCACACTGGCCGCAGGGAATACGACATGAAGATGGCCGCGATCAATTGCCGTTCCTGCTAATTGGGTAGAAAAGAAGGCTGTAAGTGTGGCAAGGAAAAGCAGAAGACCTGTGTCAAGAGTATTGAGGCCGTAATCTTGCTGAAAGACCAGAACCATATAAGGCCATGAGATAAAATAGATCAGGCGAACAAAAAATGTTCCTGCTAACTCTTTACCGCAGCGTTTATGAACGGCAATCACAGGTTTTAGAAATGATGGTGAATTAGCTTCCATACGAATCCTGAAATTTGATGTTTTCATAGCCCGATGAGAAGAAGTGCAAAACTGCCCCCCCACCGGATGATGTATATGAGAATGTCTCTGTTTCAGTCAGCGTGTCTCCTCCCATGAAAAGTCCCTGTATCCCCTTTCTTTTGAGTGTCCTGTATGCCGCATGGGCATACTGACTTCCCGGTATACTGAGTGGACCTGCAGCGAAAAAGGAAAAGTCATCAGGAGCTGCAACATCTGCCAGAAACTCCTCGTTAAAAATAAAATCCACAATCCTGTCGCTGTCACGAACTTGCAGTAGTGGTCTTCGCGCCGTCCGCCCTTGAACATCAGAGACGATCAGAACCTCTGGTATGTACAAGGGGGGCAGATCAAATGACGCATTTTCAGGCAGGGGAAAGCTGTCAGACAGCCCGATTCTGATGCCACGTGCTCTGAGTAGGCTGTTAAGAACTGCGCCTCCCGCAATGACCCGGTCAACATAAGGGAGCCGGGGATGATGAAAGAGAAACTGAAGCTTCTCGTTTTTATTACCACCCAGCATTAGTATGGTACGCCTGTGGCTGTAAAGAGCTGAATGTAACTGCTCAAGCTCCTCAAGCTGGGCCATTACGCCCTCTGAGTAACACCACGGAATGAACGCTTTGATCGCGCAGTTGGACGCATTTTTTCTATGCAATTTAGAAAAGCCGCCGATCACCAGGCGATCTCCCTGCTTTGCCAGGTGTTCTGCAAACATCGCGTCGTTCTTTTGTTCATCAGGATAACGACGTGTATTGCCCATGAGAGCTACTTCGCCTTCTGGCAACCCGGCCGTAAAGTCCTGAGCTTTAGGGCCCACGCAGTCAGGGAAATAGTGGACGTGCTGCTGCAAATATTCGCTCAGAAGGGAAGCAATCCACGGGGTAGGTTCGGCTGTTTTCTTGAAATAATCTCCCTGATGGTTATATATCAGAATGGTCTGTTGACCATTCAAGAGCGATTTGATCGACTCAGCATCTTCATTAATTCTGGGGTGCGTTCGCACCCCAGAGGAAATATTGATGCCGGCGCTGTACAGGATCACCGGTGCTCTCTTCATACCAGACGACTCATGACTCGACTGAAGCGCCTCACCAGTTCATCCATCTCTTTTTCAGAAATAATGAGTGGCGGCGTGAACAGAAAGGTCAGTGCTTCTCCATCTTTACCTGATGACCGGCACGGATAAAGATTAATTCCCTCCTGATGACCCGTTTTCACAAACTCGTCTGCCCGCTGACGACTGAGCGTTGTTTCTACTGCCCAGAGCAGCCCCTGCCCCCGGATTTCAGCAACCACCTTTTCACCTCCAACCATCTCCTGCAGCAAACGGCCAAAATATGCCCCTCTGGATCTGACTGACGCCATTCCGATTTTATTTTCCAGCGTATCGAGTACCGCAAGTGCAACGCCTGCCGATAAAGGATTTCCGGAATACGTATGTCCGATGAAATGGGGAGGAGACAGTGAAGCCAGTGCATCCCCTATCTGTCTTGAAATCATGACACCTGAGATGGGGGTGAAACCTGCTCCAAGTCCTTTGCCGATAACGGTGATGTCAGATTCCGTTTTCCATGTTTTCATGCTGAACCATTCGCCCGTGCGGCCAAGTCCGGTGACAATTTCATCTGCTATAAGCAGAATATCCCGAGCCTGCAGGCCTGCTTTAAGTTTCCGGAAATAGTCAGGATGAGGGATCAACACCCCCCCCGAAGACGCGGTGACGGGTTCTACATAAACGCATGCAATATGCTCAGCACCAACGCTGTCAATGATTTCAAATGTTTCGTTGAGACAAGCGTCCAGCCATCCATCCGATGAACATCCCCCAGGTTTATGCAGGTCGTAATAAGGTGGCAGCCGCAAATCACTAATAGCAGGATCGATCGCCTTATTCAGCAGGTTAACTTTACGGGCGCGATCATCGCCATAGGTCAGTGATTGTATTGTATTACCGTGATTGGAAATTCTTCGGCCTAACGCAAGCGTCTTTTTGTCATTACCCCGGCTGCGGAAGTAATCAAGCGCAATCCGGTAAGCGGCCTCCGAAGCCTCTGAACCACTGTTCATAAAAAACGCATAGCCTTTGTTATCATCAGACAGTTCAACTAAACGGCTTGCCAGCAGCTCTGCTTCCTGACTGCGAAAATGAAAGCGATAAGCAAAATGGAGTCGCTTAAGTTGCTTCTCCATGGCGGCGATAATATCAGGATGGCAGTGCCCCAGATTTACCGTCATAGGCCCGGATGTGGAGTCAATATAATCTTTGCCGTTTTCATCAAAAAGCCATACCCCTTTTCCATGGGTCACTTTGGGAACATCAGGCTTATAGTCAGTGAACGGATACATATACATATTAATCACCTTAATAAAGTTGTCAGGAAAGACTGTAAGTTTCGCTGTTCATAATGAATCAATGAGCCGGAGTGGCATCTTCCTCATGCTTGTGCAGAAGGCCCTTGAGCTCATTTTTGACCGCTGTCATGCATACAAGAAGGTCATTAGCGACATGGTGATTGACATTGGGGCGTATGGAACCGTTTTGAAAGAACATGATCCCTTCTGAAGGTTGGCCTACGCAGAAAAAGCGCTCACGCTTGCCATCCCGGTTGATAAACTGGAAGTGTCGGGTGATGTTAAATCCCGAAGCAGCGCACTCAACGCCATGGATATCCTTATGTACCCAGTAGCTGGCAATTCCGGCTTCAATGAGATCGCGAAACAGGGGGTTCCTAGCTTTTCTGACGCTAAAATTATGTAATTTGGCATCGATCATTGCATCTACACGGGTATATTCTCCGGCCTGGCTCAGGCTGTGCAACCAGACCTGTTCGTCATGGACCTGAATATTTGACTGTGCATAAGTGACATCCACGACATCGGCTTCGATTAGCGCCTCCATTTTCTCCATTAATGCAATGCAGTTACCATTAGCCGCTCGGTTATGCACTGAATAGAAGTCTTTGAGCATATTGTTATATGTCGCTGGAGTAATCCCGCCAAAATCAACCGCATACACAACAGTTTGCCGCAGGTCGCGAAAGACGTCATCACAGGCGCCCTTGTAGGGATTGTCCAGATTACCCTGCTCTGACTGGCGGCGATCCCAGTGCATGAACGCCAGTAATCGTTCGCGCCAAGGGGTTCCGGGTGCAAAGTCCATATTTCGGATAGGGTTGACAACCATATCCCAGTTAAACAGGTGAGATTCAGGCTCGGCCTTATGTTTCCAGGGACTTGGTGCGGACAATGCGGACAGTGAGAATTGCTGCAGATCGGATTCTTTTCCTGGCTCCTGGGCGCTAACGACATAAACATAACGTTTCACGATAGCTTCAACCGGAATCCCGTGGAAAGATGACGTAGTCCCTCCTTCATTAAGAAAACGACGGATAAGGAAAATGATCTCACGAGCAAGCCTGTCAGTAGCCTGCGTCAGCCAGTTAAGGGCGCTTTCTTTCTGTGAGTTCGCGGCACGCTTACCGGCAATAAACTGTTCAACCAGAGGGCGGCTCTCAGCAATCATGATGCTGAGCACCTCCGGACCAAAAAGAATGCGGTAATAGCAAAGCTGGAGTTCAAGCATCAGCAGAGGGAATACGTGTATGTCGAAATCAAGCTGCAGAGAATGATTCTCTGGCGAACTATCCTGGTGAGCAGGAGTACCGAGGTGCTGTCGCATTTGATCGATTAGTAAACGGGTAAAAAAATACCCCTGATGTTCATATTTTGCTAAATCAACCTCTTTAGCATTGTGCGGACGGCTGTAAGTGAAGTAGCCAGATCGGCTCAGTGCATAAAGTTTCTTTGGTTCATTTCCACTTGCGCGATAGCGGAGTTGCCCTTTTTCATGAAAGAACGTGCCTCCTTTATTTTCCGTATAGTAAAGCAGCGTGTCTATCGCTGTCAGGCCCATGCCAATTACGGCAATGCTTTTCTCCTGCCAGTCCGGAACGTCAAAAAGCGGATAGGCAAAGTTATAATACTCGGTGTGTTTTTTGAGCGTTCCGGCCAGATAAAAATTATCTTTTGATTCCTGATGGCCTGTCGCAAAAAGAACAACATCAAATTCAGCGGGCTGAGGGTAAAATTCACCGGTCAGCTGGTATTTCGCCTGAGATTTAGTGATCTGTTTAATGGTATCTTTAATAAGCGATACGCTGACACCAGCCTGTCTGACTTCCCTAACCAGCGCGTCACAGATCTCTACCAGAGCTTCTCCATAAAGTTCACGCGTGGGAAAATCATCTGCATTCAGTTTATATCGCTCACTGTGTGTAGCTTTATATTTTTTCTTCAGCCACTCACTGAAAGTTATGCGCGTACTTTTTGGAAAAGAATCGCTGGCATTGTTAGTCTTGTCAGGTGCAAAAGAGAGCTGACCAACAATCCTGTTCAGCATGCTCGTTTTAGCCTGAGCCGGAGAGTGCGGCCATCCCGAACCAAAAAAACCGTGTCGGTCATACATCGTTACGGATACGTTATCACATATATCTAGCTCTTTAAAAATACTGTGCAGGCCGTTTAAGAAATACATTCCATTTGGGCCGCCGCCCACAATAGCTATTTTTATCATTTTTTTCTCCAATAAATATCATTATTAACACTAAGCTGAATAATGAACAGATATAAGGTTAATTGATGATACAGGGTACAGAAGCAGCCATTGGTTATTATGGATTGTATTTGGCCTCCAGTTCATCCATATATCGTTCAGTAGTTAATGAGAAAAGTTCATCAAGGGAAGATACATTTTTTTCAACATTAATAAGTGATTTTTCTTTATAAATTTTGTCAGCTGTTTCTTTCATGCTGCGGACTGAACTGCGAATGAGATGGTTTGCCCAGATGAGGTTACTTATTCCATGGTCAACAAATTCTTGATATTCGGTATTGTAGTATTTAGTCGGTACTGCAAAGAGTGGAAGTTTACCACCCCACCGTTCGGAAAAGGTAAATACTTCTGCGGCATCCGATTTTTTTGAATGGATCAAAATTGCATCTGCACCAGCTTCTTTATAAGCTTCTGCACGATCAAGTGCTTCCTCCATTGGGTGGCCGGAAATCAATGCTTCGACACGCGCAACCACGGTAAAATCATCACCGCCTGTATCTTTCGCCGCTCTTATTTTATTGCAAAACTCACCCACAGGCGCGAGTGTCTGATTCTCACCAATGAAAGAATTGACCTTTGGAAACATTTTATCCTCTATGCACACAGCATTAATGTTGATCTGTTTGAGTTTTTTTACAAAACGCATTACGTTCAGATAATTACCAAAGCCGGAATCGCCATCGACGAGAATGGGTATGCTGGTGTTATCCGCCATCTGTTCCAGAGCATTGATGACCTGAGACCATGAAGCTTCATTACGGTCTGATAAACCCATAGCCGCGCTGATTGACAGCCCTGATGCCCATATGGCTTCAAAACCGGCATGTTCAACAATTTTAGCGCTGAGCCCATTGTGTGCTTCCATGAACTGGGTATGTTCGCCACGGGCAAGACGTTTCTGAATATTCATATATGACCTCTCTGATTACTATTTAGTTAATTAAATGTGTGAATGCATGGCTGTGAATTTTTTGTTCGCGGTAATTTCAGCTTGCTGCTGAAGATAATCAATAATAAGTTCGGCAATTTTCTCCTGTGATTCATGAGACATAGCGCCGATATGTGGTGTGCCAATAAAATTATTTAATGTGAAAAGCGGTGAGGGTTTCCGCTCATGTTCAAAAACATCACTGGCGGCGCCTAGAAAAGTATTTTCAATAAGTGCATCGTACAACGCTTTTTCATTTACCACCCCGCCCCGGGCTACGTTAATCAACACAGCTTGCTCCCCAAGGAGAGACAGTTCTCTGGTATCAATCAGATTGCGGGTTTGCTCATTGTAAGGGCAGCATACAACGACGATGTCGCATTGTTGCAGCAGGCTGCTTAGTTCGCTGTGCAGCGTGATATTCTGACTGCTTAGCTCTGTTGCCCGCTCTGGTGAATAATCAGATACAGTGCAGTGTACGTTCATGTGATAACCAGCTGAAATGTCTGCTATTTCTTTTCCAATGCTACCAAAGCCTACCAATCCCAAATTTTTATTAGAAAGCTCATAACCTAAAAAAGATTTTTTATTCCAGATATTCTCTCGAATTTCATTTCCGGCCCTCAGAATATATCGGTAAAGACAGTGCATCATACCAAAACTAAGCTCTGCTACTGCTCTGGCATTCGTGCTGGGCGTATTGTAAAAATGAATTTTTTTTTCATTAACTTTTTTCAGATCAATATTGTCCGTACCTGTTCCAGCTCTGATTATCGTGTGCAGATTTGTTGCGTTTTCAAGCAACAATGAATCAACTTTTGATCCACTTCTCAGGACCAGCAGGTTGAAACGCCCTATTACTGAATTCAGTTCTTCCTGAGTTATAGGATGTTTTACTGTGACATCGTAGTTTTCTTCCAGAAATGAAAGAAGGTTTTTGTGCACAGGATCAACGATAAGTGCTTTCTCTTTAGATTCCATAGCGACTCAGTCCCGTTTCTTCGTCAAAACCCATCATGATGTTCATGTTTTGAATGGCCGTGCCAGCAGCTCCTTTCACAAGGTTATCAATGACACTTACAATTCGCAGTTCTCTTTTTTCAGGCACAACGTCTACAGATATATGGCAGGCATTTGAACCTATAATTTTGGACAGCTGTGGATAGATACCGTAATCTTTTTCTATCCCGAGTGACCCTTTTTCTTGTCCGGTAACTGATATGAATGGGTAGTCCACATAGTAATCATTTAGAACTTCAATAATACGGGTCCTGTCTGATGTAACATCATCTTGAAGCCTCGCGGCGATAAGCATAAAAATGCCGCGTGCAAAATTACCGTGTGAAGTCATTAATGAAATGTCCGCATCTTTACCCGTAACTTTTTTAATTAGTTCCTCGATTTCCTGAGTATGACGGTGCCCGTTGAGAGAATAAGCAAGCATGTTATTTGTCATGTTATAGTGCAGAAGTTCCTTTTTATCGCTACTCCCCGCCCCGGAGGTACCATTCACTGCACTTATGAAGATTTTTTCGGTTTTGATAATATTATTTTTTATAAGCGGTAGCAGTGGACATAGCGCTGCGTTGACGTAACAGCCAGGGTTTGCAACGAAGTGGCTTCCGGCAATTTTTTCGCGAAACGCTTCTGGATACCCATACTGAAACTTATGCTGAAGTTCAGATGCGTTGTGTGGCTTGTCATAGATCTTTTCAAAGGATTCGGGGTTTTCGAAGCGAAAATCAGCCCCCAAATCAATTATGCGGGCACCACCCTCCGCAAAATGTGTTGCCACTTCATGAGCCTTGCCTGATGGCAGTGAAATAAACACAATGTCAGGGGGAATATCGGGAAGGGAATCCATGGACCAGGTTTTACTATTGATCCCCTGCAGATTAGGATGAACAGTGTCCAGAGAAAGACCCGCCTCCCTTGAAATCGGATATATTTCATCAATTTCAGAGTGAGCTGCCAGGAGTCGTATAATCTCAGCGCCTGTCCATCCGGTTGCCCCTATTACATAAGCAGTTAATTTCATGATAATACTCCAGGTTTATCGATCAGCACTTTACCCTTGCTGGTCTGGGTCAGCATAAAGTCGCGTAGTTCTCCGAAAGTAATGAAATCTGTTATTATATCTTTTAACCGTGAATCTCTTTTTTTTGATTGCTCAATAATTTCTATTGCTTTGGTCAAGTCCTGCGGATTACTCAGAAAAGAGCCCTGAATAATTATCTCTTTTCTGACTATTAAATTCATGTCCACCACAACCGGCGCATCAAAATAGGAAATGAGCACTACCCGTGCTCCAGGACTGAGTAATCCGATGTAATCATTCACATTGAGGGTTTCACCGCCGGCGATCACCAGAATATCGGTCTTTTTGAGATCCATATCTGATATGACGGTACTGGAGTTGAAACCCAGCGAGTGCGCAAACGCACACCGGGCGGCAGCTTTATCAACGAGTTGCACTACTTCAACGTTTTTTACTTCGCGGCAGAAAATCGCACTGAGCATTCCCATTGCACCGGCACCAATTATGGTCAGGTGGTTATCATGCGAAATTGCCAGATTATCAAGGGCATGAACGACAATGCTTAACGGCTCAGATAACACAAACTCATGATCTTCTGCCGTTCTGCCCGGAGGTAATGGCGCCAAAGATCTGGGGTGAATAGTCATAGAACGTGTAAATGCGCCGCTGCTTCCTGCAGTGTTGTAGGTCACCTTTTCCTGGCAGTGGTTATCCATTCCGCGTTTACAGTAAACGCAGTATCCACACGAACCATAAGAAAGTCCTGTTACCCATTGATCTTTTTTAAGGCCCGACGGGCAATCGTTATCAGCGATTTTGCCAATAAATTCATGACCTAAAATTGCCGGATACTTCTTGTAGGGGTGCGTCTGGTTCAGCACCATGAAATCAGAACCACAAATAGCCGCTTTCAGAATTTCTATACGCGTGAAATTCTTAGGAGCAGGTACAAAGGATTCAGGTTCATATATCTGGTTACGTTTGCCGTGACACATTAGTGAATAAAACATGATCATCCTCCTGTTATTTCGTTGAGGAGAGCACTGATAATGTCTTGCCCTGCCTCATTTACGAGCGGATCATTGGCAGTATTTCCCGACACATTTTTCCTTACATTGCTGCCGGAAAGCTTCAGGGATAAGAGCTGTTGTGAGGCATCGTCCATTTTTATTTTCCTCAGTACAGAATCCAGGTAATCTGACGGATCTAGGCCGTTGCTTACCTGCGCCAGGAGAGGAGAAATTTTGCCGTTAGCCATCAGCGATTTTACCCATGAAGGATAAATCGCAGCTAAGCCTCGTCCATGCGAGAACGAATAAAAAGGGGACAATGCCTGTTCAAAGCGATGAGGCAAACAGGTACTGTTGTGGCAGATACAAATTCCACCCAGTAAGGCGCTGTATGCGGCTTCTGCATAGAAATTTTCATCCAGCTTTCCTGCCGCATAGCGGTCAATATTAGCATTAATACGTTGTAATGATTCGACTGCGAGTGACTCGGTAAGAGGATTTGATTTCACTGAATGAAGCGCTTCAAAAGCATGTGTAAAACTGTCAAAAAGGGTTTCTCGCAGTACTGGATCCGGCATCGTGACGCCCAAATCCGGATCGATCAGTGCGATATCAGGGAAAACAGAATCTCCACGTACACCATCTTTAATTAAGGATTCTGTATCGAGGATGATTGCCCCCTTGGTCACTTCTGAACCTGTTCCGAAAGTGGTGGGGACTGCAATATGAAAAATCTTACTCTGAACGGCATCATAGCTTCTAGCGAATAAACTATCTAAATCGAAAGATTTATCTGTGCTGATGGCGGCGGCTTTAGTAAAATCAATTATATTTCCTCCACCAACTGAAATGATTGAATCAAAATCATTCTCTTGGAGATGATTCTGGATTTCACGCAGTGACGCCGTAGTGGCTTTGAAATCTGCCGGGACAATCCATGAAGAATATTTTATTTTCCCTGATTTATCTGCAAGTAGTTGCTTAAGCACAGACGAACGCTCAGCAGTCGACTGACTCATCACCAGCAAGGCATTTTTTCTGCATGCTGATGAAAGATGCTCAGATAACTTTTTCAGAACGCCCTTTTCAAAATGTATTTTAACAGGTAATGAAAAACTGAAGCAAGGTAGAGCCGTTTCACCAGCCATGGATTAAATCTCCGTTCAAAATAAACGCTTAAATGTGCTTATACACCTTTATCCAAGATATTGTTAGCAGCTTCCCTAAGATATTTTTCTACGACTAGCACCCAGATTAGTACCATATTTTAGTAAAAAAAACTTATTAGTTTTAATGTAATGAAAACTTAATTTAAATTCAACAATAAAGCAATACTTAATTGATTAGGCAGTGGGTGTGAGTTATCTCATTGATTTAATGTGTCTTTATTCTCGCCTTTCGGTTTTGATTAGGGTTTGAGATTAATCCTGATAGTCTTGCTTAATGTTTTCTGGCGGGCTCTTACTTATTTTTGTTAAATTTTGTTAATAATTGTACTAATTACTTTTTAGTAATGATTTTTTAAAAACTATATAAGCAATTCACTTTTTCAGCATCAGAGCTTGTTGCCCTTTTGTTTAAGGCAGGGCGCTAATTAAAGCTATATTAGGTAGTGCGTCCAATTAGTAAAACATGTATTTCTCAATGAAGGCCCCCGATGACCTTTTCATACAACTCAACAGAGCTTGAGAAGCAAATTGTTTTCCGTGCTAAGCGCTTAATTCGAGTCCTGGTAATGACTACAATTTATTGATAATGCTTTAAGGTCAGGTAATACCCTATCACCTTATCATGCAACTCTACGGACTTTGAAAACGATAACGTTTTACGTCCCAACCGAGCGATATGCTGCCTGAGATTCAGATTATGACGTTCAATACGCTGAGTAAAACGTTTACTATTAGTGTGTATTTCTCTCTTCAGTCTTTTGGCATAAGTCGGCCAACCATCTGTCATCCAGACGACAATATCGAACTCAGAGAGTAACGCTAACAGACGTTCCAGAGTTTACAGATTTCTTTCCCCGAATACATGAGCAATGACCGACTTACGCAGCTTGTTATAGGCGTAGAATAGCCATCTAGGTCGTGACTTAGCGCCTACCCAACTCCACTGTTCATTGAGCTCTGCACAGATAACGACTTCAGCTCCAGGTTTACTTTTCGTTGTTACTGAGAGTGGCCTGAGTTTTTTAAGTGTCGAAGAACCATATTGAGTCCAATACCCATAATTCGTGCTGTGGCTCGACACCCGACGCCGTTCATTGCCATGTCGATAATTTGCTGAGGCTTACCTGGATGAGAAGCGGTATAAGTGAAAGAGAGCTGCCATGTCTTACGGCAATGTTGACAGAGATAACGTTGATGGCCGGAAGTGCTTTTACCGTTACGGACGACCCCTTTAGTTGCAGAGCAAGCAGGACAATCAATAGGGAGGGAGGCCATGTGATAATCTCAAAATAGAGATCATACACTTAATCATCAAGTTGGTAGCACTACCCAACATTTAAATTATTAATTCGTGATGGTTTAAATCGATATTAAATCAATGCTGGGTATGCAAATAATATTTGTTTTACAAATTACCTTAACACCACCACATTCTCCTGAGGCTCGGCCATTAACCTCAACTTCTCGCACCACAAATTCAATGCCACCAGCTTCTCGGCTAAATATTGGCTGCGATTATAAATCGCCATTACGCCTGGCAGGGTATGCCCTAAAAGTTGCTCGACCACATGGGGTGCTATCCCCATATCATTCATTTTAGTGGCAAGAGAGCGCCTAAAGTCATGAAGACCCCAAGGTTGCTCATGCCCTAACTTTTGC
>Ga0157364_1002037_pt1 | contig 18227 bp, 7 predicted proteins | sample AttsexASBM2_FD_111476 | JGI IMG/M metagenome (GOLD analysis project Ga0157364, IMG submission 111476) | Fungus gardens microbial communities from leaf cutter ant in Ribeirão Preto, State of São Paulo, Brazil - Atta sexdens ASBM2 | ecosystem: Host-associated > Fungi > Mycelium > Unclassified ...
GTAGATTTAAAGAGCTGTATATTTTTCCCGTGTAAAATTGCGCTGGGATTTCATCTCCGACTATACCAATCAGCAAGGCGCCACAGAAAACGCATTAATGAGTAAATCACTGGCTGGCGTATCGTTCCCGACGTTCTAATACATTTATTTCCCCGAGTTCGAGTCCTCGGTAACAACGTTCGTGGAATCAGCGATCGCGTTCCTCGCACTTCCCGGATGTGCGAATGTTGGCCGCGGTTATCTCGGAGGCGCGACGCTGCTGATTGATTGAGGCATCGAATTTCATTAATCGCCCGTTAGCCGATGCGCGCCTCGTATGTAAATCTCGGTCGTATGATGGCGTGTACAGCTAGATAGCGAGTATATAGATAGCGGGTTATCGCGCGGTCGTTCTTGCCAAGTGAATCGCTTCTTCCCCGCGGCTCTCGTCGGAATCGTGACTCATTTATTTGAAAATAATAACGTACGCTCTGCTCTCTTCTCTCATCCATGATATTTCTGATTTCTTCCTCCATCCCATCAGCCACATCTCTCGCTCTCCGTTTCTCTGCGTCGCTACTTTCTTTTTCTCGCGAATCAGCCTTCTTTCATCATCGGGAAATCGCAGCAGTTGTACTCCATTATCGGTCAATATTCCCGAGTTTAGGGTTTGATGCATCAATGAAAGAATTTTTTTTACCCTAAGCGCTCAATTTTTTAATAACATCTAATTAATCACGTGTGTAACGATTGTTACTTAATTATACACATAATGTGCGTAATCTTTCTTATTTCATCGACAAATGTTTAAAAATAACTTTAAAGTTTTACAGTGCAGTCGTCCACATTGTGAATTTTTTTATTTTTTACCTCCTTCTTTGTTTTTCTCTTATTGTCCAATCTCCGCGTGGCCAATCCTCTGTGTTGTGGTGATCCGAGCAGGTCAGCTGGTTAAAGGAAGCTTCTTTAGTCACAGTCGTTCGCGCAGTAACATCGGCCAATGAGGATGAAGACGACAGTCGCGATGGTTCTCCACGTTGGTAAATGGCCATTGAGTCAATTACGCGGATAAAGTGCGCCATTGTGCGGTGCGGCAGCGATTTTTCTAACCCCGTTCTTCTGTCACAGACGTTCGCGGGGTTAGATGGATAACGACTCGTGCCTAATGACATACGTTTATTTGATATGGTAGTTAGCGCACTTCCTTGTCATTCCCTTTGCTAATGGAATTAGAATAAGACGAAGAATGTATTGATCTCTTAAGAGCTTATAGATTTTTTACTTCCTGTATTATACAACTGTATATGCGTGTAATCGTTAAATCGTTAAATAATAGCAAAAGGATGGTTTGAAGGAGAGAGAAATCTTTGCGAATACAATTCAATAACAGTTGATTGTATTAAGAGTAATTAAGGCAATCGAAATTACATCTTTATTATAAATAATATTCAGTAAATTAGTTATTTATTTATGTATTTTTCGTTTGTTTTTTCGCAATTTCAATGTTTAGTTTCAATATTATTCGTAATCCCAATATTATTCGTAATCTAAATGCGCAATATAAATGATAATGAAAATGAACACTGATGAAAGATGATAACGGGAGTGAACATGGGAGTGATGATACAGCTGGACGACGGCATAATATTATAACAACAGCGCGTGATATTCACTTCTTGATAAAGCGATTACGATAATGACACATTATTATCATCCCATGATACGGCGTAGTTATATGTCCACGCTTCTGAATTGTTCTTTTATTACTATTGTTATGTGGCTTCATATTTCCGGTCTATCTATGTATCGACGAATCTATGAGAAATTGGGGTCGATAAATTTTTTATGATATAATGATCGAACGGCGTTTTTTACGTGCTTTTATGCACTATATTGTTTTTTTCTGGATTCTATCGAAAAGAAATGTGCAAACGTTTTATGTCACAAATGTTGCAATTATTTACGTACATTTTGCAGTTTATATAGTTCTAAAATGTGAGTGAATATGAAATAACGTATTGCAATATATATGGTATCTCGGGAAACAATACATTCGCTTTCTACTTAGAGATAAAATTTTCCCACAAGTCTCACATGCTAACGAATGCATCGCAGGTTTCGCGATACCGGAAATTCACTTAGTAAGATGCAATTATCCCGTACAACTCTCTCTTGTATGTTAAATAAAAATCCCACGATCGGCGCTGTCCGTTGTACTCAATTATAGCATTTATAATGCGGTATGTCATCGGTAGGGTAGTGGCAGTCACGGGTTATTATTGACAAGAAAAAACATATATATTGCCATTGAGGTATCGAGTGTTTCTCTTGGCGCGTGTACGCCCATAATATTTGGTTATCCCTATGCACGTGATCTTTCGAAAGTTAACGATAGGTTCGGTACCACCAGCACGTTTAACCCCTTCGTTCAACCACATTATGAATAGCTACCCCAGTTATGTGTGAGCGTTATCTCACGCCTTCGCGTTTACTCCTTCCCTTATATCTTATCGATTTTTTCATCGAGATCGAATTACATAACGATTCGCGACCGAGCGCACAAATAAAATCATTAATAACAATCTGATTCTTTTCGAATTTAAGATGTATGATATTCATAGATTATGTACATAGAAATAAATTTGCGATTGAAGTGAATTTACATCGTTCAACTTTGCTATGCATTGAAAAAAAATAGCTACTAAGTATTGAGTGAAATAATTTTAATTAAATCTTTGGTTAATTTAATTAAAAATAATTTTATTTTTTTTAATATTTACAATTATAACCAAATGGTTGATTATAATATTTGTTAAATATTTAGAAAAATATAAAATTATTTCTGACTATATTAATCGAACATTTGGTTGAAATTATTTCACTTAGTAAAAAGAGTATTCCATGTACGAAAAATTAAATTACAATTACGTGCAATTTTGAATGGTTAATTGTATTATTTTGCAGCCAGCTTTTGTCAGTTATTATTTTTTGGTTAAACGACATGTTTTCTAGTCTAAAATTATCGCTTGTACTTAATTATAGTTGAGACGGTCTAGGCGTATATTCGCGCGCGGGCGTGGGATTACACGTGTTTCAAAAGAACGGTCAGCCAACACGCACATGAGACAAAAGACACCGATTGGGCGCCGGTAAATATGCGGGGGTTCTCGGTGTGTTTATTCAAATTCAGTTCGACACGCGGAAAACAAGCGTGCGCATCGCGCGCGACGGACACGCGAGACTTGCGTGCACGTAGTGCAAGTATACGTTACGCGTTCATCAGCTAAGTGCTCCCGATGCTGTCTCCTATCAGTTTACGCGCATACGATTTGTTTTAGCAAATGAAGAGGAAATGGGTACCGTCAAATTCGCTTAATTTCGGCTACGGCCGTATCTACTCAAGCCATGCACTTAACGCTGTTATCGTTGCATTTCACATATACTCGCGTATCATTAATCTGTACATTTATCATTAATTTGGAATATCTGTGTTGTTGTTAGGAGATAATCGCCTCAGCTTTGCGCGATTATTAAATCGTTTTATTGCAATAAATTGTTCAATATTTAATGTAGGTATATTTTGTATGAATAATAAAAATATACGTAAAATGTGAGAATTATTGTGCAGCAACATGTATTATTCCAGTTTGTTTGAAAATAAATATTATTTTATTCCTAATAACTTTTCACGCATCATAAATCTTCGCTTTTAGTTTATATACGCTATTCACGTCAAGTCCGTGAAATTCATTTTAGGCAGATGATACTGTTATCATCGGATCAATCTTCTTATCAGCTTTAAAACTGATATATCGATCTCCGCGGACGCGGACGCAAATAATGTCGTCGCGCGTAACAACCGATGCCGGTTAATGAATTCTTAGTGTCCGCGCACTCGACTCTCGAGCATTCCCGGACACGCGAGCTCATGGAGGGTTAATTTAATACAAGTAGATCGCCCGCAGGTATATCCCCGGCAGGTATCTTCTGTCTCCGTTCTACGTCGACGAGTAGATCGCGAAAGTGATGCCGCGCTGGGCATAATACTCTGTTATATCTTTTCAACCCCTCGCTCCGTTTTACCTTTCCCCCGCATAAAGGGGTTGAAAAGAGTTATATCCACGATCTTCTATCAGCGCGCCACGGTAATGAGAACACGACGATCATTGAAATAATACGTCGCGGTGAAATGGGATGTGCCACCTTACTTGCGTACGTGTCCCTGTTATGCGCTGAGTGAACATTCTGTCAGGAAATGCGGAGATAATGTAAGTGCGTCTCAAGGGGTAATCACTCCCAATGACAGCAGTACTGATTAAATATATTTGGGCAAACACGCATATTGTCGCTTGCAATTATTTATAATTAACAATATCAAACGTGAGAAAATTATCAAGAGTTGATCTTTCATTAGTTTATTTATTCAGTTATTTAAAATTGAGAACTTATAAAAACTATAAAAGTTAGAAACAATTTTGTTAATAAAAGTTAAATGACACACACTTTATAATAGTAATAAGAGATTTTTTTTTTTTAGCGATTTTAGAGATTTGTCTTGATTTTCTAGAATTTCGTCTTGAATTTAATTTTGTTGCAAATGATTCGTGTTTAGCAGCGTATTTCATTGCCTGTATCATTAACTGTTATTAAGATTATCATATTATTATCATATTAATTATATATTATTAATATTTGAAAGATAAATATATAAATAATCTAAATTGCACTCGCATAATGAATGCACGTATCATAGATTTTTTATTTTCTTTTTTTTGATTTTTTAATTACATATTCAAATGTTATGTAAATATTGTTCTAGCTGTACGGAATAAAAACTTTTATGATTACGTTACGTATAATGTTGAAATATGTTTATCTTCATCGTCATCTCAACTCAGAGAGATACGAGCAGAATGTGCTGCGAAGAATCCTGCGTATGAAGGAGTACGAATAATATGCGTATACAGACATTTGTAATCAATTCTTGAAAATGATATGTTTGGAAACAACTTTCTCATATATAGTAATCATAAAAAAATGTCAAAAGTTTAAAAGAAATTAAGCTAGGGATATATTAAAAAAAAATTCGTTTATCATTATTATAAAGTACTTTGAAATCATTCAATTTTTATTTAAAAAATTGTGTCCATCTTTTTTATAATTTTGATATATAATATACGAAAAAAAGATAATCGGATTTTTTTTTCAAAGGAATATATTTTACCTCCTAAAAGTACGTACAAGCACGTATAAAAAAATATATATCCTTTATTTCGATCTAAAATACAATGTAGAAGCTTAACAAAATCGGAGGGGGACACTTCCATGCATTTTCTTGTAAGATATTTCCACTATTGAGTATATGATTATCTCATTCGGACTATCGCCTCTTTAAATCGCGTGGCTATGTGTGGGAGTGCGGAGCGTTGAGAACCTCATTAGACCGATCGATGGAGTGGCGCGTGAGTGTCCAATTATCATGATTCTCTTATCGAGTACCTCCCTTGGCTCACCACGAAGTGGAGGAACTTGGAAAATGGCCTCCGAAATAAATCAGCCGCCGACTTCCCGATTCGACTTCGTGATCGCGTGTGTAGTCGATGCGCCCGGGAGAGGAGGGATTGGGAATTGGCAGAAACTTCGAGGGCTGATTGTCCATGACGAGCTCATCCGGACCGATTTTACGGCCATGCAACGTGCATCCCACTTTACTACCGCGACGTTCTCGGCATTTATCGTGAATTTCACTCTCACGTCGCGGAACTCGTTATGAAATGTTCCGAGAACACGTTATTACGAGAGACGCAGTTAGACGACGAATATTACTGCGGTATGCGTTTCCGTAGAATTTTCCTAAATTAACGATTTCGTTGTTGCGCGATATAACCTGAGTCTGGTAGATAAGCAATATTATCAAGTGATCACGATATCGTTTTCGTTGAATTCTTTCTATTTCCAATTTGTCAATTACTTGTAATAAAAATGACGATTTCACATCGTAAATGGATACGAAAAGGTCTTTCGATTATCAGATTTTTAATTGTACAAAAATTGATTGTTAAATATATTTGTGTCCGAAACAACTAAAAATTACTCAAAAAATTTTGAAATTAAAACGTATTTCACTTTATGCGTGTAATGGAAAGTGAAGTGTTAAGTAACTATCACCACGGGGTGACCGCAAAAATATTGGCTAGCGCGCAGTAACATTTTATCTCGAGCTGATTCCAGCGATATCATCGAGCCCCAAATTTTCGAGGATTTTGATCATGCGAGCGGATCGGCCGATTCGTATCGGAAGCGTTCCACCACCGCGACAAAGTTGCGTGAATACACGATAGGGTCGCGACTATCGGTAGTGGTTTCGGGGCGCGGAGAAGGGTTGCACACTCTGGTAACCTAACCCATATCGAGTCGAAAGGGTGGGATGGTGCGAGAGGGTGGCGCGGCGGTGATCCACCCGCGCATTCGTCCATCGCGTCCGTACTAATCTGTGGTCCAGTCGTAAACCGTTTAATTCCGCACCGTGATAAACCGCGCCCGCCGTTTATTGCCTGCGCCACCCCAGGTCACTCTACCACCCCCTCGGAAAACCACCCGGAGGATAGTACGAGTCTCTGCATTCGTGCACGACAAGTTCATCCGGGCGAATGTAATTAATAGATATTATTTATTCGTAATACGTTTACGGTCAATGCGCTGATAACCGGTCGAATGACAAATCGTCAGAATAAACTGTATCTTCTTATCAGGTTAAAACCTTAATATCAGATGTTATCACTGCTATTTTATGTTCTTTTATTTTGTTTTATTACGATTATATATCATAGTGATATATTGCTAACGTCTCGTTTTTTATTATTTTCTTACTCTTTTATCTGCCAGCTTTATTAAATACCAAGCTTATGTAATAATATATTGTGTAATAAAATTATTATTATTAAATATTATCACACATATTTTTCTTAAATATTAACTTTAAATGGATGATTTTTTTCAGCGTGTTTTATGAGATATGACTTAATTAGGTTTTTCCCTCCCGTTTGACCCTTCCATTTTTACGCGAAAAAGACGGAGAAGAAAGAGGCCGTGGTGAATGGCGAAATTTTAGAGGGGAAATTTTCATGCCGCCTTTTAATCCTCTTTTGCGTTTCACGGTGGTCAAAAGAGCTTTGGTAGGTTTTTTTAACTACAACGAGGGAAAATCAAAGAGCACAAAAAAGATCGGTCATTGGCACGGAATATATTTAATCACTCTATCAACGTATTCGCTCTACTTTGTATTTTCCGATTAGTTGAATTGTTTGTGAAATATATGTTATATATTTTTCCTATGTAGCCGTATGTTTTCTTGAAGCACCTGATGCTCTGTTACTTTTTCGAAAGTATCTATCTTATGAAAATATGATAGGAAGCTTTAGCCTTTAAGATAAAATAAACCATATCCGCATACGATTTTGCGATTTATGCCCGCTGCTCAGGTATCGCCTATTTAATCGCCATTGGAGACATCTATCAATTTAATTGGGCAATGTTAATTTCGCCGACGATGGCCTATAAACCGTGGGTGTATTGCTAACGAGACGCAGCATGGAGTAGTTTGGTTTCCCTGGATCCAAGCGCGATTGCATATATATATATATATATATATATATATATTGCATATCCTGAGTGAGCAGAGTGTGAGTGTGTGTATGTGTGCGTGTGTGCGCGCGCGCGCGCGCGTGAGAGAGAGAGAGAGAGAGAGAGAGAGAGAGAGAGGCTACTGGCTACTGTTAATCAGTTTAGAGTTTATGTCCCTCCATAAACCCGGGTAGTCCCCGTCTAGATGTCATTAATAAAACCCCCGTTGATAACTCGAAAAGTCGCAAGATATACCGGATGGGTAACATCGTCGTCGTCGTCGTCGCCATAGTCGTCGCCCTGATCGTCCCCGTGGTGGTTTGAAGTGTATAAACTTTTGTATACGTGGAGCGCCCATTATGTGTCTCAACGAAAGAGAAGAATTTATTGCCGAGATCCGTATCATTCTTCTTGAAATATAACAGCTTTTTCATTTTGATGATGATGCTTTTAATCTAGCGTTTCGGATAATTACCTGGATTGCATCGATAGCTTTGTAGGATTTTTATTTTGTTAGTCGAGTTAATTTTCAGATAAGTAAAGCTAAAGGGTCATTATTGCAACATTTATTACGATATTGATTTTATTTGATTTTATTTGATTTTATTTGTAATTTTTTATTAATTTTATCATCATGTGACTGACAAAAAATATGTGTGAACAATGTTTATTTTATGATTATATTTTATACGTGGCTTATTTTGTCGCGTGACGTGAAGATTACGTCCAGAGTTTCAATTTTTTTTATAATTTTGTTGCGAGTTAGGTATTTTCGATATCGCGCGATATATGGAAAAAAGATAGTCCCTTCAAATATCAACGTATGATAGCCGACTACGATATCGCGATGGCTCTCACACATTTTATGGGATTAAAACTCAGGCACGTATCGGCGTTTGTGCGCGCGTTCGTGTGGCTGACTGATACATTTCGAGTTTTAACGATGATCCGGGCGATAACTTCGGGCTTAACTGTGGTGTGAGTTGTGGCTTTCGCTCGATCACCAATCATTGTTTATATGCCTTTGATAATTAACTAATGTTCTTCTCTATATAAATTACGCGCCATTTCGTGTTCCAATATATATCGCGCAGTTGGAATAAATTAATAATGCTGAAAGCACATCTTGAAGACGCGAAGAAGAATTGTAATTTTTACTTATATGAAACATGTCAGATGTTCCAATATTATTTTTGATGTTAGAAACAATTTTTATTAAAAAATTTATTGATCATTTTATTAATCATTCAACAAATTATTTGATAAATTTTTCAATAGAATCTAATATTTTGAATTAATTGTAATCGAATATAAAATTATATAAACTGAATTTTCATCTTATTATCGTATATTTGAACTTCTAATTGATAACAGTTCTAATTGATATAATTGCGGTACAAACTACGCGATGAGAGAAGGTTGCAACGCAACCCAATGCAAGAGCATACCTTAATCATTCCTCGCTCTCCCGCGAATATATATAATATGTTTCTCCTGATGAACGAAGTTAGATGCATTTGCATCATCAGGCGGGTAACGGCAGCAACGATGCGACAATATTTATTATACCTGCAATAATTATTACGATCGGGAGACCGTGGAATGGTATGTAGCATCGCGTACATACATAGCTGCGTCGCATGCGTAAAGGCGGGAAGGCGATAAGATCGAATGCGTGTGTCCCCGCGGGCACCCTCCTGTCGCCGTGTCTAACACGTGAGATGCAACACGCACGGCCTTACGGTGCGTGCTACGTGTCTGCTTGAGCCAGTCCTCTCTCCTTCGGACGTGCGAGGACGGTTGGTTGCGTGCATGCAGACTGACCTTCGCAACTGTGCGTACGCAGGGATCAGTGTCTCTCAAGTTCCTTTGATTGCTGGCTGCAAAGAGAGAAATATTGAGATGCTTCAATGTTACGAGAATGAATTTAAAAATATTTGTAGTATATACTCCAAAGGTATACGTAAGCTACGTTTGCTTTTTAGCGATCTTGCGTAGGCGAAGAATATTTTGGAACTTTAGACACATTTCTAAATTTGAGAAACGCTGGACGTCAAAGAGCCTCGAGGCTACTCGCTCAAATTACGCCACTTTCAATTAATTCCGAGAGTAAATTATCATGATAAGGAGTATCATTCTTACTGGTTTACTTCAGAATCGCTATTAATTCTATACTCGTTCATTTATTTAACCGATTTTCTATATGTTGTGAAAGTTTCATCCATTCGCATTTCACATTTGTATAAAATATATAATTTATTTTATATTATTAATTAATAATTTCTATTTGATTAATAATTTTGATTAATAATTACTTTTTATAAGTAAAAGAAGAAGAAAGTTTTATATAAGTAAAAGAAATGTAAGTAAAAGATATTTGTATCTCTCTTAAATGGATCCTTTTTATTCGTTTTTCTACCATCACCTAAATTCTACTATCGATTTTCGATTATTTATACTTAAAAATTCGTAGAAGGTGCATGCCGTGACGAAGTTCGTCGCGGTATATTGACGCGAAATTGCTTGTGCGCCGTAAATATATGCGACGGAATAGTGCACGGATAAGAGTACGATCCATTAGCCGTAGAAGAAGGTAATATGGCATTAGCACGCGCGAAAGGGCGTGCTGACCTATCCCACTGACGGAGGTCGTATGAAAGGGGAAAAGGTAATGGGTGGAGGCGCCGACCCTTCCTCGTCATCGTTGGCACAGTTAATTACCGTCGATGATTTCACAGACCGAAGAAGAGTCAGAAGTGCACACTTATCGTGGACCGTGTAATCGGCAGTTTCACGTATGTAAACCGCTAGGATGATGATGCTTCAGTTGTTATTCCCATGATTATCTCGTATTCAAAGAAAAGATTTATTCATTGAGAAGTTGAAATCTTATGATTGGTTCCATTATCGATGGTTGCCGTTATACATAGAGAAAGAATAAGTACATATTTTAATATAAGATTTTAATATAAGATAAATTCTTAAAAAAGGATATCATTTGAAATTATAATTATGTACATTCCTATTTTTTTGCTTTTTTGTAGTATTAATTGATTGTGTTATTATACATTTACGGAATATTTTTGTCATCTCGTAAATGCGTTCGTCGCTCTCTCGTCTTTATACGAATAAAGAAAACTAGACCGACTGGCTGGCACCACCGGTGCAGTTTCGGTGCACGAAACGCGAAAAATATGAAATTCGTTTCTTCACGGAACTTTGAATTGGAATATTATTCAAAGTGTTTCGCACGATTTCGGCTCAATCTTTTGCCTCTTTTTCCTCACATCTTTTCATTGACTACCTATCTCCTTTTCATTTTCAGTATAAGCTGCATTTACAAATCTAGACATAATTTTAACATTTTTATTCTATTAAACGATTACAAATATAAATTAAATCATGTGAAAAAAATGATTGATATCAATTTTATTTAACTGTGAGGTCACTAAAATTATTACAAACTTCGATATTTTTGTATTATAATTTCAGATTCTAGATTGAATTTTTATACGCAATTAAAATAATTTATTTATTATCTCACTGCAAGAGCAATAATTTGTGCATCATATTGTTAGTTTAATGTTACAAAAATACTAAAGTATTGTAATAATTTAAGATACGAAAATAAGATCGATAAAGAGATAATATTAATATTTTATATACAATATTTTAATGATAAATGTTATTTTTGGAAATATATACATAAAATATATATACATATTTTTAGATAAGCTAACCAGATCTTATATGGCCTAAGCTTTATAATTTTATCTAATTTTTTTGCTCACAATCGGTCCAAAATAAAAAATTGATGGTCGCAGATTCAAAAAAAGAAATATTTCTAAACATAAAAAAAATATGAGACATTTCCAAATATTTATACGGGTGCAATAAAGATTTTAGGAAAAAATAGCATTTTCACAGCAGGTCATATTAAGTACACAATATATTATATGATTTATATATATATATTTATATATATATATAAATCATATAATAATATAATCATATAATAAATCATATATATATCAATGAAATGGAAATTATTATAAACGAATCAACTTTTTTTCGATTGCTTTGTTTCTATCTATTATTTACGGCGCATCATTATTTGTCATTGAGGATCTGTTATGGCGAACGCGGCTGTTAAATTTCCGAGGATATGCCGGTATTCTGGAGAATGTCGGTTGATACGCAACGATCATTTGTCAGTGTGACGTACTCTCGCGTGCACGTACATGTGAAGGAAACCCGGATGCAGACCGAAAACTTTTATGACTTTTAATCAGACGAACAGTCCGGCTGAGTGCCGTGATGCGAGTTCATTTGCGTTAATGAAATCAGTGTTATCTCTTCCCGTAACTCGTATTATGCCAACTACTATTTTGCGCAGAACTATATTATAAACCGTAATGGCTGTTGTCCAAGTGCCCAAAGGCTCATAAGTCTACAGTAGAATGAGAAAGAGAAGGAGAGTTAGAAAAAGGAGAAATAACTATGTATGGAACATATTTGTATTGTTACCAATAATGCTATAGGCTCAATAATGCAATAATGCTATTTCAGTAAAATCGCACATTAAAACTATAATGCTGTGACGATATGACTCGATGATTCTAATAGAAAACACATGTGAAGATAAATATGATTATTATGATTTTTTTGGTGAGATATTTTCAACTAATATTATGTAATTGCTTATTTTTTTGTATCGGTAATGGATATTTAACATCTTGCGATTTCTTATAATATGGATAGATCATTATTATTTTTTAATTAAGTGAATAAATATTAGCGCATTATATATTTCGTTTCCATGTAATCTCTTCAAATATTAATAATATTAAACTGTCAGCAGAAACATGAAATTAACATAAAGAAAGATTACAATAGGAGATATAAGTAATATTGGCAAAGGCTCATTCACAAGCGTGCGTAAGTGTATTAGGTTATTGTTCTAGAGATCTTAAGTTCAAATCTTGGCGGCGATACAATGCGTTTTTCAATAATTAATTGTAGTAAGAAGACAAGAATTATAGGTATACGAAACAGTAAATAATAAATTAAACTGAAAAAACCAAAAGTATAAATAATAACAAAAAATTATTTTTTTCGTTAAGATATAATCCTAATCTTTTTATTATAAAAAAGTTATTAAAATAGTTTTTATTTAAGAAAATTTCTTATTACATATAAAAAATATATTTCTTTCATTTAAAAAAAAGAATTGCAAAACTACATAAATTAATTTTTTAATTCTAATAGCAAGAAATAACCAAAAAACTTCTTCAAATCAAGGAAATTGAATCGATGTCAATAAGTAACAAATAAATAACAATTTCACTCATTTGTTTGATATCATAGTGACAAATTGCGTAAATGTTATATATGCATTTCATCTCAATACGTAGTTGTTTTATGTCAATTCTGTTACCATTGTATTTAAATCATATATTATTATGTAACTGTTATAAAATGAGATGATAAATTTAAGAACATTCTCCGCAAATTCACGTAATTTTTGACATCATTGTTACGAAAAAAATTAAGATTATGTATGAGTTACGAGTTTGAGATGTATTTGTGTTTGCTGGGTGTGTATTATAATATAAAACATAATTATAGATAATGAATATATGAATTGAATAAATATGCTGAATACTGCTACATAAAAAAATAAAATTAAAGTTGAATAAAATAAAAAAATATTCTCTTTAGAATTGATAAATTTCTTAAATAATATATACTAACTCTCAAAATCGAAAAAGAAATATTTTTTTTCAATTTTTTTTTCTATTCTGATATATATGTTGTAAATTAATTAAATTAATATTTAATTAAAACGACACTTTTACTGCGAAAAAAGTTTTATTTAGTTTTTTGATAATTCTGTCGTCAATAAAACCTATTGTGTATGAATAATCAAGTTTTAAGCATTCTTTAAGCATTCATTTAAGCATTATAATAGTATTCAATTTATTAATTTATTTTAGCTCTTAATGTTTTTACGCTACAATGGTATATTGTAATGCTTCAAATTGTAAAATATGTATCTATGAAATTCGTGAAAAATTTGTGATATTGTTGAAATCAATAAATAACGTATTCCCGATATTCCGACATATCTACAATATGTACTCCCTTACGGAAATCCCTGACGCGGCGCTTACGTGACTGCGGACGATGAATTAACGACGAAGCGATTTCGCGACATTATATCGCCGGCTACTTGGCAAATGGAGACGGCATTATATCTCGCGGCACGTGCTGCTTGGTAATCAGGCGGAGTACCTGGCTGGCGTGGTAGCATATTGCAGGGTTTCAGGTTCGGGTCCACTATTTTCCGCGACGACGCGCCATCCGTCCGCGTATGGCGTGCTACCAAGTATTATCACGCTCGCTCCCGTCGTCAGTTTCGCAGACGACGCTCTTTAATAATATCCCGTCTGGTTTCCTACCCTCCGCGGCGAATAAAGCGCATTTCGACTTTTGGCGATTAGCACCGTATGTTCCACAGCGGAAGCGTTTCAAATTAAATGTCGACGCACCTGAGCCTTGGACTATACGACGAAAATGTCGTGACACATGAAAAGAAAGAGGCATTTCTAAGCAAGAGGTATAACCAGTATATATTTCAGTGTCAAATCATATTTCATTTTCAGCCTTTAAGCCATTCGTTTACAGATGTAGACTGATTTTGCTTGCAAATGCAGATTTCTTTATAGTTAAAAAAGTATTTAATAATTATTTGTAATAAAAACATGTAATTGTTATTTATAGATTCGAATAAAGAAATAATGAATATCATTATTTTAATTGAATAAAAATTGTAGAATAATTAATACAAAGTTCAATACAAATATTTTACTCTTGAGACATCATGCAAATGATGCTATGTACATCTTTGATTTTTTTTTGTAATTTAATGGTCTATTACCATCTCATTTTTATCGACAAAAAAAATTACAAATTTTTATTTCTGAGATTCTAATAGTATATGTAATACAAATTATGTACTAAATGCAGTAAATGCAAATTTATTATAAAAATAAGATGTGAATATGGATCTAAGCTTTTTCTTCTTCTAAGAATTTCGATATTATTCTTTACTTTCATACATAGACGTTCGAATATAATATTTTTAATGTGAATCTTATTTTGATAAAATAAAATGTTATATATATATATATACGATTTAGAAACAATAATTAATTCACTATGTCCTTTGTTTCATATATGTGTTTAAATTAGTCACACGATCTACAGTTACTAGTGTATTGCATATTTGTATTTATCAAATGTATGGAATCTAAAAAAAAAAAATAAAAAATAAAAATCTGCGAGACAAGAATGCGGTATTTCTATTCCATCGATGAATTAAAAATCGTCTTTAGGGAGCGTAGTTTTCCCACAGAATAGCCTGTATAAAAGAGATCCCGGTAATAATAGGTTACCGTCAGGACTCGCTTCTCTAGCCACGTCTATTCAACCTGTCATTCGCGTTTTGCGGTCGCTATTGTGATTTGCAATGGTAACCCTTCGCACATCCTGTCTATTGTCGCGAAAACGTTCGCTCGCGCTCCTATACTGCTTCCTCCTTTCCTGCATGTTCCCTATTTTTCCTCGCTTCTTTGCATTTGTTGTAGAATTCTCTGTCTCTTCAAGCTCTTCTCTATTAATGATTATACTTGCATAAAACAGTGCAGATACAAACACTTCATTATATATATAGCTTTACTTATACATAATATATTATTATTATAAATAGAGATATTATATTTCTATTTTTTTTTCCAAAAAACTAAAAAATTATTTTAAACTTTTTCCAAATATAACTGATTGAGAAGTAAAAATGTAAATTATAAATTTTCATTTTGTTTGATTATTATAAAAGAAAAAAAAATTGTTACGTAAAATTGAAAGTATAAGATTCTGAAGTATTTCTTCTTCATTTACTTGAAGCCCTAACAATAAGAAAATAATGTATCGTTATAGACATACAATATGTAGAGCAAGTGAACCATATAAGTAACGATTATCCCAGGTCAGTCCCGTGAACAATCAGAACGGAACAAATTGGGATGAGAGCGATTATCAAGTCCCATAGGACGGTTTTACATTGTGTAGTAGGCGACATATGGTTGATGGTTCATTACTATTTTATGCACAACTTGCTTAAATACCGTAAAACTTTTTCGTCATTCGCAATGAAGGCAGGAAGGGGTGGAAAGAAGGAAGCTAGCTGGAGCATATAAGTAGCATGTAAGACAATATTTCTATTCCTGTTACTTCCTTCGTGCGGATGTCTGATTGTAGGTTCCGGAATATATCAATTGTACTTTTTGGTTAGAGACTTTTTGGTTTCCGCTTGTACATTGATTATTGTTAGTTCGTGACATATATCGTGTAATATTTACATAATATAATATTTTTCAACTTCAAGCAGAATTGCAAATGTAGCAGCCTTAATATGTTTACCTGTTCTATCGGAAATATTATTCGTTGATTGATCATGAATATTAATTGTTATGAATATTAATTTTGCTTTATTTAATGATCAGTAACTATCGTTAATTGTATCTTTCGTGCAAAAGCAAGTTTCTTGTACGGAGCGACGTGTTGACTGAATAATTTGCAACTACGCACACATGTCAACCTCGACAATCTGGAAAGTGGTTAAGCATTAAAGCCGAAATTCCTAGCTACCGTGCATCAGAATGACTGATGGTAACGTTGACGACGCCTCGAGGCGGTGCAGTTGCAGGCAGCGAGCTGCAGCGAGATAGGCTAACGTCATAGGCCGTCCCTAGGGTGCAACTATGCCTTTGGCTTTGATGTTACCCACGGTTACGTCACGTGATCGTCCGCTATATCGTAGTTAATGGTCGGGGCCACATAGGAACGCAGCATTATCGAAGGGAGTTTAAAGGGATCTGGAGTAGGGGGTGAATGAAGAGAATGGAGGGGCGAGTGAAGCCGTGGCGAGTACATCCGGCGAGGCGGAAGTCCCGGACAGCCTCCGGATGCTTCGTGGTGCCTACGGTCAGCGAGACACATTCGCGCTATATCGACGCATCACGCGAATGCAATTATTCGCGACGACTCAACCGCTCGCATCTGCGAACACGGACAAATCAAATTGCGTTCTGAATAGTGTTGCGCGATGAGGCGATAGAGAAAATGACGTGTGAATTGCAAAGAAGACCAAGGCTAGCTTTTGTTCTAATTTCTAATATTTGCTTGATTATTAAATAAGCATGAATTATCCATTACAAGCTACTACAATATAAATAGTACGAAGAATTGAAGATTTTTAACTTAAATCTCCCTTTTTATTTGAATATTTGAATATTTGATTTTTGTTGCATAAAGTCTGTGAGATCAAAATATATATTCATGATGTATTTTTACCATAATATATTTATCATAAATATAGTTTTTGTATAATAATATTATAATCATAATCGTTTGGAATAAAAAAATTTTTAAATGCTTTTTTGTACATTGCATTATGAAACAAATAATGTGTATATAAATATGTAAAAATGTTAGAATTTTAAAGTTGCGGTTTTTCTTTGCTACCGCTTAATTTTTTTTTATTTATTTAAGAAATTTACAAGAACTATATTTATGCAAATATTCTTGTATTATAAAAACTATATTTATGGTAAATATATTATGGTAAAAAATACATTATGAATATGCATTATGAAACAATGATGTGCATATAAATATGTAAAAATGTTAAGATTTTAAAGTTGCGATTTTTCTTTGCTACCGCTTAGTTTTATTCGAACATATGTAAGAGAAACTCGTTTGAAGCGAAATTATGGCTCAGTTGGAAACTAATTATATTTCGGAAATGACAAGTAAGTTCTAAATATATATATGTATATATGTATCGAAGAAATTTTAAATCTTTAAACTTTTTTAGAAGTGATATTATAAAATATTTTTTCTCAATTTATGTTAACTTCCATTATATAGATTTCACAGATACACAAAAGACAAAATGGTTATTAGTATCTGCGCCGATACCAGTATTTTTTATATCTATAATTTATCTTTATATCGTCTACATTGCTGGTCCACAATTCATGAAAAATAGACAACCGTACTCGTTGAAAACGTTTATGCAGTGTTACAATCTTTTTCAAATTATTACAAATGCTTGGTTAGTGTTTAATATGGTGACATATGGTAAACCAGTTACTGCTATATGGAGATTTTGCGATTCATTCGATGAACTTTGCGACAATAGTGAAAAGGTATATTTAACTTTTAAATTGCCAAAAATAAGAAATAGTTTAAATGTAGGATAAAGTTGGCTAAGTCGTACTGACGGTTAAATCTCTATTGTACCTCTATTGTATTTTCTAAAATGAAACATTTTTTTTAAAGATAATGACACTGATGTGACGGTGGTAATATGGGTTAAGTTTTTTGTTTTCGAGTCGTTTGTTTATGAATGACATTCAAAATTGATTTTGTTCGATGTCTGATCTATTAGGTGTACAAAAAAGTTCTGAGCTTTAGATTTGATACAACCGAAATAACAATTTAAATTTTATATATCTTCCCGCCTTTTTGTGGTTTTAAAGCGTTAACATTTGGCCTTCTAA
>Ga0157364_1002038_pt1 | contig 18226 bp, 7 predicted proteins | sample AttsexASBM2_FD_111476 | JGI IMG/M metagenome (GOLD analysis project Ga0157364, IMG submission 111476) | Fungus gardens microbial communities from leaf cutter ant in Ribeirão Preto, State of São Paulo, Brazil - Atta sexdens ASBM2 | ecosystem: Host-associated > Fungi > Mycelium > Unclassified ...
GGGGGGGGGGGTGTGTGTGTGTGTGTGTGTGTGTGTGTGTGTGTGTGTGTGTGTGTGTGTGTGTGTGTGTGTGTGTGTGTGAGAAAGAGGTCTGCCTAAAGGGTTTTCGAGGGCTGCACGAGCGCATTGGTATGGCATTCCGATAACAAAGTGTACGCGTGTACGTGATCGCGTGTGCACGCATTCATCTCCGGTCTACCACTTCCGCTGCGCAATTGCAACAGGCACTGGAAAGGCGCCGAAAGAAAGATCTTTGCCCTTTGCCTCCGTCCTACTTTGCGCAGCATTAATTCGGAGTTTTATTAGCTTTGTTCTAAAGACTTTTTCACTAGAAAATCGAGGCGAGCGTCGACATTCTTTGTAAATTACGTAAAAATAATTACGTTGCAATAATGAAGAGAAGTGCAAAAGTCAAAACCGGTTTCCTGTAATAAAGTACCGATTTCCTGGAATAAAATCTTTTTTCAAAATACCGAAGATATGATCAATTTTGATAAACAGGAAATAGGATTTAGTTCATAAATCATACTATATTTCTTTTAATATCAAAGATTAATATTTAAATGCATTAGTCTTTTTGACATGTATGTAACCTAAATTTCGTCAAGTTTTAAATTAAGTTATTGCAATATAAAAAAATCGTCAAGATATAGACTTCTCATTGGCTGTCCTGTAAATGACATTTAAAGTAAACATCATCGAAGATCAAAATTTGAGTGAATTAGCAATAAAAAATTCTGACAATATACATATGAAACATCGCGTTCTGAGCAATCATATTTTACGGCTATTGATACAAGACGTTATGTAAAAATCGACAGCAATCGCTTCAATGTTATAAAATGTCAATTTAAAAAAATCCGAATAAGGAGGGAAACAAAATGAGCTCGTGCAATCCTATTGTGAAATTTTTAAAGAGCACATTACACGATAAGGGGAACATGAGGGGAACCTGGACCATCATCGTCATCGTCTGGAGATCCGATCTCCAACGCGAGTTAACGACGTCGCAGCTAAGTGCAGTCGCCGAGTCGCAGACGTCATGCGTGAATCACGCACACGCGCGTTCACCTCCCTCTCCTCCCTTTCGCTTTTCTTTCACGTTCTCGCCTTCTCCATCCCTTTTTCTCTCGCTCGCTCTCCCTCACAGTGCACATTGCCGCGTTAACTTGAAACGCGATACTCGCCGCCGTGGTTCAGAACGCGAGGATCAAGCGTGACGATACGAGAAGGCTTGATCGGCGGCGACTGCCGCCGACAACGACGACGACGACGGAGAGAGAAAGAGAAGAATCGTGGGAGGAAGAAACGGAAAGGGAAAGATTAACTGTGGAAATCGGTGAAAGTTGAGAAAACTCGTAGCACGGTGTAATTCGTCGAGATAAGAGAAAGCGAGAGGACGTAAGGAAATAAGAAAAGAGTGACGTGCGAAAAGAGGCGAGGAGAAACTTGAAAGGCACATTCGCGCCGCTAGCGCAGAAAGGAAGAGAGACAAAGAGAGAGAGAGAGAGAGAGAGAGAGAGGAAGGAAGAGGGAGAAGAGAGAAGGAGAGCTGGCAGCTGCTGGGCGCGTGCGGCGTCGGACCTTTTAAGGCGCGATCACCGGACGCCCGGCGTCGCTCTCGCCCTTCTCGTCCCTCCCCGACACGTTCCCTCGACCCCACCAACGTTGCTACTGGCGTCCTCCGAGTGTTTCCTCTCCGCCGCCGCCCCCAACACCTTCTTGAGAAGAGCACAAACCGCGTCGCGACGGCCTCTATGAAATCTCATCCACCTCGCATCTCTCCTTTTCTCTTCTGCCTAATCTCTTTTTCTCTCTATTTCTCTTGTATCCTCTTTATACTCATACTTCCCTCTCGCCGAGAATTCGGAGAACACGTTGTTGCTCGCCACACTTATGTCCGTTTCTATCAGTGTAGATTAACTTTAATCTCGGTTCAATTGACTCTTCTTTTTTTAATTTTTACAATTAAAAAAAGTTCAATCGAGACTAAAATTAATTTTTATTGATGAAAATGGATAATTAATCGGTAGCGATCGAATGAATTAATAAGGAACAATGATATCTTTTAATTTATTTGTCAATATTGATTTTCACATAATAAAATTAAATTCAAGATATTGTATGTAGATATTTTTCTCTCGATATCGCACTTTTTTATGTAAGACGTGTAACAATAGTCGCGTCCTATAGACTTCTTTTGAGAAAAAAATCAAACAAAGTTTTATACAACTTCCGAGAATAAAATGATTTGCTTTTTCAAATGTAGTGTGTAGGTGCCTTAGTGCATTCGCAGAAAGAATATTTATATTTCTTTAAAATTATAAATATTATGTATTATAAATATTACGTAGCTTGAATAAATAATATAATTATAAAAGTCATTCCAATATGCTTTTCTTCTTAAAAGATAATGAATGAGGAAGTATTATAAGCAAAGCTTCTCTGCTTCAAAAACATTGTTCTTATATCAATTAATTTAGCATTGCCAATATTTACGATTTTTTTTTCTGTGATAATTTAATTTCGTAATCCGAACTGAATTTTTAATGAATAAGAAATGAAGGACACGCCCCCGATCAAACTGCATAAATAATAAATAAAATTCAACTAGTAAAGACATTGAAGCAGATGCTGCTAACCGGCAAACGTAATAGCAGATCTCTTTATATCTCATACCAGTCATACCATCCCTTCTCGGCGATTCCATCCATACTTTTCACAACTCCCACGCTCCTTTTATTCCTTGCTCACTGTCGGATATCGCTCGACGTGGCGCCTTGTCAGCTGACCGACACGGCTCTTCTCACGTATCGATTCGTGAGAGGTCGAGTCACGTGTTCTACATCGTTTTTCCTCCTCTCGTTCTCACATCTCGTGTTTCTTCATTTCGTATAAATCTGGATTAACATCACGAGTGCACAAAGTCTCATGAGTTTCGAGATATAAGAATGGAAAAAAAGAAATAAATTCGATTCCGAAGCGAACATTTCCCTGTCATCTATTTTCTCAAGTTTCCGGCACACAAAATATATATATATATATATATATATATATATATATATATATCACAAATATATATATATATATAGAGTGCAAAGTTTTTTTCGTCTTGATTATACAACAGTCATTGTAAACCTACATAATAACAAATTAAGTATTGAAATTCAAACAGCAGAAGCAAGACTTATTCTTAGAATCAATAGAGATATTCAAGAAGATAATTTATAATTTTATTTTAACATCCGTGCGGAAAATCTCGTTAGAACTTACTTTTTTAGATTCTAAGTAATATGGAAGTTATATCATTACATGATACAAAATTATTTCTTGGAAAAGCAAACTAATCTCATCTAATGAAATTCATTGAGATGAAAGTAGAAGAATACCGGAAAAGAGCAAAATATAACTCTTTATTTTGTAACGTTCCTTAAAATACGACTGCAGCGTTTGTTATATATTTTGAGATATTGACATAATCACGTCTGATGTTTCTCTCTTCGTTGATGAGGACAAAAGAGAGATACATAGGGCGGACAAAGATAACCTAACACTTGGATAAGAACTTCGGATTATCGTTAGTTTGGCGAATTAAAGAAGTCGTCGAAAGCTACACCATCTGAAATTATTCTGATTCTTTAAACTCGATCATCAGGGTATCTCTACATCGCGTTTGTAAATTTTGTGCCACGATTTCATTTAATTATACTCGTACATTATCTCGAGAGGAACGAAAAAACAATGATAAATCGTCATTATCATTCTAATTACTTTTATATTTCGGGCAATTATTCGCAATTGTAATCTTTCGCTGATTATAATAACTAACATTAGTATTTACATAAATCAATTGTATTTAAGAAATACATCATAGGACGATTCCCTGCGTTGAAAAAAATTAATTAAATTTTAATACATATTGTTTTTCAGTAGTATTGATTTAATATCTACTTACAGTAAATAAACATTCACGTAAAAAAAAATATATTTGTTGCTCCAATTAAAACTATCACTATTTTCTGTATCTGATTATGAAAGAAAATTATGTATTATACGCATAGAATTTATAACACAAATCTAAATTCTATCTCTGTCATCTATATGATTAGATGCAATATATATCCAATATCGCAGAGATTGCTAGAAATTTATCTATTTTAACTAATTATTCGAATTTGAGTAATTTTGAAACTATAACTGTAAGAAGCTATAACTTACTTTTTTTGAGTGATTTATTCTATCAAAAAATGTGATAATTTGAATCAAATTAATGATTCATCAAATAGATATTTATATTTAGTAATAAATATCCAGTTGGTATTATTCAAACAAAATTTATTAAAATTTAATATATTTTTTGTATTGTAATACACATAATAAAAACTATTATTTTATGTATATGGGGCAGACGCGCGCAGTATAAACAAAATAAATTTTTGAAGAAATCAATGCTTTCAAGGATTTTCAAACGAAATAAAACGTCTACATTTTGCACTCTCCAGATTGTAGAGATAATAAGGAGCATACTTATATGTAAGAACTAATTTGGAGTTTTGATTCGTTTCAACTTCAAAATAATGAATAATCAAAGGGTATAATATGATAATACTACAGCCAAGTTCTTTAAAAGCATGAAAAAATTAACTAAGTTGAGGAAATCAAATTTAGATTGATTATCTCGAACGGATTAGATTACCGTTAAAGAAACAGGCTCGATTACCGTAATAACTTAACTCGCAATAACGTTTTCGCTATATGTGGCTCGCGTGTCATTATATTCTGCCACTTTATTCCTATTACAAGAAAGAATCAAGGAAGAAATTCAATTTGTCGGTGAATCATACAGAAAGATTTTTTTAAAATACGAAATAGCATCTTTTTCCACTTATCGCATCAAAATTGTCATATAAAAGGAAAAATATAGCTTTTATTATTCAACAAGGAAAGAAATCGAGTCGCTTGTGTATGTGTGGATTCTCTTATCTCGATATCGAGCGCATTCCGTTTCTTCCGCCATAAGTAATCTGCACGGCAGTAATGGTAGCGGAGGAAGACAAGAAGAAGGGGTCGAGGGCAGAATACCGCCCCATTCTCCTGCCGCAGGTACACTTCGCGCACCTACGCGACGGCGGCGGCGGCGGCATTGTAAGGCCGGAAAGGTGTATCATGCCATGCGCGCGGCACTGCGCGCGGTATACAGGTAAAAGAAACGTCGCCATGGAAACGACCATGGCCACCCTCAATCAATACACGCGACGGGGTGTCGGTCGGTCCGTTCGTTCGTTCGTTCGTTCGTTCGTTCGTTCGTTCGTTCGTTCGTTCGTTCGTTCGTTCGTTCGTTCGTTCGTTCGTTTGTTTGTTCGGCCGGTAGGTCGGTGACGCAGGCGAAAAGCCCACGTGGTCCTATCGGCCACGTGCGAGAACGCTCTTCGCTTTTCCCACTTCCAAGTATTTCTCACCCCCTCACCTCTTCTCATCTCTTCTCTTCTTCTAACTTGGGCTCTTCCTCTAAGAGGCTCCGCACAATAAAAGGAACAGAAAACAGAGAATAAGAATTTCAACCTATCAGAAATTGTGAATTCCTGTGTACAATACATGATCCCCTGTTCCTTTTATTGTGCGAAACCCTTTATTCCCTTTTCTTTCCTCTCGGGCGCGAAATAGTGTTTTCATTCGACGTGTTTCCTTCTGCCGACATGCCCGCGTTTGAGATGATCAACACGATGGAGAGGACGTTCTGTGTCAACTCGTAGGATATCTCGACACGTGTGAATTGCACGTGGAGACAAGGAAAAGGAAAGAATTTACAAGAATCTTTGTTCAATCAGAAACTGCACTAAAAGTATTAATAAATACAATTATGATGAAAAATAATGTATCGCGTAGAAGGAAAGTCTATTAGAGACTTGCGAATGAAGAACTGTGCATAAAAAGCAAAGTTCAATTCGTCGAACGAGATGAAATAAAATGTGATATTTTTATAGAAAATACATATTTAAGAAGAAACTTGCACTTGCTAATCTGCGAAGTGTCCCGTTACCAATTATCGGAAATCACAAACCCTGTAAGTCAGATCAACAAGAATGTCACTCGCTCGAAGAGATATTGATGGTAGTCGAGTTACAAGCAATTAAACTTTTAAAGGTCTCCATAAATTAAACTTAGGAGGGGGAGGCATAAATAGATAACGACAGCATCCTCTGTTCGATTTTAGATAAACTGTCATTTAATATGAAATGAATGTGTTGCGAAAAAATATTTGTTAAATTTCTAAATGTAATCTTAGATCGCAATTAATGAGGCAAGGATCAAAATGAGAGCTGGTCAAAATCAGCGAGCAATGACATTGATTAGTACCCTTCAATGTTCTATCTATCATTTTTACCAAGCAAATCACGATTGGACCACGACTGCGGCTTTCATCTGATTTTTCTTAGTGGTACGACCATTCGTGTAAATGGACACTTCTTCAAATTGGATGCAGACAGCTCGCATGTTCGTAATGTCAATAGCGAATACTGTGCTGACATGTATACATTGATCATTTAAATTTTACGATCCATAAACTTGCAAGTCAACTCATATATCGATCGCATTTTCGTGTCTCTCTCCCTCTCCTTATCCCCCTTTCTTTCTCTTCTTCTCTTTGATAAGATAAAACCTTAAGCCAAGGTAAAGCTTCAGTGCTTAAATAATGATAACAAAATTTTTATGCAGCAAGATCAAAGATATTTTTAAAAGGTCATCCAGGATTCTTTGTTTTCTCTAAAGTAGACAATCCAGTAGTGTTAATATAGCTATGACCTAGAAATATAAAGTCAGAAAAAATACAATAATAGTTCATTTTTGAGTAAGAAGGTACCTGTCTCTCGACAAGTTAGACTCATTTACTACTGTAACTACTACATTTTCAAGAAGATAATTGATTTTAATACTAATAATTATCTTAATTTTTAATCTGTGTATCATTATCATTATTATTATTTTTGCCTCAATAACAAAAGAAATGCTTAATGAAACTAGATTCGATAAAAAAAAGAAATGTTCCAAAGGCTTGATTTTCTCGCTTTGATTAGTTCAATTATCTTATGCATTACATATTATAAATTATATTTAAGAATACTTATAAACCATATATCTCATATATATTTTATAAAGCATAAGAGAAATTGCGATCCTCATATCCCAAATCTATTGTAAATATATAAAATTAGGATGACAAGTTAGATATTTCTTATTTTCATTATATATTTATGTGATATATGCACGAAACTATTTGTATGTAATACTACTCCAATTATATATTTTCATTATAACATCCATACAAAATTTTTTAATTTTCATTTCCTTTTCTCTTCCTCTTCCTCTTTCGATTCAAAGTTCAAGAACTCTCATCCAATATCACAGAATAAAGATACGTGTTTTGTTATTTCCAATATTTTACTATTTTGCGTAGTGCGACCATGATCGGGTCGAGACCGTGATGCATACATTTGAGAATCACAATATTGGCCGAGAAGCGAGGCGAGGTGCGTCCGCCGGAGATGCGCAGGGATCGTCGTACACGTGCGAGCCACACGTGACAAAGGGTAAAGTCGGCAAAGGGAGAGAGTCAGAGAGAGATAGAGAGAGAGAGAGAGAGAGAGAGAGAGAGAGACAAAGAGAGGTGGAGAGAGGATGCACCTTCCTCTTGCTCGAGCGCACCACATCGACTTACGTCATTCGATAATGTTCCCTTTGCATCGGTGACCGATGCAAGCACGGCGATGAACATCGGCAAGGTGCAACGGTGGTAACTCCTGCCGGGTGAACGGCGCCCTTACAGTGTCGCTCGCTCTGCGCGTTTCACACGCGTGAAGGAGCGAAAAAAAGGGGCCGATCGGTTGCCCGGACGGACAGATGGATAGACGAACGGACGGACGAACGAACAAATGAACAAATGTACGTACATACGTATATGTACGTTACGTACATTAACGAACGAATATACAAAAGAACGAACTAAACGTACGAATGAATGAAAGAACGAACAAACGAGGATACGAACGAACGAACGAACGAACGAGAAAACGAACGAACATACGTACGGGCGTCTTGCCCAGTCTTGCTCGCAATTGCGCACGAGAGAGCCGATGGACTTGCGTCATTTGACGCTCTGTCTCGCTCTTTACCTCTCTCTCTTTCTCTCTCTCTCTCTCTCTCTCTCCATCTCTCTTCTCTTCACAGCAAGTGATACGCGCGGACATCGCAATTTACTCCTCTTGCGACGCGATGACACGTGCACACCGTTCACGGGGGTGGGCGGAAGAATGCACCCGGGGGTTTGCGCCAGCACACGCCGAAGATTTACGTCAGTCCTGACCCGACGCGCGCCCTCAAGGTCGCCAAAGGCGCGCGCGGCGATCATCGCCGAAGGGCGTCCGCCGAAAGAGAGTATAAGTATAATAGAAATAGTAACGAGCATAGTTAATCAGACTGCTATCAGTGTCTTTCTTTCAGCGACCCTTAACAACATGGTACAGTAATATTGCGCAATAGTTACGTCTCTTGATTCCATGACCCTTGAAGCTTAATTAGTTCTTTGAAATGGAATTTTATGTAATGTCTGAAAAAGGGAAAATTAGTCTCCATTATATAAATTATTGGAAAAGCTCACGATTATTTTTATCAACAAAATAAATATTTGTAGTACATAATATATATATATATATAAATAAAAGTTAAAGACAAATTTTACATTTGACATTTTTGCAAGAAGCTTCTTCCTTAATTCTATAATTTTACGCGTAATGTACTTTAATTATTATCATAAGAATTATATTTCTTACATCATATCTATTTAAATTAATAAAATTGTGTATTTTGTATATTAATACATTAATATATTCTATATCAAAATTTAACAATTTTAATAGTATGTTCCATAATATAATTAATAAAGGAAATTTCCCAAATTTAACGCTTCTTATCTTCAATATAAAATTATTGCAATCATATTCGACAGATTCTTATTACTAATGAACAATATATATAATATTATATTATATATAATATTATATATTATATAATATACTAAATTACTAATAATACTGGCAATAATTTTTTCATATAAGTTATAAATTATTTCAAATTTTTTTCTGAAGATTAATTAATAAATGTATTAGTTAAAAAAATTACCGCCACTGAAAATTTATTTAAATAAATATTAATATGTTAGTTCTATTTGTGTAATTTCCGATATCAATCACATAACTTTCTATTACACAAATTTCAATAATAATTAAGATCTACTAAGCTATGAATTGAAGATAATAGACAGTTCCTAAAATTTCTAATTTTATTAAGAAAATCTTGGATATATTTTATATTTTATGTAATAACATTTAAAATAAGATTTTTCTCTAATGTATAATCTTTTATGGACCATTTTTATTCATACTGTCTTTTAATGTGCTAAAACTAAAATAAAGTAAAAAGAAAAGTATGTCTCGCAGTTTTATTTCCATAAAATACATTGCAAGTAGCCAAAATTAGTGTATAATTTTTATCAAATTTTCTCCTAATATACTTATCTCATATATTCCATCGCGGACTTCTATCTTGCTACTAAAAATACGAGCAAACTGAATTATTGAAGTGCGCGTCAGAATTCTAGAGTATCTGGATCAAATAAGTCAACGCTTCGTCTTGTCTAAATCACATCCAGTGTGTTTAAATTATTCATTATTATTATAATAGTTGGGGCGCTTTATCGCTCGCGAAAAATAATAATAGCTATTACAAATGACGTTTATTGAAATTCTTATAATAGCACTTTTTATGAAAAATCCAGACATATATCTTTATTTTGTTTGACGATTTTTGATGTAAAGAACAACAAGTTGAAAAAGAAATAATTCAGATCTGTAGTATTAGTATTAATTGTTAATCGTTGCTCTAAACAATATTTAATCTATGTAACCAAAACGTATAGTGACACCTCTTTGCATTAACGATGCAGGATGTAGTTTCAATACATCTTCATTATTAATTTATTACCCAATTCACGCGAACATAATTTTGTGACTGCAGTGTGTATTGAATTTGCAAAATTTATGCAGTGCCCATAGAAATATTGTATTATAATAATAAAGCAGCTAATAATAAAAAATACCTTTTATTCTATATTTAACATAACTATTATATGCTTCATTATGTAAATTTTTTAAAATACGTTAATAAGAAATGTAAAAAAGTTTTTTATTGTAATATCTATAATATAATTTTTAATATTATAATTATCGGAAATTCTTAAGTTTGCAAATTGACTGGAGAGAGAGAGAGAGGGGGGGGGGAAGAGAAAGAGGGTTACTGATATAATAAAATTATATTTTCGGGCTGTGAATATCGATTTTAGCATAAAAGCATATTTTTGAAATTCGAGCAAATGGCAGTTCACAGACTTGTAGACACGATTTTTCGTTCGTTTTTCCTACATGAGATCTTAAACAACGATCTACGCAGAAAAGCATAATAAGCGAAGTAACGTTACGAGTTTTAAATCTCATCTCCCTACTTTACTAATAAATAAAAAAAATAATTGGTCTCAATGAAGACGAATCTATATACGTAAATTGACGGCTTATTTGGCGCGATATAAGAGTTATTTCCTTTCAAATCCATTCATTTGTGACACATGACGCGTTGGCATGCTCACGTAATAATGTTCCCAAAACACCTGACGTCAGCAAAATTGGATCCAATACTCGCGGGAAAATGATCGATGGAACCATTCTTCGTTGTGTCGCCACCACCGCCACCGCCACCACCGCCGCCGTCGTCGTCGTCGTCGTCGTTGTCGTCGATGGCAGCACAAATCGATCGGCGACCGCGCGACACAGCAGAGTTTCTTCCTTCGTAGAATTTTTATGAACCCGCGAGCTTTTTCGGGCGCAGCGAGAGAGAGATCTGCGCGTCTAGAAATCAGGTCCCCGTGAAAGATACATACGTGCGGTGTGATTTCCAAAAATGTCCATGGATAATTCCGTCATGAGTTTTATCGCACACTTGTAACTGCACACTTTAGTGGCCGCTAAAGAATTAAAGCATGAATGATACAGAAAGCTCGACGCTAAACGGGGTCGTTTTATTATAGCGTGCGCACAAAACGGAATATTTAGAAAATGGCTTCGATCACTGTTCGATTTGAATTAGGCGATTAAAATTAATTTTAAGTATGCCTTGAACAATCGAAAGTTGGAGGCAAGAGGAACGAGATTTTTTTTACATTCTTGTATATTTCGATTCGCGTATATCTGTTTTAAATCAACTAGACCAGTTTTTTCTTGAAACAGTTTTTTCTTTAAAAGAAATATATTTAAAACTTTAATAGAGATTGATCGGAATCGTGCCACTTAAAATTTAAATCTTTAAGATTTTTGCATCTCCAAGTAAAACGCCAAGTTTAGAGACAAATTATAAAAAAATGCATCGCCGACACATACACAAGGTTATAGCTTTCGTATTATAATCCATTGCGGCCGATGTCATATCCGTTTTGCGGCTAATAGTCATCTGGCTATAATCTCGTCGTATACATTGCGTAATGCGCTACTGTGAAGTAGTCGACATGAAAGTTTACGTGTCGGGAAAGTACATGGATTCCCGGCAATCTCTTCTGTGTATATTAATTGATATTGTGTTTTGCATGTTACTTAGTAAACAAATAAACAGAGTGCGTCAGCTGATCGATCTTACGTCAATGACAAAATTTGTGACTTGATTTCTCCATTGCCCATCATTAAATATTTAAAGAGCTAATAAATTTCGAAGAAGACAAAATATATTTTCTCTTTAGAAAGGATGGTTTCACTCAAGTATCTAAAAATTTAGTTGGATATTGAGCTGAAAATAATTTTGTAGAATTGTTGCCACAATATATACGCGGGATTCGAACTTATTGCTAGAATGTTAAAATTTTTTGAATTCGTGCTTCTTATGTAATTATTTTGATTGTTCAATAAAATTATTTTCAGACCTGTACCTAAATTTTTAGGTTCTTCAACAAAATCGTTCTTCAACATGTCATTCGTAAAATCGTGTGGACATTATATGCATATATACACATACATACGCATATATATATATATATATATATATAAATGTAAACATGATAACGTTTAGTATCTTTCCACAAAATCCTATCTTCATTAAGTGCATATTTAATTTACGATTTTCAAACTTGATTTTTTTCAGAATCACCCTTGCCCAATTGTACTGTAGATTTGTTCTCTGTATGTATATACATATTGAAGAAATGTATTAATATCTACTAAATGTAGACATATATTTATTTAGTAAACATTATTTATTTTGTATAAAAACTATTAATTTAATTAACTACATTTTCTTATTAAATATTTATTTACTGTATGTAAATTAGTACTCTATTAAGAAAAAATATATATTAAGATTTAATCAATCTTTTTTTCAATGTGTGTACATAATATTTATACTTTATGTAATTAATACATAATTATACATATAATAGTAATTACGTACTACACTTCGAATACATATATCACATAATGCTTATGCATTAGCAAGAATCTCATAATACATAATGTATGCGAAAATCAGGTTCGATACTGAATTCATTAGTCACGTCGCTGATGTCACTCAATACAATATCAGTGAGGATTTACCACTAAAAGATGCTAACGTAATATAGATGCTTTTTGTCGTGCCAGTCTTACTTATTAAAATAAATAAAGAACTCTATACTAGAACATGCATATATTAATGCCGAATAGGTATATACAAATTTGTGCAAATCTAGAACATGTTAATAAAATTATACAGCACTATAGAAGTCGTTACTTACGTAATCAAAAATTAAATGCGCGCTCTTCAAATATTGACAGAGCGAGACTACCAACATCGAATGAAATATCAAAACCACTAGAGAATTTACAAATGTACAATTCTTAATCTTTCAGTTGATCCAATAGATATTTCGCGATCATAAGTCATATTGTCCTTAATAAATCGATTGTACAATCAACAATTATTACATTACAAAAACAAGATTATTAGAAAAAAATATAAAAATATTTTAGGTATTGCATCATAATAACAAAATAAATTTAATACTCGTCAAAAATTTAATACTCCTTCATTGGAAACATAGTATGATATATTTTTCATTTTCTTACTGAGTATTTATATTCTCATATTTTTTAAGTCATATCACAATTTATACGACATTTTCTAAAAGTGTGTAATATTTCATTTAAAAAAAATGCTTTCACGTCTGCTGACATATTTTACGTTTTTTTATTTTCCTATAATATTTATATATTCGCACATTTTTCATATGCAATTTGCGTTGCTAATAATCAAGTGACCTTCAAAAGTCATTATATCATTACATTTTAATCGCGTTACATTTATGCAAAACCGGTATTTGCGTATTCTCGTGTAACCAGAATTCAATGAGCAACAATCAATCGCATATATAAAAACTATAATGTAATTAATTATTAATACCATTCTTATGACAACTTTACTATGGGCACATGTGAACATATCATTTCATGAATATCATTGATTAACTCCTTGCAATTATACTTGTATCACCAAATCTTAAGAGCTACGTAATTGAAGACGGATTTTGCGTTCTAACTGCCACATGCTTTTATCGTCGAATACTTACAAGTGCTGAGTACTTATTCGATGGTAATACTACGATTGCTCTTTTGGATAATTAATTCTCCTTAAGTGACATTTCTCTCAGGAGCTCGATATGCTATAATGCATCTTTACAATTATTAACAACGATTAATTATTGTCTAGTTTGAATTCTCCATAAATGAAGATTACGTGAAATCTCTTCCTTTCTCCATCGAGGTTACGAATTAATTTTGCGGAAAATAATTCTAATTTAATCAACTTTTTTTATCTAATTTTTCTCAATTTTATTTTTAAGGTCCAATTGAATCAAATCACAATAACAGTTCAATAACTATTCAAGCTAATAAATAGAATCGTAATTAACTTTTTAATACACTTTTTTCATATATTGGAGATGAAGAATTTAATTATCGATTATTACTTTTACTAATTAAACAATATTATACTCAATAAGTTCATATTATATTTGAAAATATAACGATATATAAATAAATATACTGCAAGCTGCAAATCATAAATGATTTATAATGGCAAAATAGAGCAAGTGCGCTTTCAAGCAATATAAATGAAAATATTATAAAATATTTGCTTAGATTTGAAATCAGAGCATTTGCCTATACGTAACAATCCGCAAAACTCTATAAATTCATATATACGCAATAAGAAATCCTTTTAAAATTAAATTATCAATACATTCGTTTCCAAGAGAAGTACAAACAGTTTCCACAGTACAAAGCAGACCAAGATAATTTGTGCGAGTGCTTTTGCCTCTATCAGACGTAACTTTTTTACTTCGTCTTTATGCGTATGAATCGACGAAATATTTAATCTCGATGAAAGAGATTCTATATCGTTCTCTCGTAACTTGTAGTCCTACGTGAACGAAACGTTACAGTCGAAATCAGAAGGTACATCTTGAATTACCCAACAATCATTATATATTTCAGCACGTGCGTGTACCTTCAAGATGACGAACCGTCGAATAATTCGTAAGCAAGTCGGTTTGCCACTCGCGCGAGTAGAATAGAGCGAGTCAACGTTTAGGTCATCATATGTTCACTTGTGGATTTGCATAGCCTCGGAGACCCACATTGTGCCGCGCTTTGTGCTGCGTGAGGTCATACCGAGGGCCGCGTATTGTCGCGTGGCACGTATTATTGTACACGTTGTGTAGGTCTAGGTTTACCCTTCCCTCCGCCTCCCCCCCTTCTCGTCCCTCGGTTGGCTGAGATGCTCGCGATAAACCGGCATCTGATAAGATTACCGAAACGCGCATAAAAAGTGAACGCGTGTCTTGCACTGCCTTTTCTGCACCTTCTGACGAAAACATGTAACAAAGGAAAAATGCGAGCACGTATGAGAAATGCTCTTTTCACCGAAATTCTTTATGAAATATTAAATAACATTCAACAAATGATAACCACGATTGTCATCTTTCGATTAATATTTCATTGAAGATTGATGACGAGAGATGGAGAGATACGAGATTTTTTTTTCTGAAATCGGATGCACGCATAAAAAAAGTTACCAAAATTTAGAGCAATTAATTAAAGATTCTTTCCGTCTGCCGAAAAACTGGAGATTCAAAATTTCAAAAAGCCAAAATCTCCGGCTGAAAACCAGAGACGTAGCAACAACAATAAATGCAAATTCGAAGACTGCCTCAGATCTATAATTTTGTGATAAAATCGAGGACGAAATTTCGTGTATAATTTATGGATACAACTGTACGAGATATCCTAATAATAATAAATCACGACGGTGAAACTGAGGTTGAAAAATAAATGAAAAAATCGAATTCTAGTTATACATACATATTCATCTGTTAGTTTGAAACACAATAAGTGTAGTAAACCTTAAGCCTTATGAAATTGATCAGTCATAGTTGAGTGAAAAAAATAATCGATTGTAATTGTTGATATCAATTTCTTGAAACTTAAGCTTACTATATTTATTGTTTTACGAGAAGCACAGCAACCCGAGGATTTCCCGGAAATATTGAGAAATTTGTTGTTTTGAGATTTTCAAAAATAGAAGATTTTAACGTCTCTTTAAAATTACCTTGCTTTGACATCTATCATTATTTATTCATGTTATTATTTCTTAACCGTATTTTCCCACGCCAATGTTATGTAAAGAAATCATGCGATTCTATAACATTTGATGTTAAATTAGATAATCAAGACTTTTAGGAAATTTGGGACAATGTATTAACAGTTACAATAATAGATAATTAAATAATGTATAAAATATCATAAAATTGATAATTAACTCTGCTATCGGAAAATTGTTATGTTGTCCCATTTACTCAACAAATTCAGTCAATTTACCTGATCTTTTTGTAAATTGCTTCGTATAATATTCAAAGATACTACAACAAATAATTATATACATATAAACAATCAATTTCTAATGTTAGTTTTTCAATTCAATTACATATTTTTTGAATTAATTCAAAAAAATGCAAGATTAAAACGTAGAAAACGTAAATCTGAATACAAATGCTTCATTCATCATTGCTGATCTGTTTTTTCTATCTCTTTCATTTTTTATAAAACATGCAGATGCGCACATACTTACACAACATACGTATATATGGAAAATAAACAATAAAAGATAATAAACTAATAAAAGATATTCTTCTGTTTCTAATATACCTACACAATGAATTAAATATTTTGCTATATATTGTCTTAATCTGGATCAATGAATAGTTATTTATTATCCAGTGACATACGTAATACTGATAATCAGTGAAATTCAACTAAAAAAGAAAGAATGTTTGACCATTATATAACTAAAATATTGATGTTTACACGTTAATTTCAATTTTTCAATACCATATTCATTGAATTTAAGCACTAAAACAAAGTTAGTTACATCACGTAATAAAGATTAGCTAGGTTAGGGATCTCACATTTACTGATTACCAGTGGCATACTTGGCATATCTGATCTCAGTGATTATCATCTGATCATCTGATATCAGTGATTATCCACTGATTCAGATTTAGAGAAATACGATTTTCATGTACTAACAATGATTATAACGAATATGTCACGTTGCAACAATATAAAGTATGAGAAATAACTTTACATTTAAGTTTACATTTTCAAGTGTCGTCCATATCAAAATAAGTTTGATATTTTTGTTATAACTTTTTAAAGCATTTAGGACCAATATATACATTTATATAACTTTTTTTTTTATTTTTGCTCATAGAATATACTATTAAAATTTGTACAAAAAATCTGGGACGCTCTATTTATATATATATATATATATATATATATAATAAATATTTAATTTTGTCTAATTTATTTCTAAAGTTAATACATGTTATAGAGTTTAACGAGTTTGTAATATTTTTTCATATGATCTAAATTCTATTTAATCACGCTTTTCAACTACTACAAACGCATTAAATCGACATAGCATCAGAGACTAAAGTGCAGTTGCAATTCGCGCATAGATTTCTGTATTACCGATTGCGATTTTGCGAAAACAAGATCCAACTCAGTGCAGATGGCGGTACAAAACGGAGCGTTATAAGAAATTTTTTCTTGTGTTTTATAATATTTAACACATTATACGATAGGGGTTCGATATCATGGAGGCCACGTCTTTATCAGCTTAAAATATAAGCGAATTTACAATGTAATTTCATTGTCGAAAAAAAAAAATAGAATAAAAAAGTACGTTTGTCTCCGTGCTCCACTAAATGCGCCTTTGCAAACGTGACTGAGAACCGAGATACGCTCAGTAAACATTTTATGCATTCTTTTCAATCGCCGCAAATCAATAGTCGATGTATGATTTAATTATTTCGCGACGGCATAAAGTCGGAATTCGACGTGGTACATTATCATTCGCAGAGAGACATGTCTGTCATGCATACAAAAAACAAAAGGAGAAACATGCGTAAAATTAATTCACATGGCATTTGTGCGCACTTCTACGCAACTATTATTCCTTCTGTCGGATTAAAAGAAATAAAAAATACCAGATTCAATATCGTTGCTTTGCAAACTAAAAGAATAAATTTTTATGAAAAATTACGCACACGCGCGCAACCAATACGCATTACATGTTCCCACACATACGTTATTAATGAGCCTTAAAGCGATTAAATACGCCGTGCAAAGAGCCGTTACAAAGAGCAAAAAAAAAGATTGACAAATAGTATAGAAGAATCGGCCGATGATAATAATCAGTCGACGATAAATCATCTCGTACGACGAGGTAATAAACGAATAATAAACAATAATAATACAATCGTAACGTCTCGGTCGAAGCGACTAAATGTCGACGTCAACGGATATCTCTAAGGCGTGGTTCCTCCATCGAAATTTCGTCAGCGCGTTTGACGGGATGTCTTTTCCGACCGGCACATTTCGCTCGAGAGCGAAGGAGATATCTCTCTCTTCTCTCCCCCCCCCCTTCTCTTTTCCTTTCTTTCCCGCAATCGACGTCCGAGTTCCATATTGGAGAGTATCAGCTGGCTCGAATCCCCGGATTCCCTTGACATCCGCGAGGCATCCGGATTGCCTGCCGA
>Ga0157364_1002039_pt1 | contig 18219 bp, 10 predicted proteins | sample AttsexASBM2_FD_111476 | JGI IMG/M metagenome (GOLD analysis project Ga0157364, IMG submission 111476) | Fungus gardens microbial communities from leaf cutter ant in Ribeirão Preto, State of São Paulo, Brazil - Atta sexdens ASBM2 | ecosystem: Host-associated > Fungi > Mycelium > Unclassified ...
AGTTTAATTTGTTCCAAAAGGCTATCGATTATACATTGTTGTAAAGAATTTCTCATTTAACACTATGATATCACTATCATCATAATGTATCTGATATGAATCAAACTTCGGCCATTGAAATATCCCATAAATAATATCCCATAATTGTGATATATGTAATGCAAAATAATCGTAAAATGAATTGCATCATTCAAATATCTGTCACTAGGATCATAATTACAAAAGACGTGACGTTTGAAAAAGATGAAGGCGAATTAAAGTTAGAAAGACGCTAAGTTAAGAGAAGATTCAAAGAGAAGATATTAAACGAGCACTTAATTAAAATGAGTCTTAAGACAATTTTTATTGAAATTCCTTATTCCTTTATGTTAATGAAGAGTCAAATAAATAGAGTTTATAAACAAGGTGGAAGAATGCTGCAACGAAAATTTTAAAATGAATGTATCATTCTAGTCAAATTAGCATACATATGTATATACGGAGGATATATATATTTTATCAAAGTACAGCTACCATAGATATACATTTAATTACATTTCCTTAGCTCTCCGTTTCTATCGCCTTCGCTTTTGACCCTCACTCGAGGTAGCCACCGTTCGATTCCACTGATGGTGAGCCGACCAGGAATGTTAAAGGTCGACGTTCTCACGACCTTTGAACTATTTCGTGTGCATTTCGCGCTGAACTTCCACGCGTCTAGAATATCAAGAACGCTTAATCATCTATTAAAACCGTACCGATCAATATCAGTGAAAGGTGCCCGAAAGGTCTCACGAATAGCTCGAAATTACAGAAAATATAAACAGAAAATATATCCAATATCACTATCCTATATCACGTGTATTAACTAATGTGTATCATTAACGGAACTTTCATTTATAAATATAAATGTTTATTTGCACTTGAAGAGAATATTAAAAAGAATACAAATTAAATAGAACTTTTGACTGCGCATTCATTGATATCAGTATCAATCTATATCATTTCAATCTATATCATTTCGTTTACATAAAGTATATGTTTAATTGACCGCAAAATCGGTCTGTGATTTAGATATATCGTTTTAGTCGGCAAGATATATTTGAAACGCATTCTTCTAGCGATATGCAACAATGTCTAGAAATCGATAGCCTTCACATGAATCGTAGCGATTTGACTTTTTTACTCGTAGTATTAAAGTTAATTGACCACGAAGTGCCGTGCTTAAAAGTAAAATATGAGATTCGTTAGGAATCGAAAAGGACCAGAAATAAACCGGTTCTTTCGGAGTGCTGTTGCATTCGCCAGCGAACATATTAAATTTAATCAATAATCTATGAACAATTTTTCTTATATCAAACTATTAATTATTGATAAAAAGTAAATTTCTTTTATAATCAATATCACTTTTTATCCTCTAATTATAAATCTAATGATGTGAGCATTTTCTATATTATTAATATTAGTGGGAACTGTAATAAATTAAATTGTTAAATTTTTTTATGACATCTTTCTTTAAAATAATTTTAAATAATTTATGTAATTATTTCATTTTAAAATTGTGTTTTTATTCTTCTTAATAAAATGGTATAACTGTCACAAGATTGAAATTTTTTATGTTACATATATACTTTTCTTTGAAAGGCTGACGATTCGAGATAATGAAAGTATAAGACTCATACCTTGGAAGGTTGAGGGTGAGAATACGGGACGTGTAAATGTCGTCTGCCAAACAGTTAAAGGCATTTACCGTTAAAAATTGCGGTTCAGAAACCAGAATCGGTTTAAAAGGAACTGATTATTAAATCTATTGTTACAAAATCGCATATAAGTGATACGAAAATTATATTTCTTTTATTATTTTAAGTAAAAACTTGCCTGTCCTAACATCGTAAATTTTGCAAGTTAACTAATATATTTTTAGAATTTTTTTTTATTGGTTTTTTCAAATAAATAAAAATGATAAATAAATAAAAATGATATTCGCCACAAAATTTAATTCTTTTAACGCATATTTTTTTCTCAACGTAAAAGTGCAACATTATGATTATTTATTACCTCGATCCGACCCTGCTGGAAGTTCTAGTTTCTTTCTGACATTTATTAATCGATAATGTGACATATTCCTTGCATATAACTCAAAGCACCTTCCGTGAAACGTTACATATTGAATAAGATCTACGACCAAGCAAATTTCAGTTATTAATTAAGTTCGTTATTATAATTTAGAATTTAAAATAATAACACATTGACATCGCTTTTATTTTTTAAGTTTTTCAATTTTTTATCTTTGCATTTCATGAATGAAATGAAATTAATGTTGATTGTAAAGTTAACTAATAATAAAATAAATAAAAATTATCTGATATATAAAAATTATAATATGAAAGAAATAAATACGATACATCGCGCGCGCGCGAACGAACTCAACAATTAATGGCAATAGTGTCATTAGTGCTAATAATGCTTAAATACTGCAACGTGTAACTAAATGCATTCGAGTCATTTAAGGGCATTTAATTTTTATTTTGTATTGTGGCAAAAGGAACGAAAATTTAACGATTACGGATTGCGTATTGTATGACATGAGTAACGTGAGTTAGCATCGACTGCAAATGCCGGTGACCTATAGCTACAAACTATAGACGTTCATGATTAGTAGATAACGGAAGTTACCCCTTTGTATTCCCTCTGCCATGTTGCAGTAGCAGCTGCTTAAAATTTCATAAATGTTCGTTTACTCGTATGCTCTGTAAAATGTCAGATTTCATTCGAAGCGAAAGAGTTCTAATGCTTCTGTTGAACCTTTAACACAATCTGTTTCTCGAGCTTTTGTTGCGCGTGTTGCAGTTTGTAACTGACAGTTGATAAAAAGTTATAGCAAATCGAATTATCGTCAGATTCAACAGAATTTTCACAATAGCAGATTACCAACAAATCAACGAATACATAAAACGCTTACAGAGTGTCGCGGAAGTAGATACTTAATCTTGGAGCCATAAATTTAACAATATTTATTATATATTTATAAATCAATCTTTTATTAAGCTCAAAATTAGATTCAAAGTATTAAATACTGTATTATTCTACATAGCAGTTATTGTACACGTCTATATACAAAAAGATGACAACAACAAAATATCATCTAGAAAAAAAATATATATATATATTTATAGAAATGTTTAGTATAAAAAAATAATAGGATTAATTATTCACATTAAATTAAAAATAATAACAGTCTGAGATTAGTGCATTTAATCTACTACAAAGTCTATCCTAGCATTCCATTGAATAATCGTTCTAAATATATAAACTTCTTTTAGACGCTTCAGATTATTCCTAGTACGCCAGACAGAACATCTTGACGTTCAATAATATGCAACGGAAATATTTGGTCGATCCTCAAAGACCAATATACAGTTGCCGGACGCGGTCGAGAGGTGTCTGCGTATTTAATGAAAATTGCCGACAAGTGAATGAAATTTTCATTGTACTTCTGTAGAACGATCTGGAAAATTTGTCCAGCGGTATGTACGAGAATAAAGCGATGAGGCAGACGAATGAAAAACAGTTAGATCGAACGAACAACGTGCGGTCAAGAGAAAAAATCGTTTATTTTAAGTGACGACATACAAGACGAACAAAACATTCCATTCGTGGTCGAATACAACTGCCAATTCGAAGAAACGGGGAATCACTTCGAAAGTTGTTCCTTCGGCGCCGTTAAATCGTTGAACGAAAATTGTCGATGAAGCAACGAACGCTTTAAACGAATCCATTCTCTCTTCCAATTTAATCGATTTAATCCTGTTTCGTGTTTGACTTCGTTAAATAATTAGGACTTCTGTTCGTCGCGAGTCCAAAGCTATCTGGATTCCGGAGCGCGGAAGAAGCGCGCAGATCCTAATTATTATTTAAATTTCGTTTCTATGAGTCGCGCGACGGAGTTTGTTCCTTAATTTTGGCGTTCGTATAAAAGGAGATCTTATAAACGACTGCCGCGTCTAGTGAATGCGCGGATCGTTGATACGGTCGGAAACACCGACGTCGTTTACACCGAATCCTTCTCGTTCCGTTTTCAACTTTCCGGGCATGCGGCCAACCGAGATACCCTTACGAAACTCATCCTTGGACTAGGAGGGTTGAACACCCTTTTGGGACCATCTCCGTGTCGCCGGTCTCGGGGGTTGCACGCGTCTCTGACTCTCTGACTCTCTCTCTAGTGCGCATAGCCAGTGTTCGTTCATGTATAACTAATGGCGTTCCCCGCGGGGCATCTGTTCTCGTGTGGCACTCGTCTCGCGGTTTTTGACCTGTCGAGTGCCAAATGACGCCGCACGCAGCCCGATTAATAGCTTCGGTAATTGTATCAGGCATCAGTGCAAAAGAAATTGATGCGCGAGCAGCGCCGTGACAGTGCCATCGTGAGCACAATGAAAGTTGCTTGCTGAATACAAGCGAATCTATTATACTTCCATTCCTAGACGCATTCTGTCATCAACTAACTGACAATAACATCAAGAACGATGAATGGAATGCATGCTAGAATTGATCGATGTTATAATGAATAAATATGAAAAATTATTGAAATAAGTATTGAAAATCAAAGAGCGCGAGAAAGAATATATATAAAAAAAAATCGAGAAAAAAATAGTAAAAGCTATTTTTGTTTAATATTTATCTCATATTTATCTTCTCCCACGGAAAGGATGGTTTTAATAAAGTATAAAAAAAAATAGCTGCACAGATCTGAAAATAAATAACTTTGTTGGATTATTAAAATAAATATTTAGAACGCTCGAACTAATTGTTAAAATATTAAAACTTTTTACAATATTGCTATCAACGTTTAAATTTTAAATAGAATTATTTTGGTTAGTCAATAAAATTAAAATTTCAAGTCTGTATCTAGCTAAATTTTTTAATATTTCAGAAAAATCGTTCTTTTCATACTTGTAAAAGACTGATTATCTATATTTCACATGATTATCTTTTGCTTATAAGATATTGGTTACTTCTATATTCATTCTCTAATACATAATTTTGAAAGAAAATAGCATGTCTAAAATATTGTTGCTATTTTTAGAAGAAAAGCTGTGCATTTTTTAGTTAAATTTATTACGTGCTGTCAAAAATAACAGAATAAACGAATGCTCAACGGTGAAATGAATAAATCTCTGGTCTACCTATTTATATAAGGAATATGCCAGCGCGCGTGTTACGTACGTGAATATTTACAAGAGCGTTCGAAGGGAAGACCCTTGCAAATTATATTTGCAGTTAATCTACTCGTCGCGTTAATTTAACATCGCGAAATTTGTAGGAAACCTGGTTAGCTTCCGCGCGCACGAACTCGCACTGCACGCGGTTCATAAAGACTAACACCAGACGTTGAGGAAAATGCACTTTACGACGAGCCGGGCGCAGAAAAGTGCGCTGGAAACGTTTGTGTGTCGCTAGATTATGGTCGTTGTGTACATTAAGACCGGCTGCAATTTGTCTTCTTTTCGCGAGAAATTAAAGAGTCACAGCGAAGATGCTGTGCACGCACAAAGGTTTCCCATAATCTTCTTCGTAAATTTCATTTAGGTCACATCGGACCTCGTTACGCGTTGAACTGCATCAAATTTTCGTAATCGCGGTTGTGTTTTGCGGAAAGCCAACGGTCGGCAACGGCATTCAAACCGATAAAGCTAATGCAACTGCGTTGTATGTGACGGATAAAAACGTTCGGGCAATAGATAATAATTATTACACGGTAACGAAGGAAGCGGAAGCTCGCGTGCATTCGAGGAAAACGGATAAGGCGCGCCACGCTCCCCCGCGACACATGCAGCTACTTGGCAATGAGTCGTGATAATGTTTATTTCCGTCCGTGAAAATGCACTAATGATGCATTAATGCCTTGACTGAAATACGAGCGACATGCTTTCTTTCTCGCTTTTTCTCTTTACGCTCCGTTGTATTAGCTTAATCGGTTTTTTTTTTATTGCAAGTAGATAATTTCATTGATATTGTATTTAACATAATGATAAAGCTATATTATTTAGCACATACCCTAACAGTAACTAACAGTAACATTACATCAACATTATAATTTTCCATTCAACAATATATATATAATACACGTTCGTAACAGTTGCATTACTGAAATTATAATATTGCTGTTACGTTAGTTGTTTCCTGGAACACCTATATTAAATACGAAATTATTATTGAAAATTTTATTACTATTATATTTTGGTACTGAGAAAAAATATTCTACGTTTTAGTAAATATTTATTTAAATAGTGTCAACTAAACATTTACTTACAGTAAATAAATATTTATTCAATAAAAAGAAATGATAGTTAAATGAAATTAATGATTTTGTATGAAATAGATATTAATATAATTGAGTACATATTTATATATTTAGATGACACTATTCAAATATATGTGGTTTATTCAAATTCAATTTTTTTTTTAAGTAGATATATTATTTTAGCGTAATAAGTTTACAATAGATTTTCCTATTTTTAAACAGAATGATATTATTTTTTGTAACACTACGGACTTTTTTTGTATTTTTTATATCAGATAAATATATTATTTATATATTAGATAAAATACATTTTTTCCAAGGATATTCCAATCGTTAAGAAGAATATAAAATCATATTCAGCTGTAAAAAACGATTAGCTTCTTTAGTCTAGTTTAATCAGATTGATGATTAGAATGACATGATAATATGAGAATCTCGGCATTATGCAAATTGGATGATAATATCCTCTTAAAACTTTATGCGCATGGATAGCTCGTGCATACTTGACTCGTGCTCTCACAATTCATATTATTAAAAAGGAAACTTTTTTGACATTAATACTGTACATATACTACATATTGTTTTGAGCGTTACGTCATTATATATACCACGATAATAAATCTTCGAAGAAATGGAACTTCCGGCGGTTGGCCGACGAGAGAATATTTTTTTACTTTTCCGGTTGTAGCGCGCGACTTATGCAGCCCGGTATCGGCTTAAACCGCTCGCATTATTCATAGATCAGATGTAGATCGGTATATTTATAATGCATGAGCGTGACAGCTAATCAGCTACGTAAGGAACGTCATAAAACGTCGAGATAATAATGGAAAATGCATGCCTTGTATACCTGCGACCGGCTTATGCGGTTGCGAGTATGCGGCGTGCGCGCTGCGCGTGGAGAGAACTTTATGAATTTCTAGAAGAAGCGCTTAACGACTCTCTATTCTGAAACGTTATCTTCATGGCGCGGGACATTAATGAAAATGAATCTAATGTCGAGTTAATGGTACCTTAGGTAATTAGAGCCATCGTTTTTCAAAACGGGATGCGCTTACAGCGTCATCGATCATCGTTTAAAAAGTATTATGCAGTACATTTACTTTAGAAAATTAAGTCATAAATTATTTAGCATTACGAAACAAAATCTTCCATCGAGAAAAATTGTAGGACATTTGAAATATTTAAAAGCTTTACTCTTTCAGAATTCGGAATGACTTGGATGATAACGCTTCTCTGTACTTAATCAGTGTATTCTAATTATTTTAAATTTTCGAATACGAATTGAACTTTTATTAATGTAATTGTTTCCGAAATGATATAATTGTTTCACTGTAAACATATTTTAATGACTATTAATTTAATGAGCATCGAGTTAACCATTGGTAATTATAGGCACAGAGATTATTAATGAGAAACTTGTAACACAGTGCCGTATAGAAACTTTGCGTTTGATGGGGCAACTATTGTGAACAAAATTTGCGGCTGCGTGAGCAAGAACATTATCCTATTATAGGTAAACGTTATTACGCGCGATGCAATTATGTAAGTAAGTAAGTAATTAAATCACGATTAGCCATTCACCGCCTTAGTTTAACAAAGTTTCGCAGCATGACGGCCCATCGGAAACGCGTTTAGCGACTCAAGAGAGTTATGGATAGATCCAAGACGATCAGTTTCTTTCGTACTAGATACGAAGAGATACAAGGAACAAACGTTTTCTTCATCAACGAGAACGACGAATATTTTTCTACGGAATGCCTTTCGAACTATCGCCGTTAAACAAACTTGAGATCGCAATGTAGACGCATTACACCGAGTGGCGGATGCAATAACAACGTTCAACTAATATTCGAGGCCAACTGAGAACGCAAGATATTTCGAACGGCGTTCTATTTCACCAAAATGAAGAACAACGGACATAACTCATGGAGAAGGGAGAAAAGAAAATCGTGGTTTACAATTCAAATGGAGCAAAATCGTCGTACGAAGTATGCACCGGTAAAATACATCGCCGCGTAATGGAAATACTTTGTGCAGGTTCGTGTCGCGGTAATGCTCGTGGTATGCGCTGGAAAGGGGCGGAAAACTTGTTTCCCTCTTTCCTTCCTTCCTTTTTTTTTTCTCCGCCGTAAACCGCACCGCTTCCAGTAGTTGTCAACGCCACCGCAAACCCGCGGATAAGGATGGTTATAGGTTACGGATACCTTTAACTCCGAATACTCCGATTGTGTCCCGCAGCTTCTCGTACTATCCGTGGATTATTACTGCCGATAAGGGCAAAAAGAGAAACATTCCCGACAGTGGGAATGTAACTTCCGCTTTCCGCTTACTGAAATACCGTGGCGGGTTACCGCCTACCGCGTCGTCTGCATACCGTATCTTGCGGGATGTCTACCCAAATTTTTTGCCTTCTGATTATGTCACGTTTCATAGCGCGTAATTTTCCCCACGGGATAATACTTAATTATACAGGAAAACATGATATTTTACAACCAACATCAAATCGAAACTGCTGTGTAAGTATACGATTGCGTTTAATTATCAAAATATAGAAATAATTAGAAATAAAAGAATAAATTATGTATAGTATATAAATCGAAAATTTGTTCCACATGTAGAAACTAATTGGATCATGTAAATTTCATAATCAAACTCTGTTACATTAAAAAAGTTTAAAACAATTACAACGTATTATACTGCATATTTGATTTTTTGATAGATATAGAATACCATATTTCATTATTACGTTATTCATGCTATTTATTTTGCAATTAAAAACTACATTATCGTCTATTATTAAAATCCTTTTGTGTATATTTGTACAGTAATCTATTTTTTTATTTTAAATATTTTCTAGACGAGCAATAAAATATTATTATAGAAATCACAATAGTATATTGTTAATGTAACACATACTTATGTTACCTCATTTTCAAATAATATCTTCGTGAAAGGCATGAAGGGTATTTCTCGAATCCCATCTAAAGAATATTACAGCTTACTCGATAAGCACCGCATTAAAAATGTAATAATAATAATTTCGCAATTACCGTAAAATTATGCTACATCCGCTCTCCTTGCCGATGGTTGGATTTCTAACGGTTACGGGTAATTAGGAGACGCAACGAGCGGAATAAACATCAGAAGGACACACAGAGACACCTCCTACGTGTGTCTACTTCAAAATAGCGTTTCCATTTTTCTTTTTCTTGCAGAGGGCACACATTTCCGTTGTTTGCTCGTCTGTTTGCGCGACTTCCAACATTCGCAGCAGCCGAGATACTCGCTAGAGCAAATTTGCGAAGCTGCACATGCACGGGGCCGACGGTGATTGTCGAAGATGGCAGCAACGAGGCGGGCGAGTTCGCGGAGGGCACGAGAAGAGCCCCTGGACTTGTTTGGACGTAGCGTATTCGTCTCTTTCGTTTTTTTCCACGATTCACGAGCGCGCAGACCTCTTCCAGACAGTTTTTACGAGCATTGCATGCAGCGTACCCTGCAGATACGATGTAAACGTTGAATGGCGGATCGTCTGAATTCAAAAGAATAGCCAGTGCGTGTCCGCCATCGTTCCGTACCGTGAAAGTGAATTTCGGTAGGTATTTTTACGGCCGCGGAGGCTCTTAAGTAAAAGTGGCTACATGCGCGCGATATTAGTCCTTTAACTACCTGTGAAATTCTTTTTTAGAGCCTTCCTTCCCGTGGCACTGTATTAAGCGTCATTACTCGCGCTGCCTCCTTTGCCATATTTGACACAGTAGCTTTTTCGATATCGTCGTAATAATGTGTCATGTTAAAATGTGCTTTCTCGACGATAGTACTTTAATAAAGAAGCTTATGTACGTGTTTTATTATATTACAGTGTGACGACTTTGAGCGTCAATTTGCGCAGAAAACGTGAGGAAAATATTATAACTTTATATTATAACTTCTATTATTAACTTGAGAAATCGCATAATAAAAAAAATGATTCAGATTCGCAATTCAGTTTTTATTGCACGAATAAAAAATATTTTATATAATAGATATCACTGTCTCCAAATTATTCATGAAGTTATACTTGAGAACTCCTGTCTCTATTTATCTTAAGATGATATTCCTCGATTTATTCTCATTGTCCATTGTCAGAAAGCGTTATGTTTTTCAATTTATTTCAATAGGTTATAGTTCAATAGACTGAAATGATTATTATTTCGTCATTTGTATCATATACTTAGAACATAATTGATGCATCTTATTTTCTTTTTAAAACAGAATGTTTTAACTATTTACGGAAAATAAAGTTCGATCGCGTTCGGTATGGAATTAGAATCACACAAATGCATTCATAGCAAATAAAATTGATAAGCAAAAATATTTTTTTTTTTAACTCCATATATAATATACTCAATTATTTGTCCCATTTTACATTTTGTAAAACAGTATTTCTGAAATTATTTTTTAATAAAGTGTCGTGGAAATCCGATACATATCTGACGGCTATCGCATATTCATGATCGCGTAATTTTTAAATTGCTTTTTTCACTGTTTATCAGCGGATGTATTTGTGCAAGTTAATTTTCAAATGTGTCATACGATCGATTTCGAGATGTTTTCACGCGTAGAATACTCTTGGTCTATGCGTAGTTCGAAGTTCAATTGCATCAGATTTGTTTCACAAAGTCCTTTTGATGCGTCTGGCGTACACGTTTGCGACACTGATAGCGCGCATCCTCTCAACCATATAACATGTCAAAGGAAAAGGATCGTGTCGCATTCGGGTAACGCGAATTCGAAATCAAGAGTAGAAAGAAGAAGTCAGGAACTCGCATTACGCGAAAGATACGGAAAGCTGAATTGCATAAAAACGATTTAGGTTGCGTATAACGACTTCTGTTTTGATCTACTTATGCTTAACTATTTTACGGAAATTACATATTTTTGTACAACGAAAATTTGTATATTAAATTGTGTAATATTAAATCATGTAACACGTAATTTTATGTCATTCTAAATCAAATTTTTTAAATATTATTTTGCACATATTATTTTGCGTGTAAATATCTATACAACGCGCGATATTTTATTCACGTTACGTTTGTTTATCTTCACGATATTTGCATCGCTGCACAGTTAATTACTAAAGAACCTCGTATCCTTTTTATGTGGTACATGCTTCGCTGAGGCGTCCAAACATGGTAATTAACCATTCGAATTTTGGGATGGCTCTTTTTATGTAGAAATAAAATATAGCCAACATTCAACTGATTAAAATATACGTGATAAATAAATAAAGTATAAAGTATATTTTTTCGTTCTCACATAGTGCTTGTAAAAGCACGAGATACTGCAATAAATCAATAAGTACAGTAAATATTCCATATTAAATATTTCTTTTTTTTTATTTTGTATTTTGTATTTTTGAGGCGATATGTCAAGGTTATGAAGAATTAATTCTTACAACCAAATAAAAGAATTATTGCATTTCTTATCGTTTGCAGAATTTTTAAATATTTTCTATATAAATTTCAATTTGTTGTAAAAATTTTCACGCTCAGAGGAAAAGACATAATGCTGGCAATTACATAAGTGATAATTGTACAAGTTTTATACTTATGTAGAATTAATATACATAATTAAATAAAATTATTGCAACTATAAAATAATTTATTCAGTTATATATATACATTAATTCTACATATATAAACATAATTTAAAACTTATAATTGCTGTCGCTACGTTTTTCTCTGAGTGTATAATACCAACAAAATTGTCACTTCATGAAATGAGAAAAAAAAATTTAACTAAATATCAGAAGCTCTTTTTATGTTACCTAATAATCTGCGAATATTTATCTAGTTGGAAAATATTTCAAGTTAAAAAAATACTTTTAATTTTCCTACTAGTTTTTATGTAAATAGCCTTTTTAAATAATTTCAGGGACTTGACACACGTAATTTCCTCAGTCAGTTTTATACCAAGCCTTCGAATGAAGACGTAATGTGTCGAGTTTATCGTGCGGTTACTAAGTTGCAGTATATATGCGGAACTTTATGTATTCGGCGCCGCAATGCCTCGTCGTACAACGATTCCCGTGACGATTTGCAAACACATTTTTCGCGCATTTACGCTCGCGTTCGAGCTCGACGCTCGGCCAACTCGAAATCAACGATGAATCCTACATTTAGCTGTGCAATTATCTCGTGCGTGGTTACAGAAAAAATGTCGCGCGATTTTATCTGTAAAAGTGGTGCGTGGATAGAGCGAGGAGGATAAGGCGAGATGTGAGTGAGAAAACCGGAAGAATCGACGGCATGCGGAGTGCGACGGGAAGAGTGGCATTTATGGGAAATCATAAGAGCCGGTGGTTAGACCCTACCGCGTACTACACACAACTTCGTTCGGACTTCGAAGGGAAAAGGTTCCCCGACTCCGACATGGCGCCACGGAATCCGTGGAAGAAAAAAATAACAGGGTTGCGCAGCCGATGCGTAAATGCAGTGGAGTCACGCGAGCACGCGCGGCTACGCAATTCGCAGAACGCCTCATGCCCGTTGAGCATAGGATGGGTGGAGTAGTTACGCTCGTCGCAATCGCAAAAACGAGCCGTTCCTGCTATTGCGGCGACGAATCCCCTCCGAATGCTTCGATCGGTCGCGAAACGACCCTTTGAACTTCGTTGGCGGCGGTCTGCCGCGTTTCAGTATCCGAGTTAAGGGTGAATTCGTCGTTAAGGGCATGTTTGAGAGGATAAAGTGATCGCTGTGATATTCTTGTCGAGCATGAAACGAGGATTGACTTTTATTTTAATAACAATCTACTTTCATTTAAATTTTATTATTAGGGGATCTCGAACTATATCCTTATTACTAAAATTAGGGATGATTCTTATTGATAATTCAGCGGTTTTTTAATCTAAAAGAATCATAAATTAGATTATAAAGGTCATCTAATTTACAAAAATATATAGAATCAAAATAATTCAAATATGTATGTCTCACAGAAAAATTTATGACGTTTTAGTCATGAAATTATGACGTTGAATCAAAATTATGCTTATCCCTCCTGACAGTAAATAATCGTAAAAAGTGATAAAAGGTAAAATAAGCTACGCATATGCATTAAGTAAAACTTCACGTGTCTTTTATCACTTAGGCTGACTCAGGGAGAATAAAGATAACTTTCATTCATTTTTAATTCAATTGTTTTGAAGTGATATCATCATTTTTTGTTTTATTCAAATTGTCTTGGTTTACAAATGGCACGTAAATTAATGTGTGATTTTTCGCTTCTCATAATTCAATATGACTGTGGTAATTACTCAAGAGCCTTAAACACTATTTTCATATAATAAATGATTTAATCATTTCTCTCTAAAAAGATTTGACAATTTTATTATTTTAAGAATGTATCTGAGATATTTAAAATGATAACAAAATTATGAAAAAATACAGATTATTCTAAATTGCATTAAAAAAAAATACAATATAACTTTTAGTGACGATTTATTATCTAGATCATGTAATTTTAATTAGTAATTTTAATTAGTAATATTTTTTTAATCTGCCCTCTAAAAATATATGAAAATGTATTATAAAATAAGTGACAAAAATCTTAATTTTTAAATATAAGTATTTTATGTATTCAAGATTACATATATATATGTAAAATTATATTACGATGCATGGACTAATTGTCCAGTAAGTAAATTTATTTGTTCTAAATCTTTGTAACTAATCTAAATCGCAATGAAATTTTGCACAACTTATAAAAAAAAATTAGATTTTTATTATCATTTTCTAAATTTTAATTTATAACAATAAAAATAATAACGAATAAAATAAATAAATTATAAAAATATATTGTTTAATAAAAATAGAATATTATTAACATAATTTTTATATCAATCTATATACTTTGTTTAAAGTCTAAATATTATATTTGTAAAAATGATACTCAGATACATCCTTAAATATACCTAATTATACGTTTATACTTTTTATTCAGATTGTATTTTATACGTAACACTTATATTATCGATAATATTTCATCGATTTATATTACTGATAATATTTTGAGCGAACTGCCATTTAAAGCTGCCAAAATTTGCATATTCAAAGACAATTTGATTACAAAATCTCAGACGAATGTCTGTATTCTTAAATATATATAAACTCTACTTTTAAATGACTGATCGTGAAACGATTTACACAATATAATTTACACAATATAATTCATTTTAAACTGTCCATTTACACAATATAATCCATTTTAAACCATCGTTTTAGTGTAATAATAGTGAAATATGAAAATGGAAACTAGGTTGGAATTAATTTACGATTATATATTGTGAGAGAATAGCAGAAGCCATCCATTTCCGTATTATACCATTATGATATTATTAAGGTTGCTATTAATTTATATTCTATAAAGATTTAGTTAGCTATATAGTTAGTATGTGGTATAGTGAAACGTTTGTTCATTTGATGTGCACATTTTTCAAATCTTATTCTAATAATGTCCTTTTGATCCTTTGTTCATTGAATGAAGATCGTACAGAGTTTTAATAATTAATATTATTAATAAGTAACGGACCAAAATGTGTTATTCACAAAAATGAGTTTTAATAAATCCTGTTATAGATATGCAAATTAATCCTTTTTACGTTAGCTTTCATGAGAAAATCAATCTATCAAAAACCGCGACGCTGTCTGGACATTTAGAGAGGATTCATTCATAAAATATCCAGGATGGTATTCGTGCGCGCATAATAAATAGCAATTAATTTTGCTCTGTCATTTTTGTGAGGTAATACAAATCGGATAGTCCGCAAATATTACATTCATAACGTGCATACAGAAAAGTAAAACGCAATTGTTTATTTGAATTTGGAGAATGGACGTACGTGGTTGCGCATTGAATATTTTATATTTATTCATTACGCAAATAGTCGTGTTTCAGTAATTCTCATGGCATATCTGTTCGTACACCATATTGTAATCATGAGGCTAAATCAATGGCATTTAATACATCAAAGCACAAAATGTACGTGGTTTGAGAGAGTGAAGCAATATGAATGGTTTTTCTAGATAAATTTAAACGAAAAAACTTCTCATTCATATTCATTATACTTAATAATAATATAAATTACATACATTTCAATTAAAAACCTATTTGGATTAAACTATAATTAACCGATTTCATTATTTTATTATTTATTATTTTATTATTTTAAAAACGGTTCTCGTATTGTAAACGCAGAATTAAGAATTATACATATTTAAGAATTAAATGATAATTCTGCAAAATTTGTTTAAAAATGAAAATAGGGAAGTGTATGACTCCTAATAAATATTTACTGTTTCAAAAAATTCATGACAAAGATAGAGCTTTCAAATGTACAGTTAATCTAACTTTCTTCGTACGCCTCAGTATTTGATCAAATATCGACCATTGAAGGTACTCAATATTAGGTACGCGGATACGTCAATTCAATGAGCCGAACCGCCCTCAATGTACGACGTATCGAATTCCGTTGGCGAAAAATTCACTTCCGTATCGTCGAAACCGAATATCTCGTTATCGTCGTTTCATCGACGAAACGGCTGGCATCATTCGCGAGATCCGAATAGGAAGGGAGAGCGATTGAAGAAGGGAATAGAAAATGCGTAGAGGATTTTGCAAGTGAAGCAGGATGAAGACGAGTGGACAAAGGGATCTTTTAGGCAAATGGAGGACGGGGATACCGAAAGGGAGACCCCGCGGCAAAAGAGAAATGGGATAGGCGATCAGTGGTATGGGGAGGGGGGGAGACGAAGAGGAACTCGATGGCCATACCGCGTGCCTGCATTTTTCAGACCGTAAATAAAGCGTACATTCCCTCACTCGCCAGTGCCTCTCGAGAGCGGTCCACTCGTGCCTCTTGAAATTAATGTGCTTCTCAAATAAATAAATCTGTCATGACCGCTGTGATGTGGTTACGCAAGTTTCAATAATTGTGAATCTGTTTCAGATTTGTCGATTTATAACCAAATTTAATTAAAAAAAAAACTCTTATCAATTTTACAAAATAAAATTATTGAATCGTGAGACAGGTATTATAAAATAAATAAAACTGAATCCATAATTGATGGAACAATCAGATTCACGTTCAGGGTTTCTGTATAGGTATATTTCTATAAGGAATACGGGGAATACTTTAAAAGTATTTAAACAAGTAAAGGTTTTAATTGTTAACGATATATGATCTCTGTATGTGATTTCACACATTATAACTGTACAGACGCCTTATGATCACTAATGCATCTTCCAATAATTGCCGTATACGCAATTATGTATACAGTGTACGCAGCTAAGCTGTACACAGCTCAAACAAATGCAATCACTAATAACGCAGCTGGAGCACGTTTGTATCTGACGCATATAGTATCAGCACCGATAATAGCTGTTCCATCGATATCGCTGTTTCTGGTAATTGCAGTTCGAAAGCGGATGCCAAAGCTCGCCGGTAATGCTCACAAGAACGTAAGTGTATCGGTGAACTGAAGAAGCATTGTTGCGGTTCACACGGAAGAGCCCGGAGACACCGTGAGTAGACAGCGCGAAGCATACAGAGGCCGAGTGCGGTGATGGATGGCCTTGTGGCCTCAGGCACCATTAACACCCCGTTGGAGCAGTGAAACACGAGGCGGAAGGGCCCAGACTGAAAGCTATACTCGACTGCACCGTGGAAAATCTGGCTCTTTGTTTCCTCGCGGAACGCTTCGCGCAAGAAACCACGGCTGGTTCTTGTGCTAACATGAGGGTCGAGTCGAAGTTGATCGGCTCAAGTACGACTAATCGATATCGTCGACGCTATACGAAACCGTTGTAAGTGTAATGGAGGAAGTGATTCTTGTCGTTCTCAAGTGCTTTGAAATTCATTTCAATCGGATTTGTTATGTCGAGTTTATATATTATTTTAATAATACAGAATACACGCAATTCATCGTTTCTATTGTAGCGTAAAGCGACAAGCGAATGAGAGAAGAATGGGAAAATATAGCAGGTAGATTAATGAGAGAATTACTTTGAAAGAATGTCAGAAACAGGAAAGCGTTGTTGTGGCGTGAAACTAGTAATATTTTGCATAAAACTGTATAATGCCCCATTGAGTGAGATGGGATAAAAACAATGAAAACTCATCAAGTTAGTAAATTAATGCGCACATAATGCAAGTCCCGGCGTTGAATTTTCCAGAAAATTTAATTTTTGTCCTCGCAATATATCTTTTCTTTTCTGTTTTTGCAAAACGTAAACGATTATGAAGCAGTTAAAGCTTTTGTCGGGAAAACGTATGAAATTATTTACTTACTAGTAAAATGTGGAAAAATGATGCAACATACGAGAGAGGGATAATACAATAAAATAAACATCAACTGTGCTATTGACCGTTTCTCAATTTTAGTCATCCGATGTTTTAATAAACTAAAATAATAAACGAGTTGCATTATCATATGTTAAATATTTATTTTACGTTTATCTTTTAATGCCAAACTAAAGAATATTGTTGAGTTTGCCATTTGTATAAAACTATTTCAAGATAATTTATATTGTTGTTATATTACAATATATTTTTTATTGTTATTACAATAATGTTAAAATACATTTTTCATTCTTTATATAAACAGTTTTTATATTAATAAGATTGGAAAGTTTTTATATTGAAAAAATAATTACATATTTGTAATTATCATATTTTTCAATAAGCTGCTTGGTGGTATGGTAATGTAAAATTGGGATATGAGAACAGGAAAAATTTGTTGATTGCTGTTTCTCTCGATCAATTATTCTCGGATACGGGCGATAAATAATCATCGCTCGATACACGGCACCGTTTCATCCAGTCTACCATAACGGTTATCGTTTTTGCTTGGAGCAAACCCGAATGTCGCCTATTCTTCATCGCCCATCTA